>Ga0257107_1000886_pt1 | contig 11337 bp, 10 predicted proteins | sample LP_taG_2_FD_190178 | JGI IMG/M metagenome (GOLD analysis project Ga0257107, IMG submission 190178) | Marine microbial communities from Northeast Subartic Pacific Ocean, Canada - LP_J_2011_P26_500m | ecosystem: Environmental > Aquatic > Marine > Oceanic | place: Canada: Northeast Subartic Pacific...
ATAGGATATCTCCAATCTCTTCCGAATGCTCTGCCACTAATCCTTATACCTGGGGGAGCCTGCCTACGTTTATATTCATTTCTTTTAACCATTTCAAGAATTTTGATTACAACGTCTTTGTCATAACCAAGTTTGACAATTTCTGCCACAGATAAATTTTTCTCTATAAATGCATCGAGAATTGGATCCAATATTTCGTAGGGAGGAAGAGAGTCACTATCCTTCTGGTTCTCTCTTAGCTCTGCTGAAGGCTCTTTTGATATAACTCTCTCAGGGATAGCCATACCTATACTATTTCTGTAATGTGCCAATCTATATACAAGAGTTTTATTACAATCTTTCAAAGGTGCAAAACCCCCTGCCATATCACCATAAAGAGTAGCATATCCAACTGCCATTTCACTTTTATTTCCAGTTGTTAATAACATACATCCCGTTTTATTTGATATAGACATCAACATTAATCCACGGCATCTAGCCTGAATATTCTCTTCAGTTACATCTTGTTTTTTTCCAGAAAATATTGGTCCAAGCTGTTCAGAAAAAGCGTCGTACATAGCGTTAATAGGTAATATGTCATAATTCACCCCAAGCATACTCGCTTGTTCAGCGGCATCTTCTTTACTTATTGCGCTGGTATGCTTAAATGGCATCATAACTGCGCGAACATTCTTAGCGCCAATTGAATCACAAGCAATCGCCAATGTTAATGCGGAATCAATGCCTCCGGATAAACCTAAGATAACCCCAGGAAAATTATTTTTTACTATATAATCCCGAGTACCGCATACTAAAGCTTCATAAACACTTTGCTCGTCCGGGTAGACTGCTTCGATATTAGAAATTTCAGGAATAACGCCTGATTCAGTAATTTTAAAATCAACTCTTTGGAAGATTTCTTTAAAAGGGGAGGCACGAAAACAGATCTTTCCTTTTACATCCATCACAAATGATGCCCCATCAAAAATGAGTTCATCCTGCCCTCCAACCATATTAAGATAAACAATTGGGATCTCTATTTCTTTAGTTCGTTTTCTAATTTTGTCCTCTCTCTTAGTTTGGCAATGAATTTCATAAGGAGATCCATTTATTGCTATGAGTATTTCTGCGCCTGCCTCTTTTGCCTTTAATGCTGGGAAAGACTCCCATACATCTTCACAAATATTTAAGCCAACTTTAATCCCCTTTATCTTAAATACTGATGGATTAGTGCCTGCTTTAAAATAACGCTGTTCATCAAAAACGCTGTAATTAGGGAGCAAATGCTTACGATAACTGGCTAACTCATCTCCGTTAAAATAAACAGAACATGAGTTATATATATCATCTTCAAAATATTCAGGAAAACCGAATAAAACTGTTATCCCACGTACCTCGTTTTTTATTTGACTGAGTGAGTCATTGATGCGTCTTCTAAATCCAGAATGAAATAAGAGATCTTCAGGAGGGTAACCTGAAAGAGCAAGTTCAGGGAAAACTACAAGATCTGCTTGAAGAACATCGCGCGCTTTTCCGCAATAATCAATTATTTTAATAGCATTTCCTTTCACATCACCGACAAAAAGATCGAGTTGTGCTAGGGCAACTGATAATTTTTTATTCATTACATTTATCAAAAATATTCTGTAATTTGTTTATTTTTCTGTACTTCTATTTAATGGCTTATTTAGTAAGTTCAGCCATCGCTCTGCCCATATCTGAAGGAGATTTGACTGTATATACTCCAGCTAATTCAAATGCTTTAAATTTCTCCTCAGCTGTGCCTTTACCTCCTGAAACTATCGCTCCCGCATGTCCCATTCTCTTTCCGGGAGGAGCTGTTACTCCTGCTATATATGCTACTACAGGTTTAGTAACATTTGATTTTATAAATTCTGCCGCAGCTTCTTCATCCGTACCACCAATTTCACCTACCAAAATAATACCTTTAGTATCTGGATCTGATTCGAATAATTCCAAACAATCTATAAAATTCATACCTCTTATTGGATCGCCTCCTATACCGATACAAGTTGTCTGCCCCAACCCTTCATTTGTTGTTTGGAAAACAGCTTCATATGTTAGAGTTCCTGAACGAGAAATAATTCCTATGGATCCAGGTGCATGGATAAAACCAGGCATAATTCCAATTTTACAACTACCTGGAGTAATGATGCCCGGACAGTTCGGGCCAATGAGCTTACAATCATAATTACGTATCCTAGATTTTACTTTAAGCATATCCAAGACAGGCAATCCTTCAGTGATGCACACTATAAGCTCTATTCCTGAGTCAGCGGCCTCCAGAATTGCATCTGCAGCAAATGGAGCCGGTACATAAATCATGCTCACAGTCGCATTTGTTTTATCTACAGCTTCTTTAACTTTACTGAAAATGGGTAAACCTAAGTGTTCTTGCCCTCCCTTTCCTGGGGTAACTCCAGCAACAACCTGGGTACCATATTCAAGACAGTGTTGTGTATGAAAGCTTCCCTGTTTTCCTGTTAATCCCTGGCAAATCACCTTCGTATCATTTCCTACTAAAATACTCATTGATCATCACCATTAGCAAGAGAAATAATTTTTTTCGTTGCATTAGTTAAATTTTCTGCTGCTATTATTTTTAAACCACTATCTTTTAAAAGTTTACGTCCCTTTTCAACATTTGTTCCTTCCAAGCGAACAGTAACAGGAATACTAACTCCAACTTCTTTGACCGCTGTAATAATTCCCTCGGCTATAAGGTCACAGCGAACTATTCCCCCAAAAATATTAACTAGAATAGCCTCTACATTTGAGTTGGCTAGAATAATTTTAAATGCTTCTGATACACGTTCCGCTGTTGCGCCTCCTCCGACATCAAGGAAATTTGCCGGCTCACCGCCATGAAGTTTAATTAGATCCATAGTTGCCATGGCTAATCCAGCGCCATTGACCATGCAGGCAATATTTCCATCTAATGAAACATAGTTTAAGCCATGTGATCTCGCTGCTCTTTCCTTATCATCTTCTTGAGAATCATCTCTGAGCTTTAAAAGAGATTTCTGACGAAATAACGCATTATCATCTATGTTTATTTTGGCATCGAGTGCCATCAGATGACCCTCTTTAGTTACTATTAATGGATTAATTTCAATAAGACTTGCATCAGATTTATAAAACAATTCTACTAGCTTAAATAGGATATCCTCTAGTTCTTCTACTTGAGATGGGCGATCTAAACCCAATCTCAATCCCAAGGGTTCCTTAGGTGTCGCATAATTCAGGTTAACGTGTTGAGTAAGAATTTTTTCAGGGGCACTAGCTGCTACTGCCTCTATATCCATCCCGCCAGCTTCAGAAGCCATGATAATTAACCCTTCGCTCGAACGATCTACAAGCAAGCTAAGGTATAGTTCGCGATCGATATTTGAACCTTCTTCTATATACACTAATTCAACAGGAAGACCATCTGAACCACTCTGGGAAGTAACAAGTCTCTGTCCAAGCATATTTTTAGAAAATTGATTCACTTCGCTCAATGTTTCAGCAAGTTTAACTCCGCCTGCTTTACCTCGACCTCCAGAATGTATCTGGGCCTTCACTACCCACAAATTACCCCCAAGACTCTTAGCTGCGTCAACTGCTTCTTTAGGCGACTTAGCCACTAAACCTGAAGGAACAGGTATTTCGTATTGATTAAACAATTGTTTTGATTGAAATTCGTGAAGATTCATTATTTATAGCGACCAAGTATTTTGAGGTGATTATTGAAAAAAATTTGATCTGACCTTTCCTAAAAATCAGACATTCTGAAGCAAATTAAATTATGAAGCAAAATTCAATATATAAAAATAGCCACATAAAGATTTTTTTTATATTTAATTTTATATTAATAGATAATTAAATATCATAAATTAGTATCTCACACATATTGAGAGAATAAAAAATGAAGAAATTTATAGCAGGTTTTACCTTAATCGAATTAATTATTGCTATAGCAATTATTGGATTTATAGTTACTATTGCTATACCAGCATATCAAGATTATAGCGTCCGAACTAATAACGAAAATCTAATGTAATTTTTTTCTAAATCAGTAGTAATACAACATTTATTAAAATTATAAGAAATTTCATTTTTAGCAACATTAAGTAACTAATTAAATATGCAAACAATTTTTAGTCAATACCATTATCTCTATCTTCTATCCGCAATAATTTTAGGCCTCATCACCGGAAGTTTCATCACAATGGTTATTTATCGCTTACCTATAATCATTAGTAATTCCTACAAACAAAACAAGAATAAAAACTTTAATTTATTCTATCCTGCCTCGCATTGTACTAGTTGCAATAATTCTCTGACTGTTTTACAGAAAATCCCATTCTTTAGTTATGTTGCTCTTGGTGGTAAGTGTGGTTTCTGTAATGAGAACATCCCTAAGCGTTACCCGGTGATTGAAATTTTTACTTCTGCAATTACCGTTCTTATTAGCTTACGTTTTGGATTAGGTTGGGAATTATTAGTTGCTTTATTATTCACTTGGACTTTAATAACACTAAGCGTTATAGACATCGATCATAATATTATCCCTAACTCTATTACTTTTCCGCTAATTTGTTTCGGATTGTTTATAAGCATTTTTTATCCAATAGAAAATTCACAAATTTTCTTTATTAATGCAGAAGACAGCATTATTGGAGCAATATTTGGATACGCCAGCCTGTGGTGCATCAATTGGATATTTTGGTTTATTACCAAAAAAGAAGGAATTGGATATGGGGATTTCAAATTACTTGCTGGAATCGGAGCTCTTCTAGGATGGGAGCTCACCCTATTTATAATCGTTCTATCATCTATCTTAGGTTCAATTATAGGAATAAGCTTGATTATGATAAAAAAAATAAAAAGAAATCATCCTATTCCGTTTGGGCCGTATATCTCAATCTCAGCTTGGATTACTATGATGTACATCGAAGATGATATTTTCTTTTTACTTAACTTTTTTATATAAAATTACATGAATGTGGAAAGTAAGATTACAATAAAAAATAAAAAATCTGCCCGTATAGCTTTAACGGGAGGAATTGCTAGTGGTAAATCGTTGGTATCCAATTTCTTTCGCGAACTTAAAATATCTATAATAGATACAGACATAATTTCTCGAGAAATTCTTCATTCGAATAAATCAATACTTCGCAAAATTCGCAATAGCTTTGGAAACCATATCTTCTCAGAACAGGGAGAGCTTAAACGTAAAAAATTGCGCAAAATCATTTTTGAAAACAGAGAAAAGCGCCTCTTACTTGAATCTATAATGCATCCAGAAATTAGAAAAGAAACTTTAAAAAGAATACAAATGGAAGAAAGTGTGTATCACATCATCGTTATTCCATTACTTTATAATTCCCCTATGAAAAATGATGTTGATAGAATCATTGTTGTTGATTGTACTGTTGCTATACAACTTCAACGCTTGCTTAAAAGGGATTCAGAAACAATAAGCCAAGCAAAGCATATTATTTCCTCTCAGGCTAGTCGACAAGATCTACTTAAAATTGCCGATGATTTAATACAAAATAACCAAAGTAAACAAGAAACTAAATCACAAGTCATAAAACTTCATCAAAAATATCTAGAGTTCTTTTCTTAAAAATATTTAGTAAAAACAATTAATAAGCTATAAAAATTTGCCAATGGTATTTGACTTAAGCAAAATAGTGTGATGATAAACCTAGTGCGCAATATCACAGAACCCTCAATACAGAAAAGTCAACAAAGATTCTGGTACCAAGATTCAGATCAACATCAGCAGACCTACGAACAACCACTCAATGAGCGCATGCGGACATTTCTTAGACTGGAATTCCTTTATAGTCAGATGCTTGCTAACACTGATATTGAAGAACAATGGGCGACTCGTAACGCTATAACGAATTTGCTCGAAATTATGGCTGTCCTAATGCGAGGCGATGTCCGAAATGAAATACTCAAGGAAGTAGACCGCTTACTAGAATTATTTAGCCATTATCAAAATATACCGTCTGTCGATTCTGAGAGACTTGAAGTGCTAAATACAAACCTAATGACTAAAAGAAATAATCTACAAAATATAGGTTCTCATTATTTAAATTCTCTTAAAAATAGTGAATTTCTTAGCACAATTAAACATCGCGCCATCATTCCAGGCGGAACCTGCGAATTTGATATGCCTGAATATGGTCACTGGCTCAGGCAGCCCTATAAACGTAGACAAAAAGATTTATTCCATTGGATATCCACTATCAAACCAATATGTGAAACATCATCAGAAATACTCCTTATCATACGAAATAGCAACGAGAGAATAGATAAAGTGGCCAAAGAAGGTATGTACCAACATACTAATAAAAAAAATCAACAAAATCAAATACTTAGAATATCACTAGAAGACGATGGCAATCTTTTTCCTGAGATAAGTGGCAATCAACAACGATTCACAATTCGTTTTCTAGAATGGTCAACTACTGATAACAGAGCTATGCAATCTGCTAAAGATGTTAAATTCAAAATAAGCATCTGTTGATTCTCTAAATTATGAATGACAGATTTCTTGTAGGGCCTTTATAATTGGTATATCTGCTTCAAGTAGTTTCTTTTTTGGGAGTCTACTAATCTTAACCCACTGTATATTTTGACCATCCAATCCAACTACGCTACCAAGCCATTTATGTACCAGAAAAAAATCTATATTAACTGCTTGATTGTAATAACAATGTTCTAATTGCATAAAGGGTTCATAAGAAATAACTGAAATACCAAGCTCCTCTTCAAGTTCTCTTTTGAGCGCTATTTCTGGGTTTTCGCCAATATTAAGCTTGCCGCCAGGAAATTCCCAAAATCCCTTTAAAAGCTTGCCTTCAATTCTTTGCGTTATCAAAACACGGTTATTCTTGTCTATCAAAATACCTGCAGCTACATCTATTTTTTTCAATGCATACTTATCCTAAGATAAACGACCATGACATTGTTTGTATTTTTTCTTAGAACCACATGGACAAGGATCGTTTCGACCAACCTTTGGTTGGGTACGAACAAATGGTGTTTTTTGTTTTGACAAATTTTCGCCTGCCACGTTTTGAGATATAGATTTACCTTCATTATTAGTAAGTGCAGATGATTCAGCATGTTTAAATTCCATTGATTGCTCGGCTCTTCTTTGTTCTTCCATTTTAGTTACATCTTGCTCATTCTGTATTCGAATGCGTGAAAGCAAACTTATAGCATCGTGTTTAATCTGATCGAGCATCTCACCAAACATCTCAAAAGCTTCACGCTTATATTCTTGCTTAGGGTTTTTCTGTGCATATCCTCTCAATCCTATCCCCTGGCGTAAATGATCCATAGCTGCAAGATGTTCTTTCCAATGGATATCGAGTTGCTTGAGCATGATTTCTTTCTCGACCATTCGTATTAGGTTTGAACCGATAGACTCTTCTTTTTCTTTATATGCATGTTGTGCTTTCTCTATGCAACGATCAAGGATCATATCCTCATTCATTTTTGGGTCATCTTTAATCCATTGAGAAATCTTTAATGGAAGTAGAAATTCATGTTCAAATGCATGCATCAATCCATCTGGATCCCATTGTTCTTCAAGAGAACCGGATGGTATATATCGATTCACTAAAGAAATAATAACTTCTTCTCGAATATTGGCTATAGATTCAGATATTTCTTCTGCTTCCATTAGTTCGTTTCGCTGATGATAGATAACTTTTCTTTGATCATTGGCAACATCATCATATTCAAGAAGATTTTTACGTATATCGAAATTATGAGTTTCAACTTTACGTTGTGCTCGCTCTATTTGTCGAGTCAACAATTTGCTTTCTATCGCCTCACCTTCTTTCATTCCGGCTTTAGATAATAGAGACTTAGTTCTTTCCGGATCACCAAAGATTCGCATCAAATTATCTTCCATTGATAAATAAAAACGACTTGAACCTGGATCTCCTTGCCGACCAGAACGACCTCTCAGTTGATTGTCAATTCTTCTTGATTCATGTCTTTCTGTACCAATTATGTGCAATCCTCCGGCATCAATTACTGTTTGATGTTCTTTCTTCCAAGCCAATCTAATTTTATTTTGGTCAGAATCGCTATCTAGAGATTGAAGTTTAGCTTCTAAATTACCGCCGAGAACAATATCAGTTCCGCGACCAGCCATATTAGTTGCAATAGTGATACTGCCTGGCTGGCCTGCTTGTTGAATAATTAGTGCCTCTTTGTCATGTTGCTTTGCATTTAAAACTTGATGGTCTATTTTTTTTTGTTTCAAAAGCGATGAGAGGAACTCTGAAGTTTCAATAGAAGTAGTACCTACCAAAGCTGGCTGTTGTCTTAATCTACATTCGACAATATCCTCGATTATGGCTTCGAATTTACCTTTTTGAGTAAGGTAGACAAGATCTGGATGATCCTGTCTTATCATTTTTTTATGAGTTGGGATGACAATAACTTCAAGATTATAAATTGATTGAAATTCAAATGCCTCTGTATCAGCAGTTCCAGTCATACCCGAAAGATTGATATATAAGCGAAAATAGTTTTGAAAAGTAATAGATGCAACTGTTTGATTTTCCTCTTTTACAGCGACATTCTCTTTTGCTTCTATCGCTTGGTGCAAACCATCAGACCATCTTCGTCCTGGCATTGTTCTTCCAGTAAATTCATCAACAATGACGATTTCACCTTCCTTAACGATATAGTCAACATCTCGATGAAACATTACGTGAGCCCGAAGAGCGGCGTTCAAGTGGTGTAATAATCTAATATTTCCGGCATCATAAAGACTTTGTCCCTCTTCAAGTAGACCTGAATTCATCATTAGTTGTTCAACATGTTGATGACCTTCTTCTGTGATATGTATTTGTTTTGATTTTTCATCTTTTCCAAAATCCCCTGGCCCATCTTCATTTTCTTGGAGTTGTAATTTAGGGATTAATTTATTAATTTTTAGATAGAGATCAGTATTTTCTTCCGTAGGTCCAGAGATAATCAGGGGTGTTCGAGCTTCATCAATTAGAATTGAATCAACTTCATCAACAATTACAAAATTTAAATCACGTTGAACTTTATCACTCAACGAAAATGATAAATTATCTCTAAGATAATCAAATCCAAGTTCATTGTTTGTTAAGTAAGTTATATCAGAGCTATAAGCCTCTTTTTTTTCATCATGGGATTGGCCACTCTTGGCAACGCCAACCTTTAGGCCAAGAAATTCATACACTGGTCTCATCCAATCTGCGTCTCGTTGTGCTAGATACTCGTTAACTGTAACAATGTGAACACCCTTACCACTAAGAGAATTTAGATATGCTGGAAGAGTTGCTACTAAAGTTTTTCCTTCTCCTGTTCGCATTTCAGCAATGTTTCCCTGATGTAGAACCATACCCCCAATAAGCTGCACATCAAATGGTCTCATTCCTAAGGTTCTCTTTGATGCCTCCCTAACAACAGAAAAAGCTTCAATTAACAAACTTTCCAGTGACTCTCCACTATCAAAACGTTTTTTAAATTCTATGGTTTTATTAGCCAATTGATCATCATTAAGAGCAATCATGCTTTCTTCAAGATGATTAATTGATTTTACAGTTGTTGAAAACTGCTTTAATAGGCGCTGATTACGGCTACCAAAAATATTTGCTAAAAAGTTTGCCACACTAGATTCCGAAAAGAACTAAAAAGTTGATATAAATGTTCCTAATTATGATGAAAGATTCATTCTACGTATCACTTACTGTTTTGTCTGCAAAGCGTATAAAATATTCGACTATTAATAATTTAATATTTTTCTTATCTCGCGTATCCTATCAGGATCACTTAATTAAAAAAAATACCTATTTATGCCAAGTCAAACCCTAAAACATTGCCTGGAATTAGATAGTAATAATCTAGAATCAATAATTAAACGAGCCAAAGAGATGGATAATCTCAAAAGAATGTTAAGAAATGTTTTAAATAAAGAGGCTGCAAAACATTTAATATCAGCTAATATTCGCCGAAATGGAGAGCTTATTTTATTATGCAATTCTTCTGCTTGGGGCTCAAAAATTCGTTTTGATCAAGAAAAATTACTCAAAATAGCCCAAACGAAATGGAAATTCCTAACAAGCTGCCGTGTTAAAATAATAGAAAAAACTAGTTACTAGTTTATAACTAAGTTGTATAAGCTGGGGTTGAAAATGAAATGGGTGATTTCTCATAGTCTTCAAACATAACTTCTTCGCATGCCGAATCTTCTTTTAGTAACTTTAGTAAGAGTTTATTATTAAGCCCGTGACCAGATTTATAAGCAGAATATTCGCCGATCAAACAATGTCCTAATAAGTAAAGATCTCCAATAGCATCGAGAATTTTATGTTTTACAAATTCATTTTTATACCTCAAACCATCTTCATTCAGAATTCTAAAATCATCCAAAACAATGGCATTATCCATGCTTCCTCCAAGTGTTAAGTTTTTCTCTCTAAGAAATTCTATATCTCTAAGAAATCCGAATGTTCTGGCTCGGCTAACCTCTTTCAAATAAGATGTTGACGAAAAGTCAATAGATTCATTTCGACGAAGTTTGTTAAAAACTGGATGATTAAAAGAGATTTCAAAATTGACCTTAAAACCATTAAAAGGGTTTAATTCGGCCCATTTATCCCCATCTTCAACGCGAATTTTTTTATTCACTCGGAGAAATTTTTTAGCAGTATTTTGTTCTTGAAGTCCGGCAGATTGAAGCAAAAAAACAAAGGGTGCAGCACTACCATCCATTATAGGTATCTCTGGACCAGATAAATCTACCATTACATTATCAATACCAAGTCCTGCTAACGCTGACATAAGATGCTCTATTGTTGCAACTTTAACTCCTTCTTTTATTAATGTGGTTCCAAGCGTTGTTTCGCCAACCAACTCAGCATTTGCAGGAATACTGATTGGATGATCCAAATCAAGTCGATTAAAAAAAATACCTGTATTTTCAGGCGCTGGACGAATAGTCATATACACTTTTTCACCAGTATGAAGTCCAACGCCAGTTGCTCGAATGGCTGTTTTAATAGTGCGTTGACAAAGCATTAATAATTTTCCTTATAAATACTATATCGTTAGTAATAATATTACATTTTATAATAAATATGGATACACATGCATTAAAAATTATTTTTATGATTCAAAAAAAATAAAAATTCAATGATTTATAATAATTAAAATTGCTCTTGAAACCATAATTTCATTCTGTCCCACACATCTCCAATTCCATAAGCTATATGAGAAGAGCTTCTGGAATATCCTGATTGATTTATACTTTCGCACCCATATAGCAATAACCCTACACCA
>Ga0257107_1000888_pt1 | contig 11331 bp, 10 predicted proteins | sample LP_taG_2_FD_190178 | JGI IMG/M metagenome (GOLD analysis project Ga0257107, IMG submission 190178) | Marine microbial communities from Northeast Subartic Pacific Ocean, Canada - LP_J_2011_P26_500m | ecosystem: Environmental > Aquatic > Marine > Oceanic | place: Canada: Northeast Subartic Pacific...
ACATCCGATCAGTGTGCTGCGACACCGGTGCTTGACGTGATGATCGACCTCGCGGAGAGTGATTTGATGATGAACTGCGTCACCCACGAAATGTGGTTTGCCCGTACTGTGGCGTACCGGTTGGTGTTCATGCATGAAAAGCTTATTGTCGAATCGGCTCCGCTGGAAAAGTTTAACTCAAATCCCGAAAACAAAACCACCAAATGGTTTTTCAACTAGATTATTTTCACTGGCCACAGTCCCGAATAGGGTAGCATTCAGCGGTTGTTTTCGACGAGTTTGCTCATCGCTGCACGGACGCCTTCAGGACGATGCGGGATTTCAGCGAGTTCAAGTCCCATTTCGATTGCGCCCAAGGTGCCGAGTAGCATGGGTTCGTTGAAATCACCCAGGTGCCCGATGCGAAAGACCTTGCCGTTTAGGCGACCAAGCCCGTTGCCGAGAGAGACGTTGAAACATTCCAGCACCCCATTGCGGAACTCATCCGCATCATGTCCTTGCGGCAGCACGACCGCGGTGAGGGAGTTGCTGTATTCACTCGGGTTGAGCGCATTGAGTTCCAGTCCCCAAGCCTTCACGGCGGCACGTGTGGCTTCGGCGAGTCGGCAGTGTCTGGAAAACACCTGATCTAGTCCTTCCTCCAACAGCATCCGGATGGATTCCTGCAGACCATAGAGTAGGTTGGTTGCCGGAGTAAAAGGAAAGACTCCCTGCTTGTTGGCATTAAGCATGTCCTGCCAATCCCAGTAAGAACGTGGCAACTTTGCTTCTCCGGAAGCGACAAGCGCCTTTTTGCTGATAGCGTTGAAGCTCAAGCCCGGAGGCAGCATCAGCCCCTTCTGTGAGCCGCCCACCGTCACATCCACACCCCACTCGTCATGGCGATAGTCGATGGAACCCAGCGAGGAAATCGTGTCAACGAAGAAGAGGGCAGTGTGTCCTGCGCGGTCGATTGCTTTGCGAATTGCGGGAATGTCGGAGGTGATGCCTGTCGCGGTATCGTTGTGGACCACACACACAGACTTGATGGTATGGTTCTTGTCTTCCACCAACGCCTGCTCGATTTCCTCTGGCTTAGCACCCTCCCTCCAGCTTCCAGGTAGTAGTTGAGCATCAAGGCTGAGCTTCCCTGCCAGCTTGTGCCATGTGCTGGCGAAGTGCCCTGTATCGTACATCAGCACCCGATCTCCGGGCGAGAGCGTGTTGACAAGTGCGGCTTCCCACGCTCCGGTCCCAGAAGCGGGGTAAATGATCACCGGTTGTTTCGTCTGGAAAATCCCCTTAATACCTTCCAGTACCTCAAGACCCAGGCCTTTGAATTCCGGACCCCGGTGGTCGATTGTCGGACGTTCGATGGCGCGTAGAATCCGGTCCGGCACATTGGTTGGTCCGGGAATCTGTAAAAAATGGCGGCCACTCTGGAGTCGTTGCATCACGTCCTTTTGGTTGATGTTAGGGAAGGTTTGCTGTGTTACAAAAGTTCTAGTTGTGAAAAATTTTGTACTTGATTTACAATTTTCCTATCTTGAACAACGTTTGAGTGCTTGTAGGGATGTGAAGAATTAGTTGGGAAGATGATTCTAAATGCTGTTTTCCCTTTGATTGACTGAATAAAAGCTGTAGGTCTTCCTTCCATGGATCAGGTTTACTTTCTCAACTAAATTGACATTGTATAGGCATTCCTAGGGGAATAATTATTATTAGTGTTTATTAATCCATTCTACAACTTTTGGTAAATTGGATATTTGACTCTGATGAACAGATAGAAGAGGGAACCCGTCCAACAAGTCTACAGGGAGGCCATCAATGATTCCTCCAGAAATCCAAGCACATAAACGCCATACAGCTAAATCAGCAACACTTATTGAATGGCCAACGAAAAAGCCAGTATCTCCATTATCTTGTAGCAATTTTTCCAAAAATCCTAACCATCGAGGCAGTATAGTTTTAGATAGTTCCCGACGCATCTCTATCCTCAATTTTGGATCTTTTTCCCTCAATGCTGGTCTCATCTGATTGTTAATGTCAGTGGCAAGATCTATAACTTCATCGACTTTTGCTGCTGCAAATTCATCTTTAGAAGGATATAGTCCGCTAAGTTTTCCACAAAAACGTGCAATTGCTCCAGTTTGCGCAATGGTTTTCCCATCAACTTGGAGAACAGGAAACTGACCGAAAGGAAATGTCCCATCAGTTTTCATTTTCGCAATTTCTTCTCTAGAAGGACGAAGATCTTCAAACTCTATTCCACCAATAAATAAAGCCAATCGGCTTGTTTCTGCTCTCCAGAAAGGAATATCTGGATATATAAGTCTTAATTCCATTTTTTAATTATAGAAAGAGTTATTCTTACTGTGAATGTTGACAAAACATTGTTTAGACGATCTTTGATTTTTAATTCTCCGACTCGCTTTCTCCGTACAGCCTATTGAATCCGACTAAGGTCTGTCCGTAAGTCACAACTACAGTGTACGCAAGTTAGAGCTCGAAAGATAATTCAATGCACATTTTCTTTTGACAGTTACAACGATAAATCTGTAAACGAGATTTTTCATTACTTTGTAGACCTTAAGACATAAAATTCATATCCATAGTAAGCAGAATATTGTTTGTACATCACAATTTCTTTCAGTTCGTTATTGAGGACTTTTTGTGCTTCTTCATTATCTTCATATGTTACTTTAAGTTCATTGATCCTGATTTCCAGTGGTGCATAATAGTCGTTAAACCAGGCTGACTCCGGCAACGTAAAATGAGATTCAACATGAAATCCACACACATTAGCAGTATTTATGTTCTCTTCTACCGATTTCATCTCTGAATACTCAAGGGACCAGAATTCAGAGATTTCTTTTGGAATATCATCAGCAATCCATGATAACTCTGTCACAGCAATTATACCGTTAGGCTTCAACATTCTTTTCCATTCTTTAAGGCCTTTTTTGAATCCAATTATGTAGATTGCACCTTCTGCCCAGATAATGTCGAAAGAATTATCGGCATAATGCAAATTGCACATATCCGCTTTTTCGCATTTTATATTATCTATTGATTGCTCAGAAACTTTGAGAGCTAATTCCTCCAGATACGTTTCATTATGATCTACTGCAGTAACGCTGCCCTTGCTTACCTTCAAAAGTTGAGACAATTCTATAGTCTGAAGTCCTGGTCCACAACCAAGATCAAGAACACTGGCGGCTGTGGGAATATTTGAAATACCTGAAAATGCTCTTTTAGTTGCTTCGTTACAACCAGGACCTTGCCGCGGCAAACCACAATGAATTTCAGAAAAAATATTCATAGTTTTACTTTAAGCAATGAAGAGAAGGTTCTTCAGACACGAAAGGTGTATTTGTTCTAATCTGAATTATTTACATTTTCTGGTTGGCAATCCAGGACCCCCGGTTTTTTTACTACGTTTTTCAAGCAAAATCACATCGTGCCAAGCCCCCTGCCGATGTCCTAACTTCTCCAGATAACCAATTTCCCTGAAACCGCATTTTTTATGCAATGCCAGGCTCGCCCTGTTTTCGGAAATTATTTCTGCAGTTAATGTCCAGTATTTTTCATTTTCAGATGCAGCAAAAAGAGCCTTGAGTAAAGCTGTACCTATTCCTTGTTTTTGCACTGCCTTACCTACGTGTACGCTGACCTCAGCGACTCCAATATAACCTCAGGTGCTGGCAGCAGGACTCAAACTCGCCCAGCCATAAATATATTTTCCATCCCGTGCGACAAAACGACAGGACGGTAAGCGACTGGAATCCCAGTCTTTCCAGTTTGGTGGTTTGGTGTCAAAGGTAGCAATTCCAGTTTTAATGCTTTCCCCATAAATCGAACGGACCTGCGGCCAGTCTTCTGATTGTAATGGCTCTATTTGATAGTTCATGTTTGCTTTCTGTTTTACATTCAAATAATATTTACGTGTCTATGTGACTTGAGTCGAATATTATAAAAGTAACTCAACTACCATTAACAACCTGCATCGAAAAAGGCATCCCGTTCAAGGTCTGGCTGTTAGCCGCTCACATCGTATGATTTGTGCCCGCAAGCCTGCTCTATGAACCATCTTCTTCAATACATCTGAGTGAAAAATTCCCGACATGTATGCGCAAGGCTCACATAACCTGATTCCTCTAAACTTGGTGCTGACCATAGTAAATATTTTTCCAACCAATAACGATAGTGTAAGTTGTCCCGCCGATTTAACAAAGAACAAGCTAATTTTACCCAATAAAATGCAAAAAATCGCCCCTAACCCCCAGAGCAGAAGGCAGGTCCGTTCAACACGGAATTAGGGCAGATTGCCATTGCTAATCACTTTCAAAGGCAATGACAAATTCATTTCCTATACTTTCTGCCGAGTTTTGATCTATAGTTCTATCGCTATCTTTTTCTAGATATTTGATATTTCCCTTACGAATATGTAATTTCTGTTCCTTCAAATCCATTATGATTGTTGCTACTGTTCCCACTTCTTGGAGGTTGGTATCTGGTTTATAAGTGCGCCAAATCGGATATGCACTATCAGAGCGATCTGACAAAATTTTCTTCATCTTATCAATTGTGAATTTTCTCGTGGTAGATGCTTTATCATTCGCAGTCCTGAAACGAGCATATGAATTACAAAAATCACCCTCATCTGGATTGATTGACCGCACTAGATAGTGATTTGTGTGAACCATGAATTGCTCTCTGCATTGTTTCATGAACGATTCGTCACCCGCAAATTCGACATAGCTGAAGTTTCCTTTTTGATCTCCAAACAGGATATTGCTGGCTTTCCCATACCCTGATTTCTGAACAGCGATCTTGGCTTCTTCAAGCGTGTGTGATTCTAAAATTGAGCGAAGTACTATATGAATTGGTACACCATCAAGGGGCTTGTTTAGCAGCAGAATGTTCAGGCAAGCAGCTATACCTCGTGAATTCATGCCAATTTTGCCAATAATTCCCGGTTCTGTCAGCATCTGAATTGTCATGTTTTCAGATACCCTGATTTGCAATAGAACGGCTAAATTCTCTAGCTGACTGCTCCAATCCCAATTTTGCCCCAGAAGAGCCGTGGGCTGAAAACACAAAGCAGTACATTCATTTGCGCCCATAGGCACATCAAGTGCGAGAATTTCGCTTCGAGAATTTAATGCATATATCCATAGGGATTCTCTTATTTTTGCTCCAGCGGCAATACCTTCGATCTCCTCGCAGTACGCGGGATTATACTCATGGATTACACTCCTAAAGTGCTTTGCGAGGTCAAGTATTTCTGCAGATGACTTCTTAAATATCCTTGCATAGAAGTCTATTGTTGCCTCAATCTCAGACGATAGTGCTTCCCCATGTGCATATCCACGCTCATCTGGCTTGCCTGAAATTGTGATTTGAGGAAATTTCATGTCTGGATTTTCTCCATTGAATGACTAACTTATTATTATCAGGCAACTCGCCATGATAAGTTGATTGTTACCGAATAAAATGTTAAATTGATTGAAAATCCACGGTAAACCAGATTCTACAACCCCTCAAAAGCAAAGTCAACTCACCTTAATACATTTTGTTGAGTGTTTTCTTGGCTTTATGCTGGATCTATAATAAAATTGTCCTCATCACTCTTTGGATTTCAAGACTAAATCCAATTAAACTCTGTCGATATTTATTACAGCCAATATTTTTTCAAAATATTCCTTATGTTCCAGTACAGTCCTGAGCGCATAATCATAGATCAAGCGGTTTCCGCAGAACCTTTGACAGAGCAAATCTGCGAACGCTTTCCGGAAGTGCCGAGAACGGTCGTGGAAAAATTCGCCTGGCATCAGGATGAGTCCGGAACAGATCCTCTACGCAATCCACTCACGCAGGGAAAAAAGACCTTGCATCTCAAGTATTTCAAGGGAACATCGATTAAGGCTTGTCCTGGATTTTCGAATGATCTTGTCTGCTGCAATTATTTTACGCTGGATTTAATAGAAAACTGTCCATTTGAGTGTACATATTGTATTCTACAAGCATTCCTGAACAAACCTGTTATTACGGTTCACGCAAATCTGGAAGAAATTCTGGAACAGGTCCGGCAGCGAACAGTCGCTCAGCCTGACACCTTGTTTCGTGTTGGCACAGGTGAGCATTCTGACAGTTTGGCACTCGACCACATCCTGGGCATCAAGTCACATGTAATCCGTTTCTTCGCCAAACTGCCCAATGCTTTGCTTGAGCTGAAAACTAAATCAAGTAATGTTGATCATTTACTGGACCTACCGCACGGAGGAAAAACTGTGATATCGTGGTCAGTTAATCCGGAGGCCATCGTTGAGAAGGAAGAACACAAAACAGCGCGGTTGAATGAAAGGCTTGAAGCAGCAAGAAAAGTCTCAGACGCAGGATACAAAGTCGCTTTTCATTTTGATCCCATGATCCACTATCCGGATTGGGAAAAGGGTTATCAGGAACTGGTTGAGCAAATTCTTGATGCTGTTCCACCAGACAGAATTGCCTGGGTCAGTTTGGGTTCTCTGCGCTACATTTCTTCACTCAAATCAGTTGTGGATGAACGCTTTCCAAACAGCCGTGTTTTTCTTGGAGAGTTTGTCCCTGGAGAGGATGGGAAAATGCGTTATTTAAAAAAAATACGTCAGCGTTTGTTCCGCAATGTTCAACAAAAAGTAACTCAACTGGCACCTCAAATTCCAACATATCTTTGTATGGAAAATAGTTCAGTCTGGAAAAATACTATGCCGCATCAACCTCAAACTGCAGTAGATGTTGAAAGTAGGATTGCAGGCAGTCTGCAGCAACGATTTCCAATTGAGGTCTAATGACTACTGTAAAACTGATCGATACTATTCCTTTGTTCCCTCTGCATAAAACGATTTTATTGCCGGGTTCAGTTCTGCCTCTGCATATATTCGAGTCGCGTTACCGACAGATGGTGGAAAACGTCCTGGAGCATGAAGACTTGCTGATTGGCATAATTCAGCCTGCGACCCAGGATTCTGAAAAGCTGTGTGAAATCGGCTGTGCAGGAAAAATTGAACAGTCTCAACAATTGCCAAAAGGAAATTATCTAATACAACTCCACGGAGAATCTCGCTTTAAGATTGTGGAGGAACTGGAAACAGACACTCCATACAGACAGGCAAAAGTAGAGTATTCATCATTTCCAAATGACACAGAAGATTTGAGGCTTTCCAAGGATTCAGAACTTTTGTATCAAAACTTCAGGGAATATTCTGAGAGAAATAAGTTGAAAATAGAGTGGGAAAAAATAGAAGATATTCCTGCAAACTATCTCGTTAATTTGCTCAGCATGAATCTTGATTTTTCCGGAATAGAAAAACAAACTCTATTGGAATCTCCAGACCTGGACTCCCGTTTGGATGACCTGATCTGTCTGATGGGAATGTCGAACCCCAATGAAATTTTAACCGATTTTTCACCCAACTTTCTAAATTAAATAAGAGATAAATTACATGATAACCGCAAAACTATTCAAGTATCTAATCTCACTCATCCTCATTTTTACCGCTTATTTTACTGCAATTGCACAAATTTCCAGTGCTGCTCCTGCAGGTACAGTATTTCATCCCAATCCGGTTATAGGCTTGGTTGATGGAAAGCCGGTGACTTTTGAAGATGTGCGCAACAAAAAAGCAAATGACCTGAGTCTGCAGTTGTATCAGCATCTGAGTGTCCAGTTGATGGAATATTCTCTGGAAAAATTGGCTGTAAAACATAAGGAAATAATCTTGACTACCGAAAAAAAAGTGACACTCAAAGATATTATTGCTTTTTATGAACAAAATGATCTGCAGGAACGAGGAACCCTGGAACAGATCCGGCCGCAGATTAAACAGTTCCTGGAGCAGCAGATTAGGAGTCAACATATGTTGAACCAATACTCACTGGCACTTAAGAAGGGCTGGGTTATTTCAAATTTGGAGGCCCCTTCAGATTTTCTGCTGAAAGGTAATATAAAAACCGGTTATCTCAGGGGAAACAAAAAAGCCTCGGTCATTCTGCTTGAATATTCGGATTACCAATGTCCTTTTTGCGGTCGTGTTCAGAGTACAATCCGTAAACTCCTTGAAAAATACAAGGACCGGGTGGCTTTTGGATACCGGCACTTCCCGCTTGCTTTTCACAAAGAAGCCGACGAAGCGGCTATTGCGTCGGAATGTGCCCGGGAACAGGGCAAATTTGAAGAAATTCACAGGATACTCTACTCACGTCAAAAGGCACAAGATAAGGAAGAACTGAAAAAATATGCCAGAGAAATAAAAGTAAAATACCCTGTTAAATTCGACGAGTGCCTCGATAACGAGAAGTACCGTGGACTAGTTGATCAGGACATGAAAGATGGAGCTAATCTTGGCATTACCGGAACTCCAGGTTTTTTTGTTGGCCTCTTCAATCCAAAGTCCGGAGAAATTCAGGGTGAAGTACTTTCCGGCGCACAACCCTATGATGCTTTCCAACAGGCACTAGAAAAATACTTAAGCCAAAACTAAAAAATATGAGTGAAGGAGACCTCCGCCAATCTCTGGAGAAAATAAATTCTCCACGCATCCTTGTTGTAGGAGACCTGATGCTGGACCATTATTCATGGGGTGAAGTAGATAGAATATCTCCGGAGGCACCAATTCCTGTAATGCGGGTGCTCCGGGAAGACCAGCGCTTAGGCGGGGCAGGTAATGTTGTGATGAATCTGGCCGCTTTTGGTGCAGAAGTACTCGTTTGCGGAGTCACTGGAAAAGATGAAACGGGCAAATGCATCCGTAAACTGCTTGCGGAAAACGGAGTTGATCATTCAGGGGTGATCATTTCTGAAAATTATAAAAGCTGCCTCAAGCACCGAATGATTGCCGGACAAACCCATTTGCTCCGGATGGACATTGATCCGGATCCGGAAACGATTGTACTGCAAAATCAGCTGGTTGATTATTTGGAACAAACAATTCCAAAATGTAAAGCAGTCATTGTTTCTGACTACGGAAAGGGTTTACTTAGTACTGAAAGTCTCAAAACAATTGCGGCTTGTGGTAAAAAACACGGAATTCCGATTGTTGGTGATCCTCGACGTACGACAAACTACAGCATCTATCAGGATTTCACACTCATTAAACCAAACCGCAAGGAAACTGAAGCAGCAGTCGGATTTACTATTAAAGATCAAAATGATGTCCTCAAGGCTGCAGAACAGTTGAAAGCTGAAGTAAAACTGGAATATCTGGTAATCAGCCTTGATCGGGACGGTTTACTCCTTTTTCACAATCCAGAGGATTATTACTTCTTTGAAGCAGAAACTCAGGAAGTTTTCGATGTGGTTGGAGCCGGAGACATGGTCAGTAGCATGCTAACGTTTATGCTTGCCGGACAGGCAAAGATTGAGCAGGCCGCTTACTGGGCTCAACTTGCTGCAGGCATGGAAATACAACATGTAGGTGTTGTTTCATTTTCAAAACACGAGTTACTTCAGCGTTATGATTACGGGGAAACTTCTGCGAAAATCGTGACTCAGGAAAAACTGTACCGCAACTTGCCCCAGGAAATTCCTATTGTTTTCACAAATGGATATTTTGATGAAATTTCTGCAGGGCACCTGAAATTCCTGCATCAACTCAATACTCTTAAAGGCTTTAATATCGTAGCAATCAATAGTGACCAGAGCATCACTAAACAAAAAGGGCGACCGCCTTTGCTGAATGAAAGAGAGCGCGCACTGTTGCTTTCAGCCATTGAAGCAGTGGACCGGGTTATTATTTTTGATGATCCGGATGCCAGCAGCTTGATCCGCAATATCCGTCCTGCTCTTGTCGTAAAAGGAAAACATTTCGAAAAACAACAACTTCCTGAACAGGAAGCCATCCGGGAGTCTGGAGCCAAACTTGAATATTTTCCGGAATATTGAGTAATCAGACTACCCCCTATCTTTAATTTCATACCCAAAGAGAAAAATGAGTGTAAATATTTCTGATGTCCTGGACATCGTCAATAACCAGAATCAATGGCGCGGAAAAGAGGCAATTAACCTGATAGCCAGCGAAAACGTGCAGTCGGATGCAGTCAAACAAATAGAGTCAAACGATTTCATGGGCCGCTATGCAGAAGGACATCCGAATACTGCACAGCAAGACAACCGATATTACGAAGGTACCCGCTACATCGATCAAATTGAAAGCATGACTACTCGTGAAATCATCCAGCTGGCAAAATGTCTGCAGGCTGATGTTCGTCCAGTCAGTGGAAATGCAGCAAATACAGCCGTTGCTTTAGGAATATTACGCGGCGGAGATACGGTGCTGGTCAATTCCATCGAAATCGGCGGACATATCAGCCATAACCCGATCGGAGTGGTGGGAAGAAGAATTCAGGTTCGAGGAAACGTTCTCACTCCGGGGCGTGAAAACTCCATCTCATTACATTACTGGCCTGCAACTGAAGACGGATATCATCTTGATGTACCAAAATGCGTTGATCTGGTGGAACAAACTTCTCCGAATATGGTTATTCTTGGCAAAAGCCTGTTCCTCTTTCCGGAACCTGTAAAGCAAATTGCAGAAGTCTGCAGGGCAAAAAATATTCCTCTTCTTTATGATGGTGCTCACGTTCTTGGTCTAATTCTCGGTGGACAATTCCAAAATCCATTTGAGGAAGGAGCGCATTTCATTAACGGAAGTACACATAAAACTTTCCCTGGACCGCAGCGTGGAGTAATACTAGGTAATATGGCCAGTGAACAGGAAATGAAGTGGTGGACCAGTGTAGACCGCGGCGTAATGCCCGGTTCCTCCAGCAGTCACCATCTCCACACTCTGCCGGGAATGCTGATAGCAATCCGGGAAATGGCTCAGTTCGGCCGGGAATATGCCGCACAGACAGTTGCAAATGCCAAAGCTTTAGGACAGGCTCTGACTGATGAAGGGGTGAATGTGGAAGCCAAAGAATTCGGTTTTACTGAAAGTCACCAGTTGGCAATAAAAGTAACCAATTTTGGAATTGCCAAAGATATTGCCCGTTCGCTTGCCGATCAAAATAACATCATCACCAATTACAATATGCTTCCTGGCGACAAGGATGCAAAAAATCCAACCGGATTAAGGATTGGTGTACAGGAAATGACACGCTACGGCATGAAAGCAGGTGAAATGGGCGAACTGGCGGCTTTGATGAAAGCCGGACTGCAAGGAAAAATAGTCAAAGATGAAGTAATCAAGCTGCGCAGCCGTTTTACCGACGTACACTTTGCCTGACAATCAGGTTATGAAAGAAATTCAACCAGCACAATTTTACCAGGGTTTCAGTAAATTTGGAATGGCCATGGATTTAGCTGTCAGT
>Ga0257107_1000891_pt1 | contig 11287 bp, 10 predicted proteins | sample LP_taG_2_FD_190178 | JGI IMG/M metagenome (GOLD analysis project Ga0257107, IMG submission 190178) | Marine microbial communities from Northeast Subartic Pacific Ocean, Canada - LP_J_2011_P26_500m | ecosystem: Environmental > Aquatic > Marine > Oceanic | place: Canada: Northeast Subartic Pacific...
ATATGCAAATAACAATATACTGAATAGCATGAACAAAAAAAAGAAAAATGGTTCTAAGAAAATAGTAATCGCGCTTGGTGGAAATGCCATTTTACAAAAAGATCAAATCGGTACATATGAAGAGCAGCAAGAAAATATCAAAAAGACAGCAAAAAGTATTGCTTCTGTTGTTCTAGGCAAACACCGGTACAAAGTTTCAGCTATTACTCACGGTAATGGACCACAGGTAGGAAATTTACTCCTACAACAAGAATTTGCAAAGAATATGCCTAATCTGCCGATGCACACGGTTATAGCTATGACGCAAGGCCAAATTGGATATATGCTGCAACAGGCACTCCAAAACGAGTTTTTAAAATTAAAAAAAAATAAAAAAGTTGTAAGTTTGATTACTCAAACATTAGTATCTAAAAATGATCCAAAATTTGGTAAGACTTCCGCAAGTAAGCCTATAGGTCCTTTCTTAACGGAGACTGAGGCAAAAAAATTAAGGGATAAAACAGGCTATATTATTAAGAAAGTAAAACCTACTGGGGGAAAAACGTGGAGAAGGGTAGTTGCATCTCCAAAGCCGCTAGAAATTGTTGAACTAGACATATTGAAAGAATTCATTGAGGATGATTCTTGTTTACCGATTGCTGGTGGTGGTGGTGGAATTCCCGTAATCAAGAATGGCTCTAGTTTTGAGGGGGTAGACTGCGTGGTTGACAAGGATCATGTTGGAACTTTGATTGCAAAATCGATTGGGGCTTCGGTACTTTTGATTCTAACAGACGTAGACAATGTAAAATTGAATTATGGTAAGCCGAATGAGAGTGACTTGGATGCCATAACTGTAAAAACTGCAAAAAAGCTTCTAAAAGAAGGACAATTTTTGGAAGGAAGTATGAAACCGAAGATACAAGCAGTGATTGATTTCTTAGAATCTGGAGGAAATATGGGTATTATCACATCTCTTGACAATGCCCTAGCAGCATTAAATGGCAAAGCTGGTACAATTATTTCAAAAAATTAAGTTTTGTTAACATTAAATTTTTAAAATCATTATCAAAAACAAATACTGTAGCCATAATTGCACCTAGCTATTTTTTTAAATCTACGCCGCTTAAAAATTTGTATAGTGAAGAAAAACGACGAAGTTTAACATTTTTTAAAAAAGGTATTTTTGCATTTAGTTTTTTTCTCATGACATATCTTCTTTCATATTTCAAATATCTTTGTATAATTTCTTCAGATTTACGTTCAGGATATATCTCATTTAGAGGCTTATCTAACGAATTACTATCAATCAAGCACATCATTAAATCTCTTACATTGTCAGCTGTTTTTGTTTTAATAAAAGTCACTTCAAAATTTGGATAAACATCATTATCTATTACTTTTTTTACATTTTCTGGATCATCATAATAATAATCGTCAAATAAAATTTTAAATTTTTTTGATGTTATTTGTAATGTCGCAAAAAAATCATGGCGTGCTGCTTCATAAAAGTGGTTCCCATCGATATAAGCCATATCGATTTTTGGAAATGTGGTGTTACTAAGTACCTCTCCAGCATAACCTTCTTTGATATCAATTTTATCAATCCATTTTGGGTTAGAAACTTTTTCCCATAATTGCTTTCTAGAACAAGAAAAAGTTTTAGATTTATCTTTATTAAAATAATGAATGCGTTCTACAGGTTTAGTGTGGGATTGATAATCTATTGTATAAATTTTTCCCGGTATGTTATAATCACTCATAGCCCAAGCCATGCATAAAGTAGAATAACCTTCTGCTGTACCAATTTCTAGAATAGTTTTTGGTTTATTTTTTGCAACTAAAGCATACAACAACCTACCGCGTTCAAAATTTCTAGAAGTCCTAGAATCTCTACTCACTTCTTCGTTTGTATTAGGAACCGGAAGCCAGCTATTCAATTTATCGAAATTATTCCTTTCTGGTAACTCAATTCCTAAAGAATCAATATACTCACTGATTTCTAACGAATCTTTTTTGTTCATATAACAATAACCTTTAACTTGGTTTTATCAATCTCTGTAACTAAATGTGACTATAATCACATTGTTGCTTGTTCTGCTTCGTGGAACATCTGACTCTTAGCACAGCCAGCTGCAAGCTCATCCCCTGCGCCCCTTCTCATAAGACCTCTATAAAGACCGTCTTCAAGTTTTTCACCCTCTCGTTCTTCCCATTCCTCAACGGTAATAGAATATTTCTTTTGGATTCTATCTCTATACCACTCTGGAATTACATTAAATGCACAAAATGGCACAACTCTAAGGTCGGGTGTCATGTAATGTATATCACATCTTTGTAATCGTTCAAGGTCCTCATTGTATTTGTCTTGGAAGTGCATCATGCCTAAGAATAAGCCTTTGACATGAAAACCTCCTACTGCATCAAAGGATCTTTTCATTAGTATACTACTAAACATTTTTGCCAGATCCAAACCAGCAGGTTGCTTATCACTATCAATGAAACCTTTTAGTTTTCTTACCACTTCGAGCATCGTAAAGTACTTGTTAGCTCCAGCACGAATTTGTTCTGACTTATCTTCAAACAATTCAAGCATTCCTTGAATGTCACAAAATCGTGTCATTGGAACAAATTTTTTCGTATCTGCATCTTCAAAAATGTATGTGCCTGCACCACAAGCAAAATGAATTGACAGTTCATACTTTGGTTTACTTGAGAATGCCTCAATAACATTTGTAAGTGGCATACAGCTTGGTACTGGCATCCAATCATCAACAGTTACCTGACCTTGTGTTTGTTCTTCTATTCTTTGTATACAGTCAGGGACAGTAATTCTATACTTTTCTCTTTCTTGTTTTCCCATTCTTCCAGTCAATGATACTGGTTGAAAGTTTACTGCATGTACAACATCCATATTTTTTTGTGCATATCTAATAATACCACCAAGCTCATGATCGTTAATGGATTTAATTACGGTTGGTACAAAGACAGTAGTTGTTCCAGTTTTTCTGCAGGTATCCAATGCATATGGAATTTCCCAGTGATTTTTTGGATTAGTTCTAGCTGTCACACCATCAAAACTAAGATAGAGATTGTTACATCCAGCCATTCTAACATCACGACCAGCTTCTGGATCTAATGCATGACGTATACCATTAGTATTCATTTGTATATGGTCTACATGTTCTTCTTTCATTATTTTGATCAAATCAGTGATATCTTCTCTTAGCATTGGTTCACCACCAGTAATCTGCATAGAGTTTCCAGGAATTGGTCTTTCAGCCCTCAGGGTCTTCATCATAGCTCGTACTTGATCCTGTGTTGGTTCATACATGTAAGCTCCTTCAAGACCTTTCTTTACATAAAAGAAACAATACCAACAAGTAAGATCACATCTGTTTGTAACTATAATATTTGCAAGTCCACTATGAGACAAGTGGTTGGAGCAAAGTCCACAATTGTTTGGACATGAGCATTTGTCTTCCATCATAACGTTTGGCGCATGTGCTCCCTTACCATCAACCCAGTAAGTACTGAATTTCTTGTACATATCATATGAACCAAAGTATAATTCCTCACATTCTCCGTGTGTAGGACATGTTTTTGTCATGTAGACTTTTTCATCTCTTTCAAATACTTCAGCATCTAAAATCATATTACAATCGGGGCAAATACTCTGAGTGAAACGTATGGTTGATTTTTTGCTTAATGATTTCGTTGATTGATTAGAAATCTGAATTAGTGCCATTATAACTAAAAGTTTTGGAAATCAGTATTTAATAAGTTTCATACTATACACCGTTGGAATAGGTGGTTAATTTATAAGGCATTTAGGACAAAATTAGAATGGTAAAATGAGCATTTCCAATCAAGTACGAAAATCTTTGGGAAAAGTTGGTCTGACTAGTTATGAGATCAAAACCTTTACTTCATTATTAAAAAATGGTGAACTTAATGCCTCACAGTTAAGCGAGAAATCTGCTGTCCCCTATTCAAAAATTTATGAAGTTTTGGGTATACTAGAAGAAAAAGGATGGATATCTTCAGATGAATCAAGACCGACAAAATATTTTGCCAAATCTCCAAATAGTGCACTACAGACAACAAAGCAAACCTATGAAATACAATTTGCTAAAAATGAGAAAATGATCATGTCAGAACTTGGTCCACTATATGAAAAAAGTGGAACAAGTGAAAAGCCTGATATCTGGGTAATAACGGGTACCATGAATATAGCAACTAAAATTCTTGAGATAATAGAAACGTGTAGAAAAGAAGTGTTAATTGCAATCCCAAAAGCTGGTGAGGAAATGGTAAAACAGGCACTGCCAAGAATAAGACAATTACATGACAAAGGTGTTAAAATCACAATTCTTACGTCGGACAAATTTGATAAAAATGCTCTCAAGGGATTAAAACGCATTTGCAGTGTAAAGATTAAGAAAGGACTCTTTGGTGGTGGTATAATTTCAGATAAACAATATGTTGTGATATTATTGGGTCCTGAAATTAGTCATTCAAACAGCTCTGAAATTATAGCTATATGTACGGATCATGCAGCGTTATCTGGTTTTGCAACTGAATATTTTGAATATTTATTAAAAGATACTTTGGAAGTGAAGTGATGACAATGAAAGATGATGAAGTATTATTCGTTGGAACTGCTGAAGCTGAACATGTTGAGATGTATCTTAAGGCAATCTGGCACATAAAAGAACGAAATGAGGAAGTAAAAATTAGTACTATTGCAAAAACACTACATGTTAGACAACCAAGTGTTGTTCAAATGTTAAAGAAACTAAATGAAAAGCAATTAGTTTCGTATAACAAAGCAGGTGTGTCTCTTACTGAGAATGGTGAAAATATTGGCACAAATATGATGAGAAATAGTAGATTACTTGAAGTATTGATGGATAGTGCTCTTAAAGTAGAAATTGATGAGGAAATGGTATGTGGAATTGAGCATCATATGAATAAACAATTTACAGATGCATTGTGTACTATGCTAAAACATCCACGAAAATGCCCGCATGACCATCAAATCCCTTTAGGAGAATGTTGTACTAAAAATGAAGATGATTAAATATTATTTATTTTATCATATTGAAAAATTACTATGTGTGAATGGTGATGAATTTTGACGTGTTTTTGTGGTTGTGAAAAATTTGAAAAAAATTCAAATGGTAGATTTCTTGCATGCGTAAAATGTGGTCATGGGAGACAAAATCATGATGATGAATTTAGGGCATCTGCCAGAATGAATGAAGAACAATCACAAAAACGTGATAGTGATTTTGGTTAATTTATCATTCAGATATTCATAAATGATAGATTGCAGGCTCAGAACTCAAGATCCTCATCATCTATTCAAAGGGATAAGCTCATCAATGCCTGCAAGTCGTGTTTGACTAAATACTTATTGAATCTTTCAAGAAGCTTGATAAATAGCATTTACACATCATACAGAAATGGTAAAAATAGATGCTACCACATCATTAGAAAGTTTTCGAAGATTTACGATAACAAGCACTTGTAGTTCATTTGCTCCGGAAAGCTATACAGAAGATCCTGAAGTTTTTCCTGAGCGCGAAGAAAGCTTTGGTTCCATATACGTTGAGGCTGCTGATAAGGTTACTTTAAAGAAGATCAGAGGCATTACATTTGTGAATGCAAGAGATGTATTAGGCATCATCTATAATTCAAAAACTGGAAATACAAATCTAAAATGGCGCCAATTTAGACATAATAGTGGTAAAGTTACTGGAGAAGCTTCATCAAATTCTCTTGTAAACTTGGTACAAAGCGGTGTTATTACACTTGAATGGGTAGAAAAATACGTTCAAAAAATGGCGCAAAAAAATTAAAAGTTTTCTTTTACTACAGAAATAATAGATATGCTAACAAAAACTATTGATAATAATACAATCTCATGTGTACCAGAAGATTCTGATGATCTGATTATTCTACGCCGAATAATAAAAAAAGAAGATAGAATTGTTGGTGAAACTGTTCGCGTTATTAAACAAGAAAAAGATTTTGCAAGACCTGATAAAGGAGAACGAATTAAGATTAGACTATTACTAGAAGTTGAAAAAATATCACTAGATAATGTGTTGGATAGAATGCGTGTAGGTGGAGTGATTAAAAAATCTAACAATGAATCAATTCCACACGGCTCTCACCATTCATTTATCATCAAAATTGATCAACCGTTCAATTTAGTCAAAAATAAATGGACACCAATAGAAAAAAAACTTCTCAAAACTAAAAATGATAGTTTGGCATTTATCCTAATTGCTATAGATACTAATGATTGTGGTATTGGAAAACTTAAGGGGACGCATCTACATATACTACAGAATATCTATTCAGGATCTAGTGGAAAGCGATATAAGACAAATTTTAAAATTGAAAATTTCTTTGATGAAATTTCAAAAGCCTTGTTATCAGTTGTAAGAACTGATAACCAGATCATCATTTTTGGGCCAGGTGAAACAAAAAATAGGTTTGTAAATTTTCTTGCGAAGACACAGATTGGACAAAATCATGAAACAAAAATAGTTGAAGGTATTGATTCTGGTGGTGAAGATGGTATTCATATATTTACTAAATCTAAATCAATGAAAGAAATAATTTCAAATAGTAAGCTTGCAAAAGTATCTGATATAATAGATCAAGTAATGTTTCTTGCAAGTAAAAAAAGCCGTAAATTCACAATGGGTTTTGAAGAAACTAAGAATGCAAATCAATATGGTGCTATAGATTCGCTTATTTTTTCTGAAAAAGTAATGCAAAGCTATGATGAACAAAAAATTATAGATTTTCTAAATGATGTAGAATCGAAAGGTAGTAGTGTTTACAGTGTAGATGGTACTACTGATGCTGGACTGAGAGTAACAGGGCTTGGTGGTATTATCTCAATTCTAAGATTTCCAGTAGAAGGCTAACGTGTAGAATCTACTATCCATTTTAGATATGATTGATTAATCGAATCTATACTAATTTCTGCGATTTCTGGAGTATCATATGGGTGAAGTTTTCTTAGTTCCTTTTTTAGTACGATCTGCTGTTTCTTAGTAGTTTTGAAAAGTGCAAGATATTCAGGTTGATTTTCGATTTTTCCCTTCCAGGTATAAACAGATGAAATCTTCATAATGTTAACACATGCAACAAGTTTTTTCTTTACCAATTGATTGGCAATCTTTGTGATTGATGTTTTGTTAGGAAATGTAGATAAAATGATGATTGGTTTCACAGTAACCGATAAATTTACGTGATTAAAAAAAGTAGCAATTGCTTTGGCGCTTGACTTTCTTACTGAAAATGCAATAATTTACGTTTTGATAGCATGGGTTGTTATCTTAATTGTGGCAAAATCACTAAAACTAGAAAAACATGGTTTTACAATAAAAGCTTACAGCCTCACATACAAAAATAATCAGGTTCAGTCAATACTTTCAAAAATGTTAACTAGAACTAAACGAGGAATTCGAGTTTTTGCTGATGTTAGCGTAGTAGCAGGATTTCTAATGATGGGATTTGCGTTTTGGTTTTTAATTTCAAACATTTCAAACTTTTTTGTGGAGCCAACAGAATTTGCTGAATTAACAGTGCTAATACCAGGAGTTACGCTAACTTCCGCATCAGCTATATTGTATTTTCTGTTATCTATTCCAATAGTTCTTGTGATTCATGAAGGCGCACATGGTATAGTAGCCTCTCTAGAAAAAATAAAGATCAAGACTGGAGGATTTGCTATTTTTATTGCACTGTTTGCAGGGTTTGTAGAACCAGACGAAAAAGAATTTGATAATGCAAAAAAAATATCAAAGCTCAGAGTCATAGGTGCAGGAGCAACCGCAAATGTAATTTTTGCATTTGCATTAGGAGCAATTTTATTAACAAATCCATTGTTTGCAATGGTTTTACCAGATCCACTTTTGGAATGGTTTTATGATGAACCAGATGGTGTTCTCATACTTTCAATTATTGAAGGTAGTGGTGCAGAAAAAGCAGGACTACAAACAGATGATGTCATAACAGGAATTGAAGGCGTACCCATTATAACTCCGTTAGATTTTCAAAAAGTTGATCTGAAACCAGGAGAGACTGTTACTGTTACAGTAAATAGAGATGGACAGCAATTGGAATTCCCTGTTGAGATCATGCCTTCTCCTGATGATCCTGATAAAGGTCTAGTTGGTATTATGAGAGATAATGCATTTTACAAACCAGTTTTTAATTTCATAGAATGGGATCCTCAAGTATCTATGTTCCTTCTTTGGTTGTGGATGATTTCATTTTTCATTGGAATCATCAATATGCTTCCGTTGCCCATACTTGATGGAGGAAAATTCATCTATAGTATTATTGAAAAGAAAGCATCCGAGGCAAAAATTAACGCAATTATGTTTTCAATTTATGGGGTTACCTTTGCCATATTTGGTCTCAATATTGCATTATCTTATATGAAGTCTGGTTGGATTACGATTTAAGGTAATTGTGTAATGATTAAATTTATGATTTTAAGTTAATTTTCTAATATCTTTTCATAATAAATCATTAATACAGCATTAGCAAAAAATAAAAAAGACATTGTCAGAAATTATTTTTTATAAAAAGCAGATATGCTTAGGAATAATTTTTTTGCTGCTAATATTAGCTACCTTTGAAGTAACTGGAAGAATGGTTTTGGATCAAAAAGACTCATGTTTTACAGGCTTACTTTCGAGTGAAATTTATGAAAACCATGATTCATCTGATTTGAAAAAATTGTGTGATGATTATGCGAAAATGATTTACCATGATTATCCAAATAGACACTTAGCACCTAATCAACATACGGATACCGTTAACATTAATGAGCATGGATTTAGAGGTTCAGAAATTACTCAAACCAAGAATGAAAATATATTCAGAATTTTTCTTGTAGGCGGTTCAGAAACATATGGAATGTTCTCAACATCTGACAAAACAACCTTTCAGGGATATTTACAACAAAAATTAGATACACTCGATACTGAGTATGAAATAGAAGTTATTAATGCCGGAGTAAACGCGTATGATTCGTTTGATTCTGCATATCAAATAAAGACAAAATTGATTGATTATGATCCAGATCTACTTATTGTGGTTACAGGTCATAGTGTTGGCACACCCGCAAAGGAAGTTAATATTGATGTACCACTTTATTATCCTATTTCAAATGAATTCGCTAAACTGAAATTATATTACAAGTCACCAGAATTTTTTGAGTTCACAAAAAGAGTTATTTTAAAAAATGTTTATGGCGATCAGGGTGTACCTGGTGAAGTTATTATACATAAAAATGTAGAAGGTAATGTTAAAATCTGGAAAAATACGTGGTTTGAAATTTGTGAGTTAGGTGTAGAAAGGAATTTTGATGTTATTGTTGCTGTACCACCAGTATCAGGTGCTGGTAATAAAATACCAACAAGTTGGGAGTTGCAGAATTTAGAAAAACTTAGCCATACAAGTATTGTACCATCTTATCATCTTGTGAAAGATACTTTAAGAGATTTAGATAAAAAATGTGCGAATACTGTAGATTTGACAAATATCTTTGATAATGAAACTGGAACAATTTATCTTGATTTAACACATTTTGCTGATGCCGGAAATATGTTGGTAGCTGAAGAACTCTTTAAATTATCGTTGCCGTTCATGTATGAAAAAATGGGTAAGTAAACTAGTTGATGTGTAATGCTGTTTAATACAATCGACTTTGTGATTTTTTTCTTTGTAGTGATAGGACTCGTTGCTATTTTGAAATATAGAAGATTCCAACATCTTTACATAATTTTTGCTAGTTTCTTTTTTCTTTATTACACTGACAATTACTTGATTGCTCTCTTACTTTATACGGTATTACTTCATTATTACACTGGTAGAGAAATATACAAAGCTGATAGCAAGGCTAGAAAGAAAGCATTCTTAGTTTTGGGTCTTGCAGGCAGTCTAGGTTTATTAGGTTTCTTCAAATATGCTGATTTTGCGATAGCACAATTCAACATTTTTGGAAATATAGTAGATATAGGTTCAGAAATTCCGTTAATGAATTTGGCGTTACCAATAGGAATTTCATTTTATACATTCCAATCAATAAGTTACATTATTGATATCTATCGTGGAAATTTAACGCCATCTAAAACATTAAGAGAATATGCATTTTTTGTGTCATTTTTTCCTACACTAGTTGCAGGTCCGATTTTACGTGCAAAGCAATTTCTACCACAATTAAGAGAGAAAATGGAACAATCTGACACAACTGGAAGATTACGTCAATTTGTGATCCAACGTTCAAATCTAAAAATCGGTTTAACATTGATAGCACTAGGATTTTTAAAAAAAATGTTTTTTGCAGATAACATAGGAATTCTAGTAGACAATATCTTTGCAAATCCAGTTGGAATGGAATCTTTTAGCATAATGCTTGGAACTATCGCATTTGGAGTCCAGATCTATTGTGATTTCTCAGGATATTCAGATATTGCTATTGGTGCAGCAATGATTTTTGGATTTAAAATACCTCTCAATTTCAATAAACCATTTTTTGCTACGTCACCTTCAGATTTTTGGAGCAGATGGCACATAAGCTTGTCAACATGGGTAAGAGATTATCTATATTATCCACTAGTTTTTAAAAATCGAAAATCAAGTGTTATAGTTTATTCCAGTTTGCTAATTTCCATGTTGTTAATGGGCCTTTGGCACGGTGCATCTTGGAATTTTATTATTTGGGGTGGCATACATGGAATATTTCTTGCTACACACACAATAATCAAAAGAAAATATCCTCAAATATCTTCACATCCATTTTTTCAAAAAAATGTTGGTAAAATATTTAGCATAATTGCTACCCAATATCTAGTTTTTTTCACCTTCATTGCTTTTCGAGTTCAAGACTTTGATCATATGTGGTATTCTATGCAGAAGTATGTTTTATGGGATTTTGCGACAGAGCAAGTTGTTGAGTTAATTGCTTTGAATAAATTTCCTGTAATTCTAATTATTATTTTTTTCATACTGAATTTTGCTTCGTACAAACATGGAAATTTATTAAATGCAATAGCAAATATCAAACTTAGATATTGGTTTTCATTTTTGGGTTCTGTATTGATGTTAGTTTTGATATTTGAAACTGGGCCTGCGCAGGACTTTATTTATTTCAAATTCTAATTTTGATGTTGATTTATAACGAAGATTTTATAATTTTTGTATATGTCAAATAAACTATATGAAATAATATCAAAGGTTTTTGATGTTGACATATCAGAAATCAACGATC
>Ga0257107_1000893_pt1 | contig 11274 bp, 10 predicted proteins | sample LP_taG_2_FD_190178 | JGI IMG/M metagenome (GOLD analysis project Ga0257107, IMG submission 190178) | Marine microbial communities from Northeast Subartic Pacific Ocean, Canada - LP_J_2011_P26_500m | ecosystem: Environmental > Aquatic > Marine > Oceanic | place: Canada: Northeast Subartic Pacific...
TTAAAAAAGAAGATAGAATAACAGATTCTATCCTAAAACTTGTATCTTTAGATAAACAAGCAAATAATTATGCAAGAAGTTTGTCTGGTGGTATGAAAAGACGTTTATTAATAGCTAAAGCATTAGTACATCAACCACCAATAATATTTTTAGATGAACCCACGGCTGGCGTTGATGTAGAGTTAAGAAAAAATCTTTGGGAAAATGTAAAACTACTTAATGATCAAGGAGTAACTATAATTCTTACAACTCACTATCTAGAAGAAGCTGAAAAAATGTGTGATCGAATTGGAATACTTAACAACGGAAATTTAGTTGCTCTTGATAGTACTAAAAATCTTTTGAATAAAATTCAAACAAAAAAAGTCACCTTTAAACTAGACAAACCTACACAAATTAAAAGTGATCAATTAAATTCTCTAAAAATTGTATCTATTAGTGATAACAATATTACTGTTTCTTATGAAAAAAATAGAATCAAAATTGAAGAAATAATTAACTTAATTCAAAATGAAGATATAAAAATATTAGATATATCTACAAATGATGCTGACTTAGAAGATGTTTTTTTAGGGTTAATAAAAAACTAGATTAAATTTTCCAAAAATAGTAAAGTCTAAATATGGAATTAGTAAAACAAAAACAAAATACCAAAGTACTTAAAACAATTTTAATTGTTTTTTTTGGAACAATTTTACTAACATTGTCAGCAAAAATAAAAATTCCTTTTTATCCAGTTCCTATGACAATGCAAACTTTTGTTGTTTTATTTTTAGGACTTTCTTTTGGCTATAAAATAGGTTTAGCTACAGTTGGACTCTATCTTTTAGAAGGAATAATTGGTATACCTGTGTTTTCTAATTCTCCAGAAAAAGGTATTGGTTGGATATATTTTACTGGACCAACTATGGGCTACCTAATAGGTTTTTTATTTGCAACCTTTCTTGCTGGATATTTGAACTTCAAAACAAATATCATATTTATTTTTTTTAAACTAATAGTTTCTGTATCAATAATATATATTTTGGGTGTTTTATGGCTTGGAAATTTAATAGGATGGGACAAACCTGTAATTCAATTTGGAGTAACGCCATTCTTATTAGCAGAATTATTTAAAATTGCCTTATTAACTATACTTGGAAAACAACTTTTAAAATTAAGAAAATTTATTTAGGAGATCTTTTAGACAATATTCTTTGTAAAGTTCTTCTATGCATTTTAAGTCTTCTAGCAGTTTCAGAAACATTTCTATTGCATAACTCAAAAACTCTATGAATATGTTCCCACTTAACTCTATCTGCCGTCATGGGATTTTCTGGCGGTGAAGCTTTAGTTTTTGGATCAGCCAAAAGAGCTTTTTCAACATCGTCAGCATCAGCCGGTTTTGCTAAATAATCAATTGCCCCGTGTTTAACAGCTGCAACCGCAGTTGGAATATTTCCATAACCTGTCAGCATTATAATTCTACTGTTGGTATTTAAATTTTGAATTTGTTTTACAACTTCCAATCCATTACCATCATTAAGTCTTAAATCTACAACTGCAAATGCTGGTTTTTTAAGTCTTAGCGAATCTATACCTTTTTGCACGCTGTCAGCCTGAATCACCTCAAAGCCTTTTTTTTGCATTGCTCTTGCAAGTCTCTCTCTAAAAGGGTTATCGTCATCAACTAGGAGTAGTGATTTATCATCAAATTCACTAATTTTTTTTGTATTACTCAATTCTGTCATCAGTCTCATATGGTAATAGTTTTGTCTATTTCAAGATAATTATTTACTTTACATTAGATAATTATTGCCTTAACTGCTGAATTATATAAAGTTTTTCAATAATTTATTGAAGAATTTTTTTTATTAAATTTTTTTTGGGGGCATATGCAATGCAAAAATTTAAAACAGTTGACGAATTAGTTAGTCAATTACAACCAGTAAAACCAGTTTACTGTATTAGAAAACAATCAGTAACTAAAGCCGCAAACTTTTTCATAAAAAATTTTCCAGGTGATGTTTTATATGCTGTCAAAACTAATCCTAATAAAAAAATCTTAAAATACCTTAACGCTACCGGAATAAACAATTTTGATATTGCATCAATTAACGAAATAAAAGCAATTAAATCAATTTCTTCAAATGCCAAATATTATTATATGAATACCGTAAAAAGCAGAGAGGACATAAAAGAAGCATATTTTAAATACAAAGTTAAAGCTTTTTCTTTAGATACAAAAGAAGAACTAATAAAAATAATAGAATCAACTAATAATGCAAAAGATTTAGAATTATTTGTTAGAATAACTGTTTCTAATGAACATGCTAAAATAGATTTATCTAAAAAATTTGGAGCAATAACTTCAGAGGGTATTGGCTTACTCAGATTAATAAAACAGCATTCAAAAAAAATTGGATTAAGTTTTCATGTTGGTTCTCAATGTATGCATCCTATATCTTTTGCAAAAGGTATTAATGAAATTGGCAATATAATAAAAAAAACAAAAATTAACCCAGATTATATAAATGTGGGTGGTGGTTTCCCTTCAATATACCCAGAATTAAAACCACAACCTCTCACTAATTATATTTTAGAAATTAAAAAATCTTTTTCTAAATTAAAACTTGAAAAAGAACCAAAATTAATATGTGAACCAGGTCGAGCCTTGGTCGCAGAAAGTGGATCAACAATTGTTAGAGTAAATTTAAGAAAAAAACAAAAACTTTATATTAATGATGGAACTTATGGATCTTTATTTGATGCAGGCACTCCAAATCTAATATATCCAACAAGATTAATTACTAATGGAAGAATTGTTTCCAAAAAAATGACTGCTTTTGATTTCTATGGCCCAACTTGTGATAGCATGGATTACATGAAGGGCCCTTTTGTTTTGCCTAATAACATTAAAGAAGGAGACTATATTGAATTGGGTCAGCTGGGCGCTTATGGTTTAACATTTAGGACACAATTTAATGGTTTTTATTCAAATGAAATTTATGAAGTAGAAGATAATCCAATTATTTCTATGTATGACAAAGAAACTAGCAAACAGTTTCTTGTTGCTTAATGCCTGAAAAAAGAAATCTAGGCCATAATAGTAAGAAAGATTTACTAAAAAAACCAGTTGAACACATAGATATTACTTCTTTCGATTCTAGAAAAATTATTTCATCAATGGAAAAAATGTCATTTGTTTCAAGAGAAACTGCAAATGCTGCAAATATTTTTAATGAAATGATTAAAGATAAAGAATGTACAATTTTTTTAACTCTTGCTGGATCTACTTCTGCAGCTGGCTGCATGAATATTTACAAGGATTTAGTTAAATACAACATGGTAGATGCTATTGTAGCCACAGGTGCTTCTATAATTGATATGGATTTTTTTGAAGCGTTAGGATTTAAACATTATCAAGGTTCACAATTCCAAGATGATTCAGAATTAAGAAAAAACTATATCGATAGAATTTATGATACTTACATTGATGAAGATGAACTTCAAATGTGTGATAAAAAAATTTGTGAAATAGCAGATGAGTTAGAGCCTAGAAGTTATACTTCGAGAGAGTTTATTCATGAAATTGGAAAATATTTAAAAAAAAATTCCAAAAAAAAAGATTCTTTAATTGAAACTGCTTATGACAATGATGTTCCAATATTTTGTCCGGCATTTACAGATTCAAGTGCAGGATTCGGTTTAGTTATGCACCAAGAAAAAAATCCAAAAAAACATATAACAATAGACTCAGTTAGAGAATTTAGAGAACTAACAGAAATAAAAATACAATCAAAAGATTCTGGTCTATTTATGATAGGTGGTGGAGTTCCAAAAAATTTTGTTCAAGATACAGTTATTTGTGCTGAACTATTAGGTAAAGATGTAGGCATGCATAAATATGCTGTACAAATTACTGTCGCCGATTCCAGAGATGGCGCGTGTAGCAGCTCTACTTTAAAAGAAGCAAGTTCTTGGGGGAAAGTAGATATAACTAAAGAACAAATGGTTTTTGCTGAAGCAACTAGTGTATTACCCTTAATTGCGAGTGATACCTATCACAAGGGTGATTGGAAAAATAGAAATAGAAAAAAATTTTCTAAAATATTTGGATAAAAATTGGAATATCTAACTAATAAAAATGGTTTTCTTGGAATTGACAATAAATTCAATTTTAAGGAAAAAGTAGTTATTGTCCCTTTTGGTTTGGAAAAGACTGTCAGCTATGGTGGGGGAACAAAAAATGGCCCTAAAGAAATAATCAAAGCATCACATCAAGTAGAACTATATGACGAAGAGTTAAACTGTGAACCATATAAAAAAATTGGAATTAAAACTTTAAAACCATTTAAAATTGATAAAAATATTAAAAAAGCTCTTAAAAAAATGTCAGATGTTAACGAAAAAATTTTAAACAAAAAACTTTTTCCAATGACATTTGGGGGTGAACATTCTATTACACCAGGATGTATTGCTCCTTTTGTAAAAAGACATAAAAATTTGTGTTTATTGCATTTTGATGCACATGCTGACTTAAGAGAAAGCTATAATGGTGCAAAATTTTCACATGCATCAGCAATTAAGAGATGTCTAGATCATAAAAATGTATCACTTATTTCATTTGGAATAAGAAATATTTCAAAAAACGAAATACCTTACTTAAAAAAAAACTCATCTAGAATAAATATTTTTTGGGCAAAAGATAAAGCTAATTGGAATTTAAATAAATTTAAAAAAATGATAAAAAATAAAACAGTTTATTTAACTTTTGATGTTGACGGACTAGATTCTAGTATAATGCCAGCAACTGGGACGCCGGAGCCAGGCGGCTTGTTATGGGAAGAAACTTTGAACATTATAAAGATAGCTACAAAAAATTCTAATATTGTTGGTGCAGATATAAATGAACTATCTCCTATAAAAGGATTTAATTCATATAATTTTTTAGTGGCAAAATTAGCTTACAAAATTTTATCTTATAAATTCTTATATAAATAATTTTAGATTAAACTCTTTTAAAAGTACCCAATAATATCCTGAAAGGTATTAACATCAATAAAGTTACAAAAATTTTAACTGCTAAATCTCCAAAAGATAAGGTTACCCAGGAAATTCCTGTTCCATAAAATGATATTGAAAAGAATAAGAAAGTATCAACAGTGGATCCAATAAAAGAAGATGTTAATGGTGCCACAAACCATTTTCTTTCTCTTAGTTGATCAAAAATTTGCACATCTAATAATTGAGCAATTATAAATGCAGTGCCTGATCCAATAGCTATTCTTACTGAAATTAAATCTGTAAAACTTGTTGAAAATAAAAGTGTAATAGCAATTCCTATAATAAAACCAATATATACAATTTTTCTAGCAACTAACTTTCCGTACGATCTGTTAGCTAAATCAGTTATTAAAAATGCAATTGGATAGCTAAATGCACCATAAGTTAACATTTTTTCTAAACCATAATATTTGATTGGAAATTGAACTAAATAATTTGACGCTAATACAACCACTCCCATCAAAACTGAGAGAGTTAAAAATAATCTATTCATTATGCAGATTTAGCTAATATAGTTTTTTTAATTTTTTTTAGCCGTGGAGATAGGTTTTTACTTTTAACATCTTTTAAAAAGAGATCAAAGCTGCCTTTCTTATCTACAGATCTTACTGCTGCATTAGAAACATTGAGTCTCAAATTTCTTTTTAAAATTTTGCTAGTGAATTTTACTTTTTTTAAATTTGGTAAAAATCTTCTTTTAGTCTTGTTATTGGCATGACTTACGTTATGACCCTTTAGAGGTATTTTTCCAGTTAATTCGCATTTTTTAGACATAATATTTAGTGACTATATAAGATGGGATACTGATCGCGTCAAGTTTATTAAATTTAATTAGTTATTATTCTTTCCTACTATTTCTTTAAAATTCTTCACACCATCATGTATTAATAATTTTTTAAGTTCTTTTTTTATTTTAACAACAATATTTGGTCCTTGAAAAACCATCCCAGTATATAATTGAATATAGTTAGCCCCAGCTAAAAATTTATTATATGCACTTTCCCCTGAATCAACGCCACCTACTCCAATAATATCAATTTTATTTTTTAACAAATTATAAAATTTATTGATTAACTGGTTAGATTTTAATTCTAATGGTTTTCCTGACAGTCCGCCCTTTTGATGTTTTGATGTATTCTGTAAATTTTCTCTATTGCCCTCTGTAGTATTAGAAACAATTATTGCTTTAACTTGATATTTTAATAATATTTCACTTATTTGTTGAACTTGATTCTCAGAAACATCTGGGGAAATCTTTACAACAATTGGCACCTTTGATTTTAAATTTGTTTTTTCTTGCTCTATGGAATTTAATAATTCATCAAGTTTAGTTTGCTCATGAAAGTTTCTTAAATTTTCAGTATTTGGTGATGAAATATTTATAGCTATATAATCAGCAATATTATGAAATGTTTTTAAACCAATTAAATAATCATTTAATCTATCTTTACTATCTTTATTAGGCCCTATATTTATCCCTAATAGTCCATCTGGTGTATTAGATCTTATTCTTGAGCTTACATCTTTTGCTCCTAAACTATTAAATCCAAGTCTGTTTATAAGAGCCTGATCTTCTACTAGCCTAAAGACCCTTGGTTTTGGGTTTCCATATTGTTCTAAAGGTGTAATTGTTCCAACCTCAACAAAGCCAAATCCTAATTTAAAAAGTGGATTATAAACCTCAGCATTTTTATCAAAACCTGCCGCCATACCTATTGGATTATGTAATTTCTTTCCAAATAGAGTTGTTTGAAACATGAAATCATTTTTACTTTCATCAAAAATATTTGGAGCAAAATTAAATTTTAAAGATTTAATTGCTAAAGTGTGTGCTGTCTCAGGATCAATCTTAAAAATTAAAGATCTGAATTTTGAGAACATTATTTTATTTTATCTTTTATTAGTTGTTTAGTTTCATTAACTCCAAAAAAACTTATAAAGAAGCCCATTCTTGGTCCATTTTCATCGCCAAAAACTACTTCATAAATTAACTTAAACCAATCTCTTAAATTTTCTGCATAACCATTTTCTTTACCAGTTGAATAAATTAAAGTCTGTATATCTTCTGGTGACATTTTATCATTACAATTTTCCAGTGTTTTAATTAAGGCTTCAAGTGCATTTTTTTCATCTGCATTTGGTTTTTTATATTTTTTTTGTTGTTTAATGACATCATTAAAATACTTAATTGCATAACCAATTAAATTATCAAAAATTGGATAATTTTTTTCAGAAATATCTTTTTTATATTTTTTTACAAACTTCCAAAGAAGCTCTTTTGAATCGGCATTACTTGTTTCAACTAAATTAAGCAACATTGAAAAAGTCATTATTGTTTCATCTTTTGGAATTTTTCCATTATGAACATGCCAAACTGGGTTCATTAATAATTGTAATTCATTTTGAGTTTTTCCTTTTTCAATAAAATCTAAATATTCATCTACTGCTTTTGGAACAATTTCTTTATAAAGTTTTTTTGCTCTTTTTGGGTTTTGATACATAAATAAAGATAAGCTTTCTGGTGAAGCATACTGAAGCCACTGATCAATCGTAATTCCATTACCTTTAGATTTAGATATTTTTTCCCCCTTCTCATCTAAAAAAAGTTCATAGGCAAATCCAGATGGATTATTTTTTCCTAGTAATTTTATTATCTTTGTTGATAAAATTGCACTTTCTATTAAATCTTTTCCGTACATTTCAAAATCAACATCAAGAGCATACCATCTCATTGCCCAATCAACTTTCCATTGTAATTTACATTTCCCATTCAAAATACTTGATTCAAGTTTTTTACCATCATTATCAAAAATAATTTTTGATTTTTCCTTATTAATTTCCAACACAGGAATTTCCAAAACAATACCTGTGTCAGGACATATTGGTAAAAATGGGCTATAGGTTTTTTGTCTTTCTTTACCCAGTGTAGGTAATATTATTTCCATTATTGACTGATATTTTTCCAGAATAAGTTCAAGCGTTGGATTAAAAAATCCTGATTTATAAAGTTCTGTAGAGCTTTTAAAGTTATAATTAAATTTAAATTCATTTAAAAACTTTTTTAACATTTCATTATTGTGTTCCCCAAAACTACTAAATTTTTCAAATGGATCTGGAACACTTGTTAAAGGTTTATGAAGATTATTATTTAATACTTCTTTCTTTGGAACATTGTCTGGTACTTTTCTTAGACCATCCATATCATCAGAAAAGGTAATTATCTCCTTAGGTAAATCTGTCAGATGATTTAGAGCATTCACAACCATTGTTGTTCTTGCAACTTCTCCAAAAGTACCTATATGAGGCAAACCACTTGGTCCATAACCAGTTTGCAATATTATTTTACCTTTTTTTTCTATGAAATTTTTTCTTACTTTTAAAATTTTTTTTGCCTCTATAAAGGGCCAGGAATTAGTTTTATCTAAATTTAATTTTTCAATCACGTGTTGTAGCAGCAAAAAGTCAAATAATTCTCGTTTTTATCAATTCTTATAGAGTTGAAATTTATTTACCATAAAATAATGTTCATTCAAAATGTCTAATTATAAAACAGTCTTTTTTACACTAGGTATTTTACAAATCATACTTGGGATCTCCATGATATTTCCAATTATTATACAAATAATATTTGGAGAGTTAAATTCATCATTTATTAGTGCATCTTTAATTACAATAATATTTGGCACATTATTTTTATTATCTAATCTTGACCAAGATAAAAAACTTAATTTACAACATGCTTTTTTATTAACTGCATTGTCTTGGATCAGTGTAGCAATATTTGGATCACTTCCATTTATTTTTTCAGATTTAAATTTAAGTATTACTGACTCATTTTTTGAAAGCATGTCAGGCATCACAACTACTGGTTCTACAATAATAACTGACTTAAATTCAACGTCTAAAGCTATTCTTCTTTGGAGAGCAATACTCCAATGGCTAGGAGGGATTGGAATAATTGTAATGGCGATTACTCTAATGCCGATCATGAATGTAGGTGGAATGCAATTACTTAAAATCTCTAGCACCGATGGTTCAGAAAAAATATTACCTAAAACTAAAGAAATATCTATAAGGCTAATAATAATTTATATGGCCTTAACTTTTCTTTGTGCTCTGTTTTACAAAATCTTTGGGATGAAATTTTTTGACAGTTTAACTCATTCAATGACTACTATAGCTACTGGTGGATTTTCAAATTATAATGATTCTATTGGACATTTTAATAATTTTAAAATTGAAATGACCTCAATGATTTTTATAATATTAGGAAGCATACCTTTTATTGCTTATATTAAATATTTAAGTGGAACAAAAAATATATTTATTACTGATACTCAAATTAAATCATTTATTAAGATAATTTTTTTTTCAATATTAATTTTGTTTTTATACTTAGTAATTTTTAATAAAAGCTTTTCTGAAATAAGCTTGAGATCTATTTCGTTTAATGTGATTTCTATTTTAACTGGCACTGGTTATGTAACGCAAAACTTTGATAGCTGGGGAAATTTTCCGCTTATCTATTTCCTAATGTTAATGTTTATTGGTGGTTGTGCTGGCTCAACAACATGTGGAATAAAAATTTTTAGAGTGCAAATTTTGTATTTGTTTATAAAAAACCAATTAAAAAAAATTATCTATCCAAGAGGCATATTCATTATAAAATATGATAATAACAATGTTAACGAAAAGTTCATGGCTTCTATAATTTCATTTATATACCTTTACATAGTAATTTTTTTTGTAATAACTGCTTTATTGTCGTTAAGTGGATTAGATTTTACCACTTCGATTTCTGGCGCCGCAACTTCAATTTCAAACGTTGGACCTGGACTTGGCGAATTAATAGGGCCAAATGGTAATTTTTCGCAGTTACCTAACTTTTCAAAATGGGTATTAAGTTTTGGAATGCTCTTGGGTAGATTGGAATTATTTGCTATACTAGTTCTGTTCTTGCCTTCGTTTTGGCAAAGATAAATTATGACTGAAACAAAAGATAGTTGGATAGATTCTTTTAGAGTTTATAAAGATATAAGAATGGTTAGAATATTGCTCTTAGGAGCAATAAGCGGCTTTCCATGGGTTTTGATTGGAAGTAGTTTAAGTCTTTGGTTAAAAGAAGAGGGTCTAAGTAGATCAACAATTGGATGGGCCGGATTAATTTTTGGTGTTTATGCGCTCAATTATTTATGGGCACCAATAATAGACAGAATTCAAATACCAGGTTTAACAAAAAAACTAGGCCACAGAAGAGGATGGATAGTTTTGATGCAAATTATAATTTTGCTTAGCTTGGTAGTATGGAGTTATATTAATCCAACACAAAACTTAGCATTATTAATTACGGTAGGATTAATTATTGCGATAGCTTCAGCTACTCAAGACATAACTGTTGATGCTTTAAGAATTGAACAAATCAATGAAAACGAAGGAAAATCTATGGCAGCTGGTGCTGCGATGGCAGTAGTTGGCTGGTGGACAGGTTACAAACTAGGAGGAGTTATAGCTTTATTTACAGCAGAATATTTTGAAAACATGGGTATTGCTGATTATTGGCAAGCTACTTTTTTAGTTTTGGGAGTTGTAATAATTTTAATGAATATAGGTTTAATGTTTGTTCATGAACCAATTGAAACAGATAGACAATCAAAACAAAGAGAAACAGATCAAATGATAGAAGGTAAACTTGGATCAAGCAATATTATAACGAATTTTATCGCTTGGATAACTGGTACAATCGGCGGACCTATAATTAGTTTCTTCAAAAAAAATGGAGTTGCTATTGCAGTAGGAATTTTAGGTTTTGTATTCTTATTCAAAATTGGAGAAGCTTTTCTTGGGCGTATGTCTATTGTTTTTTATAAAGAACTTGGATTTTCTAAAGGACAAATTGCAATTTACTCAAAAACTTTAGGTTGGATAACAACAGTTGTGTTTACATTGTTAGGTGGAATATTTGCAATGAGAGTAGGAACTATAAAAACAATGTTTGTTGCAGGAATATTAATGGCTTTAACAAATCTACTTTTTGCTGTTTTATATTGGGTAGGCAAATCCGAATGGTTATTTGCTGTTGCAGTTATACTTGATGATATTACCGCTGCTTTTGCAACTGTAGCATTTGTTGCTTTTATATCTTTATTAGTTGATAGAACATACACAGCAACTCAATATGCATTGCTTGCATCTATTGGAACTGCTGGAAGAACAACTCTCGCTTCATCT
>Ga0257107_1000895_pt1 | contig 11259 bp, 12 predicted proteins | sample LP_taG_2_FD_190178 | JGI IMG/M metagenome (GOLD analysis project Ga0257107, IMG submission 190178) | Marine microbial communities from Northeast Subartic Pacific Ocean, Canada - LP_J_2011_P26_500m | ecosystem: Environmental > Aquatic > Marine > Oceanic | place: Canada: Northeast Subartic Pacific...
GAGGGGCTAAAGAGTGAAGGGGCTCCCATTGGGTTCTCGGGAAACTGGTTAAACGCGGTTGGTTCAGTACGACTGATGGGCGCTGAAGAGGATGGTCGGATAGAGGGATTGGAGGGGTCTCGCTCCATTTGCAGCGCAGAGGGCATTGAGAGCGCAGACACGGTTCTCGTTCCGCTTGAGGATGGTGATCGTTGCGAGGCCCTAATTGCCCTTGGGAAGGAGGTCCTGGTAATCGACCTGAACCCACTCTCTAGGACCGCAATGATGGCATCGGTGACCGTTGTAGATGAGGTAGCTAGGGCTTCTGAGGCTCTGGTGGGAGAGGTCATCGCTTGCCAAAGAGGGCCTTCGCAGTGGGACAACCAACGAGTGCTTCGTGACGCTCTAGATATCATGGCAGGTGCTCTTGAGCGCATCTAGGTATTCTGTTTCTTGAGTAATTCTGCACAACGTAGGGCTATGGCCTCACCGACCTCAGAGGTAGATGCTTTTCCCCCGAGGTCATACGTCACGGGACCACCTGATGCGAGGTGCTCTGAGATTGCTCGTTCTAACACCTCAGAGCAAATTGTCGCGTCAGAATCGTCGTGACGCGAGCCGAGGGTGTCGAACATCAACTGAACAGAGGAGATTGCAGCAATGGGGTTGACCTTGTTCTGGCCGGCATACTTTGGAGAAGAACCGTGTACCGGTTCAAACAGCATGTGTTGATCGCCGATATTGGCACTGGCGGCCATTCCCATACCACCTTGCAAGACTGAGGCAAGATCAGTGGCGATGTCACCGAACATGTTAGGGAGTACGACGACGTCCAATTCCTCCGGATTTCGGACCAGCCACATCGTGAACGCGTCGATATAGGCCTCGTTGGATTCGATTCCTGCGTGCTCTCCCGCGACCTCCCTGAAGACTTCCCTGAAAAGGCGGCACCCTCTCGTGACGTTGCTCTTGTCAACGCACGTCACCTTCTGGGGAATCCCCATGCTGGATTCACGGCGATTTGCGAGATTGAATGCGAACCTAATAACTCGCTCGCTACCCTTACGAGAAATAGGTCTAGCATCCCATGCGACGTGCCCGTTCAGCCCGGGGAAATGATCGATGACGATAGGTTCGTCCTTCTCGCCACCCTGAGCAGCTCGGGCGGATCGACGGAGCAGGGCGTGATAGAGTCCTTCGGTGTTCTCTCTGACTAGAACCATGTCAACTAGATCAGGGTCCCAAACGTCTTTGTGCATTCCGTGCACCTTGTGATGGACCCCTCGGAACAACTTTACTGGTCTCACGTTAGCGTATAGGTCTAGGGCGGATCTCAAGCCGAGGAGGACTTGGCCCCCTGCTAAATCGCCATTGGGCAGTTTGGCGCCTGGCCAGCCCACCGCACCGACTATTATGGCATCAGAATTGTCTCGACAATGCTCAAACGAGCCGGCAGGCCACTCCTCCCCTGTTTCCAGATAGTGTTGGCCGCCGCAGGGTATCTCGGTTATGTCGAACGAAAGTGGGCTGAACTGCTCGAATATGGCTATGACTCGTTTGGCCTCGGAAATTACCTCTCGGCCCGTACCATCGCCGGGCAAGATGGTCAAGCGGTAGGACGTCATCGGCAGGGGCACCTGCTTTTCATTCATCAATTCAACCCATGAGTCATCAGGCATTGGCTGTGGGATAATTCATAGACGGTCAAGCGGCACATCCCAGCACATGGACCGTGTTCCTGAGGACGGAAAGAAGGGGCCAAGAATTGACGTCAGGACTCTTCCAGATTCAGTTGCACAACTGTGGGAGACGATGCTGCGACTCGATCCTCAATGGGATCTGCCCAAGTGGCTGGACGGGAGAGCGACGGAAGAGCTTGAATTGGTCGAGGTTCACCTCGGTAGGGAACGTCTCAGACTTGAACAACGACTTCACAGAATAGAGGCTTTAGTGAGGAGGCTGAAGAGGAAGCGAGAGACCGCGCAAGGGACTTCATGGACAGACCCCCATCAAAGAAACCTGTTCGATGTCTACGAGCCGGTAACGCAAGTCGAGAGTGTGGGGGGCCAGCAGCCTGAAGAGGTCGCCCCCCTCGTTGATTTAGGTGCACTAGGGACCGAAGATGACCCGCTACTCACTATCGTCTCAGAACACATCATGAGCATAATTGAAGAAGCCGGTGCCGCCAAAAACGAAATTCATTTTGCAGAGATCAGTAATGCTCTGGAACCGTTGGGTATCAGAGTGGACGAGATCGATGAGGCTTTGGCCTGGCTGCTGCAGAGGAAAATGGTCATCGAACTGGACCAAGACGTCTTCGGGATTGGTGGCTGACCCGCAGCCACTACTCCCATACAACCCTTGAAAGAAGATGTGGCTTTGGACAGTATGTGTATCATGGCGAGTGAGACTTCAGGATGGTATGCAAGGCTCGATCATGAGTGCTCTGACAGAATTCAGCAAATCGAAACATGGCTAGATGCTTGGCTACTGGCCACCAAACAGGGCCAACCAATTGCCGCAACGCTTCCTAGAGGCTGGCCCACGTTACCAGCGGGGTTACTGAGCGATCCTGGTTCCGTCCTTGACCATCTCCTCGCAAGGCACGAAGCGGAGAGCGATGGGCGTTCGCCTCGTGGTGTCTATGCCACACCAGCGAAGTTCGTCGATGCCATACTATGCGACGAGTTGCACCATGGCAGAAACCGAAAGAAGGAGCCTCCAGCTACACTCTCACTCACTGCACTACCACCGAGCTTCAGGGTCTTCGCTGAACAGTTCAATGAGAATATCAGAGGGCAATCATCTGAAGGCAACGACAGTAACGAATCAGACGAGTCGTGCACCCTGTCCGGAATTCCCCTCCCCTTCGCTGACCCCTCTGTGGGGGCGGGTCTATTCGCTGATCGCATCCTTAGGATGCACGCGGACAGATGCGGTGACATGGATGTCCAGAAGCGAAAAGAGGACACACTCAGGCTTCTGGAAGGATTCCAACTGGTGGATACCTCAGATATCGCAGTGGAGAGCGCTCGGAAGAGGCTCCTGATTGTTCTAGTGCGCCTGAAACTTGTGGATCTCGAAGGAGAAGGGAACGAGTCACTCATAGGTAGGTCAGAGGCCAATCTCATTATCGAGAGTAACGTTCGATGTGGTGATCCCCTGCGGGGCGAGTGGCCGTGGAACGAAAAACCCAGACTGCTAGTTTCAAGACCTCCCTGGCTTAGAATCAAAGACAGGTTCCGAGGTCACCCTGAAGGTAGTCGGTTGCGCAAACAACTATCCAAAGAACTCCGCCAAATCAAGAGTCCTGACGGAAGCGCTCGGTTCTCGGCAATCAAGGGTAATGTCAACCTGTATAGACTATACATTGAGCGCTCCCTTCAACTTAGCCAAGAGGGAGGGAGGGTCAGGATGGTCGTCCCTGAGTCTGTCCTTCGTGAGAAGAGTAGCGCCCCACTGAGGAAACTGATAGTCTCACAGAACGAGTGGGATAGCGTATGGTCATTCCCCGAAGACCATCAACTCCCATTTGGTGGAACCCAAGGCGTTTCCGTGCTGGGTATCACCGTCGCCGGTACTACGGAGGTCCTCATGAGTTTTGGTCCACTTCGATCAAGAGACATCTCCGCTAGGAAGGGTCTCGACAATAAGTCCCCCTTCCTCGAACTGGAGCGTGGTCCGTGGTCAATCTGGACCGATACCTCGTGGGCGGTGCCAAAAATGCCTAGGTCCACGCACGAACGAAGCAAGACGCTGAAAGCTATCGGTACCTTGGCAGACAAACCCCGCCTTGTCGAAGAGGGTACGTGGCTGAACCCCAGTGGTAAGGCCATACGCGTGAGGGTGGGGGAGGTTGATCGTGGAAATTGGTCAGACTGCATATCCTACTGGGATGTCGATTCAGGCGGGTCTCCTTTCATCCGCGGAACGCACATCGAACTGGATGGTGACGTGGTGAGACTTCGGCATCCCGCTCTCGACCCGAGTATTCCAGAGGGTGTCCAGTGGAAGCAGGCGATGTGGAATGGGCCCTCCAACATGCGAGGGTCGCCGAGAATCGCCTGCCAGGCGATAATCAACCCCCAATTGAAAAGACGGCTTCTATGGGCAGTCATACCATCCGGATGCGTACTCGGGAACTCTGTGAGCTTCCTTGACCTGCCAAGCCAAGTCGTCGAAAGGCTGGTTGCTGAGTTTGGGAACCTTGAGGAAGGTTTGGCCGTGCTCGCATCGCATCTCAACTCTGAGGAGTTGGATCTCTGGTCCAAGGCATGGGCGGCTAACAACAACGTCAACAACTACGAAATTGAGACGTTACCCTTCCTGCCGCTTGAGAGTGCTGCGACAATTTCACTATTAGGAAACAATGATGAAATCTGAGTTACTCACTTCGGATTTCCTTTTCCTCCTTCCGGAAAAAAACATCCTTCTAATCCGAATGAATTAATATCTGTGCTTCGCATACGTTAGACGTTCCTGTTGTGGGCGCGAGTATTCAGAGGAGATTATATGGGTATAAATCCGAAAATCGGTATCACAGGTCTGCCTAGATCTGGTAAGGCGGCGGTTCTGCAGAAAGTCATCGATATGACATCCGAGGTAGGAGGTGGGGTACGTCGATCGCGTGGTCCGAATCCCCCTGAGCATATCATTGGAGGAATGAGGTGCGAGGCTGTCATAGAGGACGGAGAGAGGGTCGGGTACGCTTGCGTCAACATCCTTACAGGTGAGAAAGGCGTGATGGCCCACAAAGGAATCGACTCCAGAAACAGGATTCTCGGCTTCGGAATCGACCCCAGTGAAGTTGACAGGGTCGGTGTTCCTGCTATTCTCGACAGCATCGGTAATTGCGAAATCATGGTAATTGACGAAGTGGGTAAGTTCACTGTGGAGAGCGAGGGCTTCGTGAACGCGGTTAGGTTAGCACTGGATAACGACATTCCGACCTTGTTGACACTGCACAAGAAGAGTCGTCACCCTCTTTTGCAGGACATCAGAAGGAGGGACGATGCGCGAATTCTCGAAGTTACTCCAGTGAACAGGTCCCTCCTTCCGTACAAAATCTACAAACTGATTCAAGAGTTGGGATGACGCTCTGCTCGGTCAACTTGATGCGGGAGATACCCGGCAGGGGACCGTGGAATCCCCAGGCGAACGACTCAAGAGATTGTTGATTGGTATCTCCCTCTGCCTATTCCTGATTATCGCACTGGCGATGCTAGACGGTCGACTATTTCCCTCTGGAATCGAAGGTGAAGCGATTACAGAGAGTCCATTGGCAGTGATTGTGGCCGTACTCGCTATTGTCACTGCTGCATTTGCGCTGCTGCTGAATGTCGCGAAGGATTGGCCACACGACTCATTACCGATTGACAAGTGGTTCAGCAGAGAGAAAGAGGGTGCCATGCGCCTGCGCCTCAAAGAGGAGATGGAGGATGCGAGTGTCGCTAGCTTAGGTTCGAGTTGGGCTAGGATGGAGATGAAGCACCTCGAGTCGAAGCACAATGAAGAGGAGTAGGGAGCGAAACCTTGACTCACGTTCAGCGCTCGCCGTAGGGAGGAGTGGGGGCATGAGCGAGATACCAAAGGAACTCAGATACACCAAGGAGCATGAGTGGATTAGGAGGGACGGAGGGGACGTGGTAATCGGAATCACCGACTTTGCTCAAGATGGTCTAACAGCAGTGGTGTGGGTAGAGCTCCCAGAAGTCGGAACCGAAGCCTCGGCAATGGAGTCGTTCGCAAGCGTGGAGTCGGTAAAATCAGTTAGCGAAATCTACGCTCCGGTATCTGGGAAGGTAGTTTCTGTGAACAATAGCCTAGAGGACGCTCCCGAGAAGATTAACGAAGACCCATATGGAGAGGGTTGGATTTGCAGGATGACTGTGTCCCTTGCCTCCGAATTCGAGAATTTCCTAGATGCAGAAGGATACGCTGCATTAATCGGAGAGTGACCATGCAAGAGTCGCACAAGCTTCACATCTACGTGGATGGCTCCTGTTCGGAGAATCGTAATGTCACCGCGACTACAAAGGCGGGGTGGGGCTTCTGCGTCATAGAAGGAGACAGTGGCACGGGCAATGGGAAGGGGAATCTGCTCACAGAGATGCATGGAGGGGTTGTCACCGATTCTGAAGCGGAGGGTCACCTCGGCGCTGAGGTTGGATCGAACAACACTGCCGAGCTCTCTGCTATTGCTCATGCATTGAGGTGGTTGCTTATTCAGGAAGGAGTGGGCGCCGCAACAATACGCGGTGATTCGGATTACGCGCTCAATATCTCGTCTGGGGTCTGGAAGGCGAAGGCGAACCGTGAACTCGCCAAGAAAGTTCAGAGCCTATGGCATGAGACGTCGCTGCACCTAGAGTTGCGTGGGGAGCACGTTGCCGCGCACAGGGGTCATCGCTGGAATGAGAGAGCAGATCACTTGGCCTTCCGCGCGATGCAGAGGGAGAGTCCCCTGCCACTCCAGTTCTGGAAGCCGGGTTTGAGGTAGGGTCAATCCTCCTTGAGGGGACCTATGCTGAGCATGACGTATGCCGACTGGAGAGCAATTAGCAGCCCGGCCAGAGTCAGTAGTAGGCCAGTTGGATCGGGGAGATGGGGCTGCAGAGGGCTGCCGGCGGCCCAAGCGAGAGCGAGCACAAGAGCAGCTATGACCATCTCGATCTTTGCCGACCTTGCAGGGTCCTCCCACAGATCCAGCCAAGGAATCAATCCCTTGCGCTTGAAGGTCGCCCTATACCATGCTATGTATGCAAGCGACGTGCCCAGCAGTCCGATGGCACCTCTTGAGAAACCGGTGTCGTCCCAAGGTCCCCTAGGCGATAGTCCTATGACTAGGGCATCGAGAATCAGTATCGCGGCAATCGCTGCATGGTATCTCCACTCAGGCTCGCTCTCCTCTCCCACGAATTGACGAATGGGGGATGGTGCTTCAACGCGCCGCAGGCATGATGGGTTCCAACCCTCCCGAGAGGGCCGGGGGGTCGCTATGAGTCACGCTGTGGGGTTCGCGGACATTGAGAGTGCAGCACTGAGGCTGGAGGGAGTGGTCTTTAGGACCCCAGTTGCTAGTTCACCCGAAATCGATGGGCTCGCAGGTCGCGAGGTGCTCATGAAATGTGAGAACCTGCAGCATGTGGGTGCATTCAAGTTCCGAGGAGCAAGCAATGCCGTAGAGCTCCTAGGAAAGGGGGCTGAAAAGGGCATCTGCACTCATAGCAGTGGCAACCACGCCCAAGCCGTCGCCTTAGCAGCAAAGCGTAGGGGTGTGCCGGCATACATCGTAATGCCAAACACCGCACCGAAAATCAAGGTGCAGGGAGTGGTCAGCCACGAGGCAGAAATCACCTTCTGCGAACCTACTCTTGAAGCAAGAATCACCACGACCGAAGCCGTCTTGGAAAGGACCGGGGCGGCGTTTATTCATCCGTTCGACAATCCACATGTAATTGCAGGGCAAGGGACTGCAGCCTTCGAGTTGCTCCAAGAGGTTGGGAAGCTGGATGCAGTGATGGCACCGATAGGTGGTGGTGGTCTGCTCTCTGGCACTTCCATCGCCACCAGAAAGCTTGCTCCTAATGCAATGATATTCGGCGCTGAACCTTCCGGTGCCGATGATGCCGCGCGCTCGCTGGCTGCGGGCGAACTCATTCCACAGACGAGCCCTGATACCATTTGTGATGGTCTCCTTACTAGCCTAGGCGAGTTGACTTGGCCAATCCTGAGAGATCATCTCGAGGGTATCATTACTGTAAGCGACGACGAGGTTCTCCGAGCCATGAAGCTCCTGTACAATCACTTGGGGATGGTGGTGGAGCCCAGCGGTGCTACGTGTCTCGCTGCCGTGCTAAAGCCAGAGTTCAATGAGCGCGAAGGTATCGACAGGATTGGAATCATACTATCTGGAGGGAACGTTGACCCGGAAGGGCTTCCCTTCTAGCGTTCCCGCAGGAAGAGTCGATTGGAGCACGGGCCGGGATTTGCACCCGGGTCCATGGATCTGCAGTCCATTGCATAGCTACTCTGCCACCCGTGCGGCATCCAACCGACCCGTCCCACTCTCTTGAAGACTCTCCGGCCCCTCTGCATACCTTCATTGGGGATCTGTAGTCTGTGTGCAGCATGCCTCGCATATCCTCTCGCTACGATGGCCTGGGAGTGGGGTTTGCGCCATACCTTCAACCACCTGATCCTGATGTTGTGAGGTGGACTGTTGGCGAGCCAAGCTTCAACACACCACCCGAGATTATCGAAGCGGCGGTCAGGGGACTGCAGGAGGGCCGCACGAAATACACGCGCGGACCGGGAACGATGGAACTCTGCCAATCGGTGGCAGACTACCTCCGAAGACACCACGACATCGAGGCATCTGCCGAGGACATCGTCGTGACACCTGGGGCGAAGCAGGCAATCCTCTACTCCTTCCTGATTACTACTATTCCGGGTGACGAGGCCATCCTCCTTGCCCCATCATGGGCATCTTACGAACCCATGCTCGAATTCATTGGTGCTGTTCCTGTTCACGTACCAGTGAACAATGATGACTTCCATCCAGACATCGATGCCATTCGTGCCGCTGTTACTGACAAGACTAGGATGATTCTGATTAACTCTCCCTGCAACCCTACCGGAGCTGTGTTCACCCCAGAGGAAATCCGGTCGATCCTCGACATAGCCATCGAACACGACTTGTGGATTGTCTCGGACGAAATTTATGCTCGTATGGTCTGGGTAGATTGGCCTCATGTCTCTCCGGCGACCCTTCCCGGGGGCAAGGAACGCACCATCGTCATCAATGGCTGGTCCAAGTCATGGGCAATGACTGGAATGAGGCTTGGCTTCCTCACTGGTCCACCGGAGGTCGTCAAGGCTGCTGTCAAGAGCCAAGCGAACTCTGCCTCACATGTCCCGACCTTCATGATGGAGGCCGCTAGGGTGGCACTAGAGTGTGAGGACGCTGTGGAGGGATTCAATCGGGATTACCTGAAGCGTCGCGAGATTATGCGTGAAGGTTTGTCTTCACTTCCGGGGTTGAGGGTCCCCGAGCCTGAGGGCGCATTCTACGTCTTCGCCGATGTCACTGGAACGGGGATGAGCGCCGTCGAGTTCGCTGATGGGGCCCTCGAGGCCGGGGTTCAGTTGATTCCTGCATCACTAATCACAGGGGGAGAAGGTTTCGTCCGAATCTCTTACGCTACCGACGAAGAAGCGATACACGAGGGATTGCGGCGCCTTAGAGCTTGGTTAATCGAAGAGTGACTTTGAAATCAGTGCAATGGGACAGTCCCGTATGAGTGGGACCGAATCACTGGGCGCACATGTCCTTCTGGACTACGTCGGCTACTCGCCTCCTGTCGAAGATGACGGTGCTTGGGTGCTTCAAGTCTTGAGAGAAAGCGTGCATGAGGCTGGGGTTAGGGAGGTTCACTCTCACGTCGAATCTTTCGACGGAGGAATCAGTCCGCCCGGCTTCGCCGCGATTGTACTGATTGACGAGAGTCACGTCAGTGCGCACTGCTACTCCGAACAGGGACTACTTGCAATTGACGTTTTCACCTGCGGCGAGGACAACCCGGAACCTCTCGCTGATTCTATCCACGCATCTTTGAGCACCGGGATACCAGGACTCAGGCTGACAAATCGTAAGCGTGTTGAGCGATTCTTGGAGGGGTGAAAGAGTGGGTGTAAAGGAATTTGTCGAGGGGCACTACAAACACTTCAACGCGGGGGAGCTCGCTCGTTGCGCGGAGTCATTGCATGGGTTCCTCGATCAAGGCGGTCGCCTGATGGTCACGCTGGCTGGCGCCATGTCGACCGCTGAAATCGGACGCAGCTTAGGTCCAGCAATCCGGGAACACAGGGTCCACGCTATTTGCTGCACGGGAGCCAATTTAGAGGAAGACCTGTTCAGCCTGATTGCTCGCTCTGCATACGAAGCCTTGCCTGAGTGGAGGGAAATGAGCGCTAATGACGACGCCGCACTTAGGGATAAAGGAATGAACAGAGTAACCGATGTGGCTATTCCAGAAGCGGTAATCAGTACTATCGGGAAGCCTTTGATGGAACTCTGGGAGGGAGCTGAAGCGGTTGGGGACAGACGATTCCCCCATGAATACCTCTACGATTTGTTGCTACACGGTGAAATGGAGTTTGACTCAAATCAAGATTTTTCGTGGTTGATGGCGGCCGCGGACGCAAACCTTCCCATCTTTACTCCGGGTTGGGAGGACTCCACCTTGGGCAGCCTCCTGGCTGCCCGTGTTCTAGACTGCTCGCTCAAAGGCTCTGACATTGTCAAAAGTGGGCTACAAGCGATGCAAGCACTGGCCGACTGGTACCGTGAGGATGATTCTCCGACGGGCATTCTCCAAGTTGGTGGGGGAATCGCCGGTGACTTTGCCATCTCAGTTGTTCCGATGCTTAGGAATGATGCGAAAGTAGACGTGCCGTTGTGGTCGTGGTTTGCTCAAATCAGCGAGTCTCGTCCTTCCTACGGAGGATACTCGGGCGCGCCCCCAAACGAGAAAATTAGTTGGGGTAAGTTGGATGTCGACACACCACGCTTTGTAATCGAGTCGGATGCGACTATCGTGCTTCCACTACTGCTCTCCGCACTAGAATAAGTCGGTATAGGCATCAACCTGCTCGGCAATGCGAAGCAGCTGGTTGTACTTGGCTGTCCTATCGCTCCTAGCCGGTGCCCCAGTCTTGATTTGGCCTGCATCCGTTCCCACTGCAATATCCGCTATTACATCATCAGAGGTCTCGCCTGAGCGGTGACTGATGACGGTCCCGAAGCCTGCGTCTCTTGCCATACGGATGACCTCAATCGTTTCGGTCACAGTGCCTATCTGGTTGAGTTTGACAAGGATTGCATTGGTCGCACCCAAGTCGATTCCCCTCAGTAGGCGGTCGGGGTTGGTGACATACAGGTCATCCCCCACAATCTGCACACGTCGGCCCTCACGCTCTGTGAACTCGATCCAAGACTCCCAGTCGTCCTCACCGAATGGATCCTCGATTGAGACGATTGGGTACGAGTCAAGCCACTCTGAGTATATATCTCCTAACTCTGTGCCGGAAAGAACTTGTCCGTCCATGTGGTATCCGTCCCCTTGGCAGAACTCTTGGGCCGCTACGTCTAGAGCTATGGAGATCTGGTCTCCTGGGGCATAGCCAGCACGTTCTATGGCGTCGAGTACGTATCGAAGGCCGTCCTCGTTACGCGGGAGGTTGGGTGCGAAGCCTCCCTCGTCGCCAACACCGCCAAGC
>Ga0257107_1000902_pt1 | contig 11227 bp, 21 predicted proteins | sample LP_taG_2_FD_190178 | JGI IMG/M metagenome (GOLD analysis project Ga0257107, IMG submission 190178) | Marine microbial communities from Northeast Subartic Pacific Ocean, Canada - LP_J_2011_P26_500m | ecosystem: Environmental > Aquatic > Marine > Oceanic | place: Canada: Northeast Subartic Pacific...
GGCGCCTTGGGCTAATCTCAAAAGGAATTAAGTAATGCCGTTTAAGAAAAAGCCAACGAGAGTGGTAGGGGTTAGTGGCTGGGAGGTTGAGATACCAACTCCCCCGAAACACGCCACACACGCTCGTATAAGCTGTTTAAATGATACCTACGACAATGGTTCACCCAAAACCGCAACTGTCGCTATAAAGGATTTTGGAGTGCTTAAAGGGGTAGCTGGAGAGTTCAGTTACCTGCGTATGGACAACAAAGGTAAGGTGCATGAAGAATTTAAAGATGTTTGGGAGTGGGATGGAAAGAAAGTAGTTGGAATAGAAGAAATGAGAGAACGGTAGACCTACTCTACCTAAATACAGCCTACGTTGAAGCCTTGTTATATGTAAAAAGGTTTCTTGTAACATAAAGAAAGGTTGTATTATGGAAGTTATAGCACTTATATTTATATTGTTTTTTGGGAATATCATTTGGAGGATGTTGAATGGTGCTTCACTAGATTAAATATTTATTATTATTTATTTATTCCCCCTTTTGCCCCACTTTTCCCCATATATCCCCCTTTTTTAATTAATATGTATAACCCTATAAGAGAGAGTATAAAGAGATTATAGATAAATATTATTAATTATTGGGGTGTGCCACTTTTTTATTTATTGTCAAATATATAATTTAAAAATCTTTTGATATAGGATATTGCTTTTATTAGGGGTCAAGAAGAAAGAATTAACTATATTAATAGTAATATTTTTTTATATATTGTCAAGAATAATACAAATATGCCATTCAAATGAAATATAACTAAATATAGAGCGGCGAATTAATATAACTAATTATTAATTATTAATTATTTTTTTCTCCAGATGCTCCAGATTAATATTCCTATCACAGCAGCGATGGGACAAAAAAGAAGAAAGTAAGCTACAAGAGTTTCAATATCCATATTATTATTTACACTAATTTTTTGCCAGCTTTTTCAAAAGTGCCGTAATATAGTTGTTGACTAAATATAAAGAAATGCTATACTATTAATAGTGGACGAAGTATCTGTTTCAGCATTAACATTGCCCACTCACTAGAGCCGCTTGTTGTAGGTGCGTTCATAGTATAAGAGCCTTCTCCCCTCCTCAACGGGGAGGGGGTTTTCTTTTTGCCAGCTTTTCAATATAAAGCGAAATATAGCCATCCAGCCAGAGCAGGAAGAAAGTAACATTCAAGCCGCGAATAAATATTAATAAATTTTCGCCAGCTTTTGTAAGTTTTCTTAATATACTGTAAATATAGACTTCAATAAAATACAATAAAAATTAAAGAAAGTAACATTCTTATTGAATAATTATTAATAAATTTTCGCGCTTTTATTTTAGCTTCATTTAGAATATATATGTACCTTTAGAGTTATTTGAATGTAATATACTTATATGAATAAATTTTAATAAATTTTAAGATTGACTTTATTAAAAAACCCATTATACTGGAGGTACTATGAGCAAACGAATGGCAAAACTATACGAGAAGGCATGGAATGAAACCGTAGAGGGTCTTAATGATTATAAGAAGAACATAATTATTAACAATTACCCATACAAAGACAGACATGATAGAGAAATTGCAGACGATGTAGTTCGCGAAGCAATCAGTTTAGCGGAGAAGTGGGACAGGGAATTGTCAGGTAAAGTGACTACCCCTGACCCCTATGCGGACTGCGGCGTTTAAGAGTTACTTTCTTTGCCCCAATAATTATTTAAAAAATAGCTTGACTTAATTAAAAAACCTGTTATTATTAGAGTATGGCAAGAGGAAAAACAAAAGGTGCAGGGAGCTTCCTGCAAGTGAATTTGCGCGAATTGAATCGCGTGTTAAAAGAAGATGCCGTGGTGATTATCTCTCGGCGGTACGCTGAAACCTTGAACCTTAAAGTGGACAAGTTTGAAGCAACCACTAAAAACATTAAAGCCAAAGAACCTGTTGATTTTAAGAGCGAGGAACTTGAACCAGCAATTCAAGTCGAAGAAGAAAACTGGTAAACCTACATTATTATGACAAAAACAAAACCTACAAAAGCAGAGCGTTTCTCTGGTCTAATCGGCCAAGCTAAAGCAAAACGCAAACTAGACTTCCATCTTGATAACTTTGATGCTACCAAGGTGCTTCCACACATGATGTTCATTGCCCCTAAAGGATGTGGCAAGACCATGCTTGCTAAAGCGGTTGGGCGTAATCTATATTCTGCCGAACCCACTCATCGTACTACCATTGACGAATTTGGTGACAGACACACCGTTGAGGTTCCTGCGGGCAAAGCACCCAAGCGTTTTTTGGAGATTAACTGCTCAAGTATCAAGTCTGTTCCACAATTTATTGAAGGACTACTCATGGAGCGTATCAACAACAAAGAAGTAACGGTCTTGTTTGATGAAGCGAGCGAGCTACCCAAGGATGTAACCATGTTCTTATTGTCTGCTCTTAACCCGACATCTAACAATTTCAATACGGTTACTTATGATGAGCATACGTTCGACTTCAACTTCCGTAGACAGACATTCATGTTCGCCACAACAGAAGCGCATAAAATCTTCCATGCGTTAATTGACCGTTGTGACCGTATTGACATGGAGGAATATACGTTGAGCGAGCTTGGAAAGATTGTTCAGTTGAATTTAGACAATGAAAGCATTAAAGCAGACCCCAAAATTCTTGAGGAAATCGCTATGGTCTTGAGAGGGAATGCGCGAGCAGCACAAAAGATGGCGAATGACATGAAAAATTACATGGCTCGCTCCAAGAAGAAAAAGTTTGATGCGGGTGATTGGGCAAAACTCAAGTACGCTTTAGGTATCATGCCTCTTGGCTTGAATGACATTGAGATTCAGATTCTTAAAGTATTGCGTGAGCGTAAGAGTTGCAGTCTCACTAACCTATCTGCCAAGATTGGTTTAACGACAGAGTGTATCCGTCGAGACTTTGAAATGTATTTGCAAAAGCAAAACCTTATGAACATTCAAATCGGTGGACGTTGCCTCTCCAAAGAGGGGGTAGATTATCTGAAAAAACACAACATTAAATAGGAGATATATTATGGGACTTGACCAATACGCATACGTTAGTGAGAACGGTAAACATGATGATGACAGTAGAGACATCGCCTACTGGCGCAAACACAATCGCCTACAAGGGTGGATGGAGGATAAGTATAAAGACAATGGAGGCACAAAAGAGTTTAATTGTGTTGCTGTTGAACTTACTATTGATGACGTAGAACAATTAGATGTAGTAATAAATAATAGAATGCTACCGGAGACAGGAGGATTTTTCTTTGGTAATGATTCTTATTCTGATTATGAAGGGGAGTATGGATATAAAAATGATGATATTAAATTTATTGAAAACGCTCGGGATGAATTAAATAAAGGTAATAAAGTATTTTATAATTGTTGGTGGTAATAATTTAATAGCGGGGTAATCCCCTGATGCTTGCGGCTCACCAAATAATGGAAGTAGCAATACGCACAATCTCCGGTACTCGCTATACTTTTTTAATAATGTTGTAATAATAGTAATAATAGAAATAATAGGTTAGAAATAAATAAGCCAAATAAAGGGCCTTCTCTAAATAAGCACTAGAGGAGGTTTTTTTGTTTAAAAATTTTTGTATTTTATACTTGTAAGTTGGTAAAAAAAGCGCAGCACGCCGCATGCCAACTTACTTAAAAAAGTTATTAACAATCCTTGACAAAGTGACTTTTATGTGGTATATTGTAGTATGACAAACGACCAGAAGAAAGCGTTGAAGATAATGTTTGACGCACACCCTAACGCGAGTGTCCTAGAATGGATGGTGGCAACCCCTGCGCTAGATAACAATGAAGTGTGGGACGCGTATGAAGAATGGCAAGACGAAGACCCACTCCCTGCCGCTTAAGAAAGTTACAGTTACCGCTTGACTTTCCTAAAAAACGTGGTATACTATTAACAGTAAGAGACAACAAACTAAACCAAGAAAGAAAAAAAACCTATTATGAGTATCGCAGCAAAACAATCCATCGACACCGACTTTGATTTCACCGTAAACCAAGTCGCTGTCCCTCACCCCGTAACCGGCAACAAGTCCGGTTATTTTATGAACGTCCGTGCGGACAATGACGAAATTCTCGGATGGACTTCCGAGCGTTACGGTCTTGTGAATCACCGTGACGTTCTTGGCCGCGCCGATGAAGCTTTCGAGGCTCGCGGCATCGACGTTACTCGCAAGGTGATTATCACCGAAGGTGGCGCGAAGATGCGCGCACAGTACGACCTCGCTGGCGATATGTTCAAAGCCGAGGTTCCCGCCGTTGGCGATGTGGTGTCTTACCGTCTCACCGCGCAAAATTCTTTTGACCGTTCGTTGCGCGTTTCTTTCGCGTTGGGTTTGGTTCGCTTGATTTGCACCAACGGAATGACCACTACCGAAAAAGAAGTGGATATGGTTAAGAAGCACAGCAAGCAGTTGAACATTGCTGACCTCATCACCGATGCCGCGCTTGACTCCGCGCTTGCCAAGCTTAAGGATAGCGTGACGGTGTTCGGCAGAATGGCGCAGACAGAGTTGACCGAGCAACAAGGCTTGAATATTCTCAAGACCCTAACGCAAGGGAAAATCCTCTCCGAAAAGGTGCGCGAAGAAATTGCGAAAATCTGGGTGAACCCTACGCACGATGAGGACAAGGCTCGCAACCTTTACAACCTCAACAACGCTGTAACGCAACACGTTACGCACGAAATTGCTGACAAGCGTTTCGAGTACGCCAACCGCGTGACAAGCAACGTGCTGAAGCGTTTCGACCTTGCCTCTCGCAATCCTAACCGCTTGGAAAAGCTCTGGACTCCCGCGAAGGAAAAGAACGTGGAAGTGACCGTGACTGAATAAGCCAAATAACCTACAACACGCCCCGCGCAAGCGGGGTCTTTTTTTTGCCTAACCTAATATAAAACTAACGTATTTTTATATTGAGAACAACATGTGAATAAGTTTTGCTAGTAAGTTGTGGTCGGCGCGGCCGCACGCCGCATGCCAACTTACTCGGTAGGACAGCCATTGTCCCACTAGAAAGTTATTAACAATGCTTGACAATCACTCGGAAGTGTAGTATATTGTAGTAATGAAACGCGGAAAGAAAAAGATGGCAAAGATTAGAGCCAGAGTCAACAAGGATGGCTTTATGGGTAGCGCGTCTCGTGAACATCGCGTGAAGAAAGGCAAAGGGTCTTTCCGTCGTCGCAAAAAACATAAAAAATCGCTTGACAGATAGCCTTTTCTGTGGTATATTGTATTATATGAAACTCGTTTATCAACCACTCGGAACAGTCTCTCTTGTCGGCATAGAATCCAACGACCGCCAAGAGATTATTGAACAGTATTATTCTCTTTGGAATCACGAAGCAACAGGCGGCAAGCTGCATTGGATGTGTGAAACATTCGCATACGTTACAAGTAACGAGGAAGCACTTGAAAAGTATTTTGTCAACTCATCCTTTCACCTACTCTTAAACAAGTACCCAGAAAAGTATAAAGGTGTCAAAGGTGGTGTGATGGCAGACGCTCGAAAACTTGGTGCGCGTAGACTTGCGGAGTTAAAAGAAAATCACGATGTGTTTATGTCTACCAATCCAGTCGTCTATGATTATTCTTTAGGTCGCACAGAGGCAAGAGAAAATCCCGCACAGGTTCACGCGTTTGACGAAGAAAATTACAAACAAACCGCATCGAAACGCGGCGATAGTAAACTAGAAACAGCTTGACAAACCACCATTTGTGTGGTATATTATACTATGAACGAAAAACCTACGCTCACATTCTCCAACGCCAATGCCAAACTTGTCGCAATGGCAAAACGTCTTGGCAAAACCATTAAGTCATTCACTTTGCCTAGTGGGTGGACGTGTCCAGCGGCAAAAGATTGCTTGTCCAAGGCAAACAAGGAAACAGGGAAAATCACGGATGGGCCTGACACAGAATTTCGCTGCTTTGCCGCAAGCTCCGAGTCGCAGTATAAAAACACTCGCGCAATGGTGTGGCGCAATTTTGAAGCCATCAAAGTGATTATGATGGACGCGTGGCGATATAAAAAAGACCAAGTGAAAGCCGTTGCCGATTTGTTAGAGGCAAACCTTCCCAAAAAATTTGACATTCTCCGTGTCCACGTTGGCGGTGACTTTTTCAACCAAGTCTATTTTGACGCGTGGATGGAGGTTGCTCGCCGTACCCCTAACAAACATTTCTACGCATACACGAAAAGCCTAAAGTATTGGGTGGCGCGTCTTGACGTTATCCCTTCGAACTTTTCGCTCACCGCATCCTACGGTGGCAAGCACGACGAACTAATTGTTGAACACGGCCTAAAGTATGCGGAGGTAGTTTATAGCGAAGAACAAGCTGATGCGATGGGCTTTGAAATTGACCACGACGATTATCACGCAGCATTCGGCGCAAAAAGTTTTGCTCTACTCATTCACGGCACACAGCCCAAGGGCAGTATGGCAAGCCAAGCCTTGCAAGAACTAAAGCGGCGTGGCTGGAACGGGTACAGCAAAAGACAACAACTCGCAACAGCATAACGAAAGGAATATTATGACCGCAATCGCTATATTGATTTTCGTTAGTTTAGTAGTTTTAGGAATACAATTCTGGAGGAAATCATGAATATAACAAACGAAGATAGATTGAACCTAATTGATACGCTTCTCGAATGGGAATCGCATCCTGACCTTGGGCCAAAAGAATTAGACGAAAATGACGTTGGCCTTAACTCAGAACGATACACTGACATAATACAAAGGCTAATTGATAATGAAAATACAAACCAAATATGAAAATCTTGAGATTATCGGAAAACGTATTTTTATAAATAGCGAAAACCAAGAAGTAAGTTTTCCTGAAGATACAACCGAAAAAGAAATAGAGGTTATTAGTTGGTACTTATTCGAAGAAGGATTTTTAAAGTGCGATTAAATATTGCTATTAAATAATGACAATTAAATAGTTTGCTCGCTAATAGGGGCGCGGGGTCTGGTATTGCCCTGCGCTTCTATCGAGTAAGTTGTGGTCGGCGCGGCAGCACGCCAGATGCCAACTTACTCGGTAGGACAGCCATTGTCCCACTAGAAAGTTATTAACAATCGTACCCTCAGCCCTTGACAAAGTGACTTTCTTGTGGTATATTATAGTAATGAAAGCAAGAAACATCATCAACGAAAACAACGAAGATTCCACAGAGGCTTTTGCAGTCTCTCAACATATTATCCTGCGTAATTTCTGGGAGTATTACCTAGAGGAAACAGACGAAAACGGAATAGCCTTCGGCTTCGTAATGGGTCTCGAAAATGAGTGGGGCAGTGTTTCAATGGATGAGATTAAGCCTTACATCATCAGCAAGACATCAGGCACGGGGCTTGATGACATTATGGCTCCCACTGGTTACTACTGGGAGGACGAGAAAGTTAAAGAAACCGCTTGACAAAGTAACATTCTTGTGTTATATTATACTATATGAAACACGTATCAGTTAGGTATCACGACGACACCAGCAAACGGATTTCCTCTGATTGGCAATTCCACTATGATTGGATGTTAGATGCAAACGCAGATAGGGAATACACAGACCCCGAAGTTCTCGATTTCGTCTGGGAGCAATGGAACGCAGGGTCAGGACACGAATCAAAGCAGTTCTTAAACCTTAATGTTCGCTCAATGATGGTGGGTGACTACGTTAACATTGATGGTGTGTGGCACGAATGCTTACCCCTTGGTTGGAGTATTAACGTACCGTGGGAGGAAGTGATGGGAGATAAGCCAAAGAATAAGTCAGGGCACGAATTAACAGAAAAAGAAATAGTAAAAGCCTTGGTCAAACAAATGCGGTTAGACCATCACATACAAAACGACGAAATGTCATTGACAGAATGAAAGTAATACTTAAAGACCAATATGTTCACCCAGAATGGGAGGGGATGGGAATCCGTCCGGAGACTTGTCAAAGACCATACGTTGAGTTTTACGCTCCCAATGATAGTGGTGGTGTGACGCTAAAAGAAATCGGCCCATTCAGAGGGTGTGCTGAGGCAGACGAATGGATAATGCAGCACCCCCAATGGTGGGGCGACTGGCACCCTCATCTAAAGGACAATTAATGACAACTAAATTCGGCCCATTAACAAAAGCGTTTTGCTTAAAGCAACCACAATTTAGATTGTTACATCTATGCCCAACGTGCCACGAGACGACAAGCAAAGAGGGCAGTAAAGAAGATGACTGTCCAAGATACTGCAAGTGCGATAAAGGTTGGCGACCACCGACCACCACGCCAAAAGATTTGATACACAGAACATTTTAATGAAGTACGAAAACAGAAGATACAACAAAGACGAAACAAGCAAAGAGTTTTATGTAAGGCGAACAAAAGACATGAATGACTTTCTTGAAAGTGACGCTTTTAAAAAGTGGAATAAAAAGAATTGGGCTGAATATAAAGAAGTGAATGCGAAGTAGAAAATAAACTAATATAGATATTAGAGGATTTTATATTAGTAACTTGTCGTGGGGAGCGCAGCACGCCGTATGCCAACTTACTTTGTCAATCATTTTCGGTGATTTGTGAGCGACAAACTTATTTGTCAATCATTCGTGAGCGACAAACTTATTTGCCAATCAATTAGGGCCTTTAATGAGCGATAAAGGGGACAATTGTTTTGAAGGATAATCCTGTTTTCGTGGGGTATTGTGTTTGAAATTTTCTTAAAACCCCATGGTTTCTCCGATGCGAAATTCGTTGATTTTAAGAAACTGTGAATAACTTTTTGAGATAACCCCTTGACAAAGTGACTTTCTTGTGGTATATTATAGTAGATGAAGACGATAATGATTAGCCCGACGAACAAAGCAAGCCGACGCACAAAGAACCGCATTCGCGAGAAAGGGCCGGTGTTTAATGTTGAGAGCGAGACGTTTGCCGGTTCCCACCTGCTGGAAGCTGGGCCAAGGTGGCTCTTGAGAGCCGCACCCCCGCACAAATTCGGTGTTGAAATCTGGATGGGCTGGCTGCCTCGCAACGAATTTCACGTTGAGTGTGTGGGTGAAAAGTTTATTAAGAAAGTCCTTGACAAGTAGAGCTTTATGTAGTATATTATAGTAATGATGAACGAGATGACATTTGAAGTTAGCTGGGCCTATGGCGAAACCACCTTTATCAACGCCCGTGATGAGGCGCACGCCATGCGTGTAGCTGTCCAGATGGGCAAACGTAATGGGCTGGGCAAGGTGCTGTGGGTGCTGCCTGCGGAGGTGGTGAAATGAGCGGATTAACTAAAGACCACGCCAAGAAGCTGTTCCGCCGTGAGGTGTACCGTAACCTTCGTTTCAAAGATGATGCTGTTTACTCTGTCCGTAGAGACGGCCTCGTTGAGGGTCACGCGCTTCAGGTCGTAATGGATGGGTGCGACGATTCGCCTGTTACTCTTGCCGTAGGCCCTAAGGGCAACCAGCGTGTGCGTGATGAAGGGCGCAAGAATGTTCACGCTGTTATTCGTGGTTACATTCAGAATGCTATTTGGTATCCAGAGGACGAGGATGACCTTCCTTACCTTAAAGAACACGCCGAAGGCTTGGAGAGCGTGGAGTGGGGTGTGCCTGTGAGCCGCAACACAAAGATTAGCGACCTAGACGACCCACGCGCATGGAGCCCCATGTTTGAGTGGAAGGAAGTTACTTACAACCCATATAAGTACCGCACCTTTGTTACTGTTAAGGATGGGCAACCCATCTACCAAGCGCGGAAGGTCATCATTGGCCCCAAGGTGTGGGTGATGGTTCCAGTACCTGAAGCGATTGCAAAAAATTAAAGAAAGTAGTTGACAAACAACCATTTGTGTGGTATATTATAGTAGTTGAGAGGGGAATAACAAAATGTAAAATTTACCAAAAAGCTCAGTCACCCATCGAGGTGACCACCGTATTCGGAAAGCAGTAGCCGAAAAGAACTGCCACGGCCCGATAATGCAGGAGAGCATTTAAAAAACGAGGGCCACAATTTTATGGTGATGCCGTTGGGGTATAGCACCTGTGGGAAAGGCGTATGTTGAGGTACAAGTAGGCATACGTGCGAGCGTACCATAGGGGTGGGGTTCGAATCCTCTCATCACTAGCCTTTTAGACCTGTGCCTCCACCGGATGGCCCTGACTACCTAACCCGTCAGGCGGCAATGAGTAAAGCCGTGGCACAGTAACGAGATCTCTTTTCGTGAATAAGTTTTGCTAGTAACTTGTGAGCGGGCGGGCAGCACGCCGGATGCCAACTTACTCGAAAAAAAGTCAAGAAAGTTATTCACAATCCCTTGACAAAGTGACGTTCTTGTGGTATATTATAGTAATGAAAGACAAGAAACTAAACACCGTCAAAACCACCACAGAGATGAACATTGCCGCCGCTGTCTTAAACGACACGTTGCGGGATGCAGAGGTACATTTTCGGGCATTACAACACGCTAACGGTAGAGGCACAACAGAGAGCCAGTACGGCGACCTCGAAAGAGCTTGGGTTGACAAGGTAGGTGTCGTTGCATACGTCAACAGCGATGAATAACTTTTTTAAGAAACCGCTTGACAAACCACCGTTTGTGTGGTATATTATACTAATGAAACAGAACAAGAAAAACAACCTACCGATAGTCGGGACATTGCAAGACATAAACGGAGCATTTAACCAAGCGTTTCGCGATGAAGTGTTTATGCCGATGATTAAGTTCGCAGTAACGCTTATGTTCATCGCCATCGTGCTAGACTACGGCTTCCAGATGATTGAAGCGATTGACACCTTGACCAATTAAGATTATGTATTACGGAATTTATATTAAGAAAACCGACCCATTCACGCAAGCGTGGAGTATGCAATCACGTGGATGGATGACATTCGCGCAAGTTTTGCAAACTGTTGCTGCTCTAGAAAAACAGATTAACCATCCACCACACGCCATCAAAGTCACGTCAGGCGAGACAGGCGACAAATTAGTTTTGGAATGGAGTCGAATCGAAGAACGCAAAGCAGAGCTTGAGGACAGAGCGTTAATGGCAAGGAAAGAATTAGCGACATTATGAAAGACGAAAAGCATTATAGAATAGAACTCACCGCACTAGGTAAGAAAGAAACAACTGGCTGGGATGGATTTGATGAGGCTAACGCCTTTTTCTCTACCGATGCCAA
>Ga0257107_1000905_pt1 | contig 11214 bp, 9 predicted proteins | sample LP_taG_2_FD_190178 | JGI IMG/M metagenome (GOLD analysis project Ga0257107, IMG submission 190178) | Marine microbial communities from Northeast Subartic Pacific Ocean, Canada - LP_J_2011_P26_500m | ecosystem: Environmental > Aquatic > Marine > Oceanic | place: Canada: Northeast Subartic Pacific...
GAGAGAGGCAGATTTCATAAATCTGTTATTGTTAAAATTAATGAAAATATTGGATCCATTATGCATTTATTTGTTATAGTGGATTAATAAATTATGAAAGATGCAAAAACATGGTCTCTTCTAGTATTAATATTTATTTTTCAATATCTTCTTTCTGATATACTCACGATTAGATATTATCAACCAGATTTTATAGTTATTTATATTTTATATTTTGGCCTTTATTTTGGTCCCTATTATGGAGTTATAGCTGGTTTTTGTATAGGTTTATTAGTTGATTCTACGCCTATGGTCTCATATTTTGGAATCAGCCCACTTGCGTACTCTTTAACAGGGTTTCTTGCTGGATATCTACAAAATAAATATAATCGTTTATCACCTTTTGTTTTTCATTCTATGTGGATAATCGTAATCGCATTCCATTTTTTAGTATTTACTTATATCAAATATCAATTATTATTTGAAATAGATAAGATACAATTTATTTTTAGGTGGTTTGTTTCATTCATGTATACTTTATTTTTCCTTTTAGTATTTCAATATTTCTTTCCAATTAAAGAAGCGCAGAATGCTTAAATCAAAGAATCTTGTTCCCAGATCAAGGCTGTTTACTGTTTACTTTTTAATTTCTTTTATTTTTATTGTTTTATTAATTCGTTTTGCTCAAATACAATTATTTGAATATAAACAATATAAAAAAAGAGCTGATATTAATAGTATTCGAGCAGTACCTGTTTCTGCTCCAAGAGGTATGATCCTAGATCGAAACGGTCATATTCTAGTAGACAATTTCCCTACTTATATTTTAACAGCTTTGCCAAATGAGGTTAATAAAAATAATTTTTCTATCATAAGTAGTTGTACGGGTAAAGATACTTCGTTATTAAAAAGAAATTTTAAACGTTATTATAGAGGAAGATTTATACCATCAAGAATAACAAAAGACTTATCATTTGATGAATTAAGTTGCATTGAAGAACATAAGAATGAGCTAGTGGGAATTAATTATAGTCAGCTTGCTGAAAGATCCTTCCCATCTAAAGTTGGCATGAGTCATGTTTTAGGATATGTAAAAGAGATTGATAGATCACTTTTGAATAATATTAATAGTGATTTCCAATACGATGTAGGTGACTTAATTGGATGGCAAGGTATTGAAAAGCAATATGAATATTTACTCAAAGGAGCAAAAGGCGTTTCATATTCTCAAGTAGATGCTTTTGGAAGAGAAGTAGGCTTAGTAAAAGAAATCGCTAATATAAAACCTTTTCCTGGTAAAGATTTATTTACAACGATAGATCTTGGATTACAAAAGACAATGGAAAAATTAATGTCTAAATATAAAGGGGCAGTCCTTATTACAGATCCATCATCTGGAGAGATATTATCTTTTGTTAGCTCACCTGACTTTTCTCCAGAAATTTTTACAGGAAATACAAGTTTGCATGAATGGCGTAATTTGGTAAATGATCCAAGAAAACCATTGTTAAATAGAATAACTAATGGTCTATATCCACCAGGGTCCACATTTAAAATGATTACTGCAATTGCATTATTAGAGGGATTAATGATTGAAGGTGATGAGATTATTGAATGCTCTGGAATATATCAATATGGAGATAGGTTATTTAAATGTTGGAAGGTAAGTGGTCATGGGAAAGTAAATTTAGATCAAGCAATAACTCAGTCATGTAATATTTTCTTTTATCAAGCAGTACAACGAATATCGATGAATAGATTTATTAACCTATGTCGAAATTTTGGTTTTGGCATTAAAACTGGGATTGACTTACCAACTGAATTAGCCGGATTGCTTCCAACTAGAGATTATATGAATAAACGATATACCAGCAGAGGGTGGTCTCGAGGGCATCTATTAAATATGGCTTTAGGTCAAGGGGATTTATTAGTTACCCCTATTCAGTTATCCGTATATATTAATAAGATAGCTACTAATGGAAATACTTTTGTTCCACATTTTAATTTAAATAAGACCCCAGAACCTGTTATTCAAATAAATCTTAAAGATCAAACTTGGGTGAATGTTCAAAATTATTTATTTAATGCAGTAAATAGTGCAAAAGGGACAGGGAGGGCTGCGAACCCACAAATGAGAGGTCTTAAAGTTTATGGTAAAACAGGTACTGCTCAAAATCCGCATGGTGATGACCATGCATGGTTTGTTGGTTACGCTGTAAAAGGAAAGAAAATGGTTTCAATAGTAATGTTAATTGAGAATGGTGGTAGTGGGGGGAAAATAGCTGCTCCTCTTGCGGGATCTGCATTTAAATATATATTTAATAATAATCTTGATCGTATTGCGATAAACAATGGTAAAAGCAGCATATAATTCATCGCAAAATTTCCCATTATCAGTTTTACTTTTACCATTAGTGCTAACACTAATTGGTTTGATTGCTTTATTTAGTATTAGTGTAAATCAATTTGGTGTTATTGCTATAACTGCGTTTACTAAGCAATTACTTTTTATGATTCCTGCAATCGGTGGGTTCTTAGTGATTTTATTTATCCCAAAATATATAATACATAAATATATTTATTTTGCTTATGGTGCAATTTTATTACTTGTTACTGTTCCATTCTTATTAAGTACAATAGCTGGTACGCATCGTTGGATCAATATTGGGCTCCCAGTTGCTTTTCAGCCGTCAGAATTTGCTAAGTGGATTGTAGTGGTATGTTTAGCAAAATACCTTTCCGATCATAACTTAGAAATAAAAAAGTTCCGTACATTAATATTTCCTATTTTAATTGCTTTGTTTCCAGCTGCAATTATTCTTCAGCAACCAGATCTTGGAACTGCATTAATTTTGCTAACTCCAGTATTTCCTATGTTATACTGGGTAGGATCTAGGCCATTTCATCTATTCATTCTTATGGCTCCGATTTTTAGTATTGGAACAGCATTTCACAATGTTTCCTTTACGTCATGGGCTATTATTATGGGAATAATTGTATATATTGCTCGACCAAATTTGATTTTTGGCATAGTCTTGTATTTTGTAAATATATTTCTAGGATTATTGGCTCCTTTACTATGGAATGGATTAAGACCTTATCAACAAAAAAGAATTTTGACTTTATTTAATCCAGAATTAGATCCTCTTGGAGCAGCATATCAAACAATACAAAGTAAAGTTGCAATTGGATCTGGTGGTTTTTTTGGTAAAGGAATGGGAGAGGGAACACAGACGCATTTAAAATTTCTTCCAGTTCAAGAATCTGACTTTATCATTTCTGTTATTGGGGAAGAATTTGGTTTTATAACCATAGCATTTATGCTAGTGGTTTTTGCTCTGTTTATATTGAAAATTGTAAATCTAGCTTATTATTCGAAAGAGCGTTTTGCTGGGTTAGTACTTATTGGAATTGCAACAATATTTTTGTCTCATGTGTTTGTAAATACTGCTATGTCTATAGGATTGATTCCAGTGAAAGGCCTACCTTTACCGTTTATATCTGCTGGTGGCTCTTTTTTATTATCCTGTTATGTAATGGTGTCTTTAATTATTAAAATGGGAATGGAGACTATTGAGTAACTATTAAAAGGAATTGATGTTAGTATCATAGATAGCTAGATTGCAGATTAACTTTTGTATCATTCGCACACATATGAGAAATCCTATTTTGAATAAATCTATATTATATTTTACTGTTTATTGTGTCTTTTTGATGATTTCAACCATCGAGGTTTCCTTTGCGCAACAGACAGATATAAAAAGAGAATTAAAAAGATTGAATGCAAAGATAGATCGTGAAAGAGTAAGAACTGATTCACTAGAAACCCAAATTAGTATTTTATTGCCTGATCTAAGAAACACATTGAGAGCCACCGTTGATGCAAAAAAACAGACTGATTCTGTTGCGATTTTACTTATAAATCGTATAAATACTCTTCAAAATAAAATTAGAATGTTAGAAGATAAATCTATTTACACTGATAGTACAAATTTTGAAATTCTTGCTCAATTAGTAATGATTGAGAATAAGATTATTACATTAACGAATAGTTTTACAGAAATGTATAGTTTGCGTTCTGATAAACAACAAGCCAGTATTAAAGCTAAAATTAGTCCGGTAGAATACAAGAAAAAGTATATTGAGGCTTTAAGTTATTATCAGAATGGTGATTATAGTCAAGCTATAACTGGTTTTTCAAATTTAGTAATAGAGGACCCTTCAAATCTACTAGCTGATAACAGTCAGTATTGGTTAGCAGAATGTTATTATTCAACAAAGAATTATAAGAGAGCCATATTAGAATTTGAAAAGGTATTTACTTTCCCAGGAACTGATAAAGATGATGACTCTCAATTAAAACTCGCTCTTTCTTATCAAAGCCTTGGTAACCTTGTAAAAGCTCGTGAAGAGTATCAGCGTATGGTTGATTATTTTCCAAGTAGTGAATATTTTAGTAGAGCTAAAGAATCACTAAGGCAATTAAGCTTAGAATAAATTTCCATTATAAGTATGAAATTAAAAATATTTTATTTAACTACTGAGATAGTTCCGTTCGCAAACACTTCATCTTTGGCGGAATTTTCTGCTAAAGTTCCTTTGCTATTGCAGGATAAAGAACATGATATTAGAACAATTATTCCTAAGTATGGATATGTGAGTGAGAGAAAATATATTCTTAGAGAAGTAATTAGATTGAGAGAAATACCATTTGAATTTGGAAAAGAAAACGTTATTGCTTCCGCAAAAAGCGCATTTATACCTAAGACACGTGTTCAAGTTTATTTTTTAGAGGATACTAAAAGATTTAAACCTTTGACTAACTTAATATATAAAGCAAAGAATGGCAGAGTAATCTCGGATATTCATGATAGGTTTGCATTTTTTTCCAAAGCATCTTTGGCTATACTTCCTCATTTATTCTGGAAGCCTGATTTAATGTGGTGTAATGGTTGGCAGTCTGCATTGGTTTCAGCATTTTACAAACAACATTATAAAGATGATGATTTTTATGGCAATATCAAATCAGTTCTTGTTGTGCATAACTATGAAGAAGAATATTTGGATATTGAAAAGGGTTTATTTTCTAAGATTGGCTTAACTGAACCTGAAGGGATAAACAAAGGCGTAATAAATGCATATGAAGCTGCTGCGCAAAACGTAGATTTAATTATTGCTATAGATACTCCAGCTAATGATGTGTCAAAAAAGTTAATAAAACTTCCTAGTATCAAGAAAAGTAAGTTGTTAATTGTTAAAACTTCTGATGAATCTCCAGATTATGAAAATGTCGCTGCAAAGATTGATAATGGTTTGCAGAAACTTTATAGTTAATCTATCGTATTACTAATATTATTTTATGCAAAATATTCATCTTTCTGTTTGTTTATTTCTATTGATTGCAATATCTGGTTGTCTGGAAAATACTGTTTCAGCTGATTTAAATGATCCAGGTATGATGCATGATACATTATCTATTTCTTCGATAATGGGTTTTAATTATCAAACTCCTCCACAGCTTGGTAACTCTACACTTTTATATTTAGGAACAGATTCTAGTGGATTTCAAAATCCTTTTGTGTTATTTATAGTTCAAAGCAGTAGCATCAATACATCTGAGACATTTGATTCATTAATAGACTCTACTATTGAAATTGATAGCGCAAAATTTATACTCACATTGAATAACGATACGATTGAAACAGGTATGATATTTGACTTGTATTATTTCCCAAATTCTGGAGATTCTATTTTCAGTGAATCTAATAGTAATTATTTAAATTTAATTGAAAGCGAGCTTTCTACAGAATATGTATCTAGTGGAAGATTATTTCAAAGATTGCCGGATTCTACTGAGAATATATATCCTACGCTTTCATTTAATGTATTAAATATTATCCAATCATTTATTGATTCTTCTAATATAAATCAAAATAGAACCCTATTGGTAAAGCCTAAATTTGATTTATCACATACGTTATCCTTTAAAAGTAGTGAATCAGGTTTTGCATTTGCTCCACAATTACATATTTTCACTCATGATACGACCTATATAGATTCAACATCTGATTCTGTTTCTGTAGATACATTATCGCATGAGTTTATTTCCACTGATGATTTGTCCATAATTATTCCCCCTACGGTTTCTAGTGTTCCAGGTCAACTTACTTTAGGAAGAGGACTATCTTATAAAGGGTTGATAGAAATATCAGATCTAGATTCTTTTTTATTGCCACTACCAGAGCAATCGATCATTACGAAAGCTGAATTATCATTTCATTATCCTATTGATACAACTCAACCTAATTTCTATTTGCAAGTACAACCCGTTTCTGATACAATACATTATGAACAACTTCAAGGTGTTTTATTAGAGGATCCGATTGAAGTGATTTCCAATATACTGCCAGTCGTAAATATTTCTAACAATGGAAAGGTTGTTCTAAATATTAGAGAATATTTACAATTAATTCATTTTGGGTATGTTTCAAATTATGGATTAAAACTTGAAGTTATCAATACTTCAAATCCGTTTAATCTTTATTCTTTATATTCACACTCTTCATTAATTGATTCATTAAACCCAGAATTATTTATCCATTATGTTTCTCCGTAAGAAATATTATCAGCTATTAATAATTTTGTTTTCCTTTATTTATGCTCAGGATGTATATAGCGCATATGGGGTTGGTGAAATGTTATTATCACATAATGCATCTGTAATAGGAACTGGGAGTATAGGTTTAATGCCTAATTTCCAAAGGAATGTCTCTCTAAGCAATCCTTCTACTTGGATAAATATGCCTTTTGCTTATGTCTCGATTAATTATGGTGGAGTGCAAATTGAGGATAAATTGAATAATAATATTCTATCTGGATTAAATCAATTCCAATTTATTCTCCCAATAAAAGGTAGATATGCTATTGGAATTGGTTTTCAACCCTATAGCTCACAATTATACTCTTTAAAATCAAATAATACTGAAATTAAATATATACAGCAGGATACACTCAATTTTAATAGAATGATAAATGGAGGTGGAGGAATATCAGATTTTTCTTTTTCACTATCTGCAAGATTTACAAATACAGAAAAAGGAGCTTTAAAGTTTAATTATCTTTTTGGATCGAGTAGAAATCAGATAGCTTATTCTTTAAATGAAGGAAATAATGGACTAGACGATAATTTTAATGGAGTGATAGATGAAGATGGCGAAAACAGTGTTAATTATATTTATAATCAACGAAATATCTATGATGGTACGTTAATTAACGGATACTTGTCTTCTAATCGATTATATATTGGTAAGCGAAGTCTAACAATAAGTATGTCATTTAATTCTATATTAAATCCTTTTAGAATAAATAATTATTCATTTTACCCTTTTGAAGATATAAATAATAATGGTTATTACGATATTAATGATTATCCCCAACCAGCTGGCAATGATTCCATACCCCCTTCAGCATTGAAATCTGAATTTAAAAATCAATTCATACCATCTCAATATGCTATTGGTTTTAATCTTGAATTAACCGAAATGTTGAATTTGCAGGCTGAACTCTCAGATTGGTCTGATTTAGCAAATAATGAAAATAATATGCTATCAAATATGAATTATCAATTGACTGATTATCGGCATATTAATATATCTGCTATTAGATTTGCTAGGGCTTTGCCTCGATATTGGTATGAAAGTGTCCATTTTAGATCTGGAATATTTTTTCGCGAATATAATTTGAAAAAGCACATATTAAATGATAATAACTTTGTCAAATATGATTATAATGATATAGGCTTATCTATTGGGCTTGGCGTTAAATTTGGTTTTACGAAAAATCAATTAGATTTTGGTTTAAATCTCATCAGTAGATCTGATTCAATCAATAATGATAAATTCATTACTAATTTCAATATAGGACTTACTATAGGGGATATATGGTTTGTTAAACGGAGGTCTAAATAATAATGATAACTTTTTATAATAATATTAAATATAATTTGAAAATTTTTTCAATTTTCATTCTAGTTTTTTTTAGCATGATGTGTGTTCCGCCACCAGATGCTTCAGAATCAGATAATAATGAAAAAGAACAAGCATATTGGGATTCAGTTCGTGCTGTTATGTGTCCAAGGAAAATGAGTAGTGCTGCTGAGTATTATAAGAATCGAGATTGGGAATCTACTGTAAGAATTTATGGCGATATTGTTAAATATAGGTGCGATCAAGATGACCCTGAGCAAGTATACCAATACTACGCTATTGCTTTTGAGTATTTAGGAAGATTTGATAGCTCCGAATATGTACTTTTGAAAGGATTGCAGTTTTTACCTGACAATATAAATCTTCGCAAACGTCTCGCATATTCTTATAAAAAGCAAGGGAAGCTTGAACAGGAAATAATGGAATATAGTCGTTTATCTGACCTTATCCCTGATGATATATCTATTAAGACAGAATTGGCAAAACTGTATGGAGAGCAAATCCTCTATGATGATCAAATCGATATATTAAGACAAATATTAGATCTTGATCCAAATAATGAAAATGCGCAAGGAGATATAGCAAGAGTGTACGAGCTTACGGGTAGAGATCCTCTTCAAATTTATGGAGAGCGTTTCAGAAATAATCCCGATAATGTTTCCTATGGATTAGATTTTGCTGAACGTTTATTAAATGCCGATAGACCTGAAGATGCCATTGATGTTTTGAAGCAAGTAATTGTACAAGATAAAACCAGTAAAGTAGCATATCGCAAATTAGGTTTGGCCTACGATAGAGCAGATCTATATGATAATGCATCCAATGCTTATGAAGAATTACATGCGCTTGATCCTCGTGATTTTAGAGTTGCAATTCAAGTATCCGATGTAAATATAGCAGCTGGAAACTATGGTAAATCAATGCGATGGGCAGAAAAGGCAATTACATCATCTAAATCAGGTGAAGCTTACGGTCAGCTAGGAAATGTTTATTATAAATCCTTTCAAGAATGTAGATCTGCAGATATTTCTACTGATGATAGGATAATTGCATCTTTGGCATATCAAAGCTTTAAATTAGCAGAAGAAAATGATTATAGAAGATTCCATAATTCACTTTTATGGCTTGAAGAGAATGAAGTTCTGTTTGGTCGCTCACAATGGTTTATGCTTGATGCTAATAATAAAAAACAAGGTTATATAAAACCAGATGCAGAATGTTATAAATGGGTAGAAAAAAAGTTAAAAAAAGATCCTAGCTGGTAATATATGATCTGTCATGACTAACACACCGCTTAAAACCTCGGATCCTGAACTTTTTAATATTTTATTTAATGAAATAGTAAGACAGGAGACAACTCTCGAGTTAATTGCATCAGAAAATTTTGTTAGTTACCCTGTTCTAGAGATGGCTGGAGGTATAATGACTAATAAATACGCAGAAGGATATCCAGGGAAGCGTTACTATGGAGGTTGTGAGTTTGTTGATCAGGCAGAAAATCTAGCAAAAGATAGAGCGAACAGATTATTTGGGGTAGAGTACTCAAATGTGCAACCACACTCCGGTTCGCAGGCTAATATGGCTGTTTTAATGACATTTGTCAAACCCGGCGATACGATATTAGGGCTTGATCTAGCGCATGGAGGTCATCTTACCCATGGCAGCAAAGTAAATTTTTCAGGAAAATTATATAATTCAATATTTTATCAAGTTGATAAAGATACTGGATTAGTTAATTTTGATGAAGTTATTAAGTTAGCGCGAGAACATAAGCCAAAATTAATTATCTGCGGTGGTTCAGCGTATCCTCGGTTTATCGAGTTTCAAGATTTTAAGCAAATTGCTGATGATGTAGGTTCATATCTAATGGCGGATATTGCACACCCGTCAGGTCTAGTCGCGGCTGGAATCCATCCATCTCCAGCACCTTTTTGCAATGTAATCACAACTACTACTCATAAAACCTTACGGGGACCTCGCGGTGGAATGATTATGATGGGAAAGGATGATTTAAATCCTTGGGATATCGTTGCACCGAAATCTGGAAGAGTAAAGAATATTTCTGAGCTTTTAGATAATGCTGTGATGCCTGGAGTTCAAGGTGGTCCATTAATGCATATTATTGCAGCGAAAGCGGTTGCATTTGGAGAAGCTTTGCGACCTGAATTTAAAGTATATGCACAACAAATTATTGATAATGCAAAGACTATGGCTGATGAATTTATTACCCGAGGCTATCAACTTGTATCTGGCGGAACAGACACACACGTTATCCTTATTGATTTAACTAATAAAGATATTACTGGAAAAGTTGCAGAAAAATCTTTAGAGAAGGCAGGTATCACAGTTAATAAAAATATGATCCCCTTTGATGAAAAGAGTCCATTCATTACTAGTGGTATTAGAATTGGGACTCCTGCAATTACTACAAGAGGAATGCAAAGAGATGATATGAAAAAAATTGTATCTTTAATTGATACAGTGATTAATAACCCAAATGATGATCAAAAACTATTTTCTGTGAAAACTGAAGTAAAAGAATTATGCAAATTTTTTCCTTTATACCCGGAATTACGAGATCAAAACTGATACAGATTAGATTGCTGTCAGTTGTCAAACTTAAGACTGATAAAATATTCTGTATAATCATTATCATATTTTGTTTTTTCAACCAGTCTTGTTCAACAACATCAATTCTGAGAACTACTCCTAATACCGTTGAGTCATTTATGATGAAGAGATCTAATTCTATACTAAAAAAAGACTATTCAAAAATTTCATCTGACAGATTATTAAATCATTCAATTTTCTTAACAATGACTGGATTTGGTTTTGTTATGGAAAATGCTGAAAAAGCCTTAGATGAGGATTATCAAACAGGAATTGATTTATATAAAGAAGCAAACAAGTATTTTGAAAGAGCAGTATTTTTAGGGAATAAATATCTTATTATAAAATATCCAATTTTTGATGATTGGTTAAGACAAAATATTTATTCTGATATAGAATTTACAAAAGATGATGTTGAAGCCTTGTATTGGTTAGCAGCAGCATATGGTGGCGCCGTAAGCTCTAGTCGTGGAAATCCTCAATGGGTCATACATTTACCAAAAGTAGGTCAATTAATTGAAAAAGCGCTTGAGCTAAATCCAACATGGAATTATGGATCACTTTACTCAGTAATGATATCTTATGCCACCACAATATCAGACACCCCTGAAAGAGATTGGGATATGAATGGCTATATAGG
>Ga0257107_1000908_pt1 | contig 11186 bp, 1 predicted proteins | sample LP_taG_2_FD_190178 | JGI IMG/M metagenome (GOLD analysis project Ga0257107, IMG submission 190178) | Marine microbial communities from Northeast Subartic Pacific Ocean, Canada - LP_J_2011_P26_500m | ecosystem: Environmental > Aquatic > Marine > Oceanic | place: Canada: Northeast Subartic Pacific...
TCATCGATACATTTAGCTCCACCAGCCGAAACTATACAACCGGTGCCATTGCCAAGTGTGAGATTGACAAAGTCCAATTGAACCTCACCACCACCGTTTTCAATCACTCTACCGGTGATCTCCAATGGCATTCCTACCGAATCACTGCGGATGGCAATACTACTAATCGTATCGATATGGACCTCAACATTGGCCCATACCCTGACTACTCTAGTTGAATTACTGGATAAATGACCGCTGCTACCGGTGAAATCAACCTCGATATTGTGCACTCCTCTGGCCAAGTCCATGGTGGCAATTAGCACTGCACCCCAAGAACCATTGAGGTCGGTGGTCGCATTCATCATTAACTGATTATCTAAATAGATGGATACGATTTCGTTATTCAACCCTTTACCAGCATCATCGACATCGAAAAGTCGACCGCTGAGCAACCAACTTCCTCCACGTGTCACTTCCACTCCGGAATCAAATTCCAAATTTATCTGTGAGCGATGTGCTAGATCAAAGGTTGCATTTGCCTGTCCGCTTCGATACCAGCCTTGGGCCGGGACGATTGCAGAGAGTTGATTCACACCATCAGCAAAGCGGTCGTCGATTATCCATATCAGATTGAAAGTACCATTTTCATCACTAGTCACATTGCCGATGATAATTCCTTCAACGACTAATGTAATGTCCAAATCTGCGATTCCATTTAAATTATTGTCCTTGACACTACCGGTGACATCGGTTGGCTCGCCAACCGAAAGTTGATTGCCAATACTGACATTGACCACGATAGGTGAGAAAATGTACCAAGTATCATTGGCAGAGGATTCAAGATAGAAACCCGATGCATTGAAACGAATAATCACTTCATTTGCACCCAATTCCGCTTCATTATCGACGATGTATATCGCGGTGAAATCACCATTTGAATCGGTTTGAGTATTGGTGACGAATTCTCCTTCCACATAGATGTCAACCTGTTGGCTCGGTAGTGGATTATCAACAATATCGACCAATTGCCCCATTATTGTCATCGCATTATCACGGTCGACTTCACCACCTGAACCAATTAGAATAATGGCAGTTGGTACGCTGATATTAAATTCTAATGTGGCAGAACTAGGCAAATAATATTCGGGATTGAGATCATCTCCTTCGCCGATGGGGTCGACCCAATCCCTACCGCCGGTGAAGCGTAGTTCGATGTTGTGCAAGCCGATACCAGAATCCAATGCCATGGTATGTGAGATGGTGAAAGTACCCGACCCGGCATCGCTGAATACCGAAGCCACCTCTTGACCATCGACCAAGAGATGAATCACTCCGCCAGCAGCGACTCCTTCACTGAGCAGGGAATTATTGAGATCATCTTTCAGAGTTCCACTGATATTGAACATGTGCCCTGCTTGGATTAATTCCGGACCTTCAAGTATGGTGATATTGGTCTGGGCGAGAACGATGAAAGTGATATTCGCCATCGATTCTACAATACCGTTAACCCCAGGCTCTCCATCATAGGTTGCACTCAGAGTTGCAATTCCGGGAGGCATAGTGCTAGGTACTGAAATAATTATCTCGACACTACCATCAGCCAATGTTGTGCCGCTCACCGATACTGCAGTGTCGGCAAGAATCACAGTGATTTGCCCTCCTTCAATCGCACCACCTAAATTATCTGCGAGGTCGATATTGACTGTTAGATCATCGCCCCGATTTGTGCGATGAGCCAGTGAAGGCTGGCCCAAACCATCCAATGTTGGTGAACTATAGGTCAGGACACTGAAGCCCCTACTATCGAACCTTTTCTCATCTGTACTATCATTGTAGTGAGTCGCAGATCCAGCGATAAATGTTGCATTGATAGTATGCAAACCACGAGCAAAATCGGCGTCCAATGTAATCTCACCGCGCCAAGTTCCATCCTCCTGTATGGTGCCATTGCTGAAACTGAAACCTTCACTCAATGAACCATCGACCATGAAAATCAAATTGGCGATTAAACGATTACCACTGACTGTAGTGAGATTCGAACCATTATCGCTGCCGATGGTACCGGTTACATTGAACATTTCTCCAGCGACTGGGTTTTCGGTTACGGCATCGATTAACAGAATCGTAGTCGAGCGAATGCGAATGTTGGTCATATTGGCCTCGGTCGACAAGAGATCGCTCGAACCAGCATATGTGAAAGTGATAACAATTGGACCGAGTTTTTGAGTTGGAGGAATACTGTGCGTGAAATTAGCCCAGCCCTCTGCGGTTGTAGTTTGAATTCCCAAGGGGGTTGTGTCGAACATCACCGATACATCTTGCCCAGCGAGAGGGGCATTGATATTAGAGGATTCAACCAGTCTACTAGCTAAATCGACATCGTTTCCTCTAGTGATAATAACCTGATTAAATGGCAGCAACTGGTCTATCATAGTTACACCCATGACATTGACTGCCTGGCTAGCGGTTGAAGTCAGATAAAACTCCGAAGAGTTTTCTACCACAGAGATAACAACGGTTTGAGCTCCGCGTTCAGTACCGTTACCGGTTACATCGGTAGGTACGAGTAAATCAAAAGTCCCATTGGCTAGGGTTAGATAATCAGATCTCAATTTTTCATCTGGGTTTCCTAGCCAGAATACTTCAATGACAACCGGATCTACCAAGTCCAAGCCGCCTGGATCGGTTACCTGACCTTGAAGTATGAAATCTGTATCCGCAATCAAAGTGGTATCAAGAACATCGATGCGAATATTGGAACCGACTTGTATAGTCACGTTCACATCGGTGAAATTACCGAGACGTTGAGTTGCTCCATTAGGTAGACCGACAACTGCTGTATCGTCGAGAACACTAAGCCTGAGGGTATAATACCCCGGAACGATACCTGTAGGAGTCCATGGTTGACTCGCATTTCCTGTTCCATCACTCGCTTGTGTACCCAAAGTAGTATTAGCGCCACCCCAATCAAAGATGAATTCAACATTTGCTCCAGTAATCGCACCATCGCCCATCGCATCCGATACGCGGGCGACCAAGGTCTGCGGTTCATCCATCACCACGATGATTCTATTCTCCTCGCTTTGCACCTTATATTCTGTTTCGATACCCATCTCAAATGAAGGTGGAGCTGGATTCATCGGGTCGGAATCAGCCCAACCGTAGAATACACCCATCAGCCCAGCATGAATTCCAAAGTCGACCCTGGCCTCAACATCGTAAACCCCGGAGGCCATCATAGGGGCAGTAATCGAAACATTGAACTCTCCATTGACTAAATCAAGTGCGGAAGAGTTCATACCGATTTCAATCGGTTCACCAAATTCATTCATTATCGTGAGGGTTAATTCGGTTTGATTATCGGTAACTCGTGTGTTCAGAACCGGATCAAATATATCCCCTGTTACCCAAGTGGTATTACCAGCATGGGTCCAATCTTGACCAATCGAGAAATTAAAAGCGATTTCCGCCTTTATTCTAACCATGAAATCAGCAGAGGAGGTAGTGAAATTATCCGAGCCGTTGAAATTAACGGAAAACGGATAATCAGCAGCAGGTAAATCAGCCAAGAAGTCGAATACTGGCTGTAGGGTAGATGATACGGGGTCTTCAGTGGTATTCACCCAAGAACTATCAAAATCGAAATCATAATTTCCAGAGAAATTTATATTCGAATTCTGCCCCATATGGTCGGTAACCCTGATGATAATCACCGAAGGAGTTCCACGTTGTTGCGGGTCGGCTTGGATTTCGAACGAAATTATTCCTTTGAGCCACCACCCAGTTGCCGCGGTCGATAATTGATCGGTGGTTTCTATCGTACTTGGATAGAAAATCAGTGCCGGCTCGATTTCACCAGCGGGGATCTGTAAGTCAACTGGTAAGGTGACCACTTCAGTGATGGGACCAGATACCGTACGATTGAATATCTCGATGAATTCAGTGCCACTATTATTTTGTCTGATACCAAAGAAGAGTGAACCACTCATCGGTGCTGGAACTGCGCCCTGACTTTCGGCGGTGCCATTGATGAAAACATCCTCACCGAGGATGAAAATCTCATCGGCAGCACCCGGCCCTTCAATGGTCGCAGTCAGTTTTGGTGCCTGCCTTATATCGAGAGAAATAGGCACGGTTACCGGTCGTAAATGATGAGCAGGCGAGCCAACCATCTGGCTGGTATCGAGCCAGCCCTCAAAGACAAGACTCGCAGCAATAATCGCTTGATTCTCATTGCCGTCCAATTGAACCTCTATCGCCCATTGGCCGTTTTCAGCCACAGCACCAAGCCAAGTGTTTGAGCCGTTCACCGAGGAGGTGAAGAGTAATTTCACTTGGATAGCACCTACTCTTCCCGCGCCCATTTGCACGGTTTCCTCAAGTAGTAATTGTCCAGAAATAGTGGTATTTGCTCCAGCACCAAGCACTGGAGTATTAATCGCTGCTGGAGATTCATGAACCAAGAATGAATCATCCGTCACATTGATGAAAGGTGCAAGAATGATAATATCAGATGAAACATAACCCGATTGGCGATGATGAATAATAATATTGTTAAATCCAGGCAATCCCACATCTTTGATGGTACCATTAACTCTGAATTCACCCCCGGTAATGGTGGTATTGTTCCCTACCCTACCAAGATCTTGCGACGGGCTCAAAGAGGGAATTTCCCCGGGTTCGAGTACGAATCCGGTCAAGATAATGCCTTCAGCACCGGTCATATTGCTTGAATAAACCAATTCTCCGGTAATCTCGACCTCGACACTACCATCTCTATCATAATCGGTCGGAGACCATAATAAATTAGTGATTTCAATTTGAGCGGCATCAGGACAGGCCTCAAAAGGAACCCAACCCATATCGGTTGAGGTTGGGTTTAGACTAATACGCGCCTCGGCCCAATAGGCAAAATCATCGCTATATACTGTATAACCAGCACCATTCCAAGTTCCACCTCTGTATCCAGAGACAACGCGGGTAGGAATGCCAGCCAATCTAGCCATGGTTACAAAGACGGTATTGAATTCAGCACAGGTTCCCTCTTGAGCACTATCGATGATGTGATAGGCGATATCATCGTTAGGTTGTAGATTGGAACCACCGTAATTCCTTTGGAAAGTTGTTCCTGATTCGCCACGCAAATAAGCTCGTATCGCCATCAGTTTTGAATGGGCATCAGTAGCGCCAGCATTGGTTATTACATCATCGGTAGTGGTTTTTACAATGTAATAAGCGTGCATTGGGTCATTGAAATCAGCATCGATTTGCAATTCATATGGCGATAATGTCGAAGGGACGGTATTTGCTGCGTTGGTTGCCCAATCATAATCATATTCATGCTCATCGGCGGTATAACTGGCGATGGCATTTGCACTGACATTGTAGCGATGGGTGCCGTTTGTGCGCATCACTTCTCCTTCGGCATCAGCCCACACCGTGATCTGGTTAGCATATGCAGGCATAGGTATGATTTTGGTTTCGGTTAAAGGTGTAACAAAAGACACCTCCCAAGTGACAGTCGAGGATGAAAATACTGGACCCGCTAGGTCGGTAGAATTAGAATAGGGGGTGGTTATTTGCTCAGCGATGTGCATATCAACCTCGGTTCCATATGCAGAGCCGGTGTATTTGTCATAGGTGTTGGTACGCCAATAATGGGTGATTCCTTGGTCTACAACTCCAGCGGTGAAATTTGCATAGAAGAGAACTTCAATGCTATCGGAAATATCGTCACTGGGATCTAATGGGTCATAAGCCGAAACGCAACCAGTTAATGTCCAAGAACCGGGTGGACATTCTTCTCCATCACTCATGCCCCCGCCATCGGTATCCGGGTTGCGCCAATCGGTTCCCGATAAGTTCTCCATCGCATCAGGCATTCCATCACCATCAAAGTCAGGTGGAAGTTCATCATCCAATGGGTCATTGGGGTCGGTTATATCCTTGTATTCTTGCAAATCCCATACTCCACCAAAATCTGTATCCGCTAAATCAGGATCGGTAATGTGAGTATCCACTCCTCCTGCATTGGAAATAATTGCTGAAATCGGACAACCAATATGCTCTTCGAAGTAATTATTGATACCATCGATATCATCATCTAACTCATTATAACAAGGGTCATCAGCATCTGTGCCATCGACCATAACCTCTTGGAAATCAGAGACCCCATCGAAATCGGTATCTTGTAGTGTTGGATTGGAAGGATTCAATGGGTTGTAAAATGGATCTTCTTGCCAATCGGCTAGACCATCGAGATCGGTATCAAAGTAATCATCATCACAATAATTAGGCCCAGAGCCAGCATTATTACACCATGAACCATTACGGTTCTCGACCATCGTCACCCCACTAGGCACTGGAACGGCCACCCCCTGTAATACATCATTCACGGTTGCTGAATATGTGAATAAAGTGTAGGTCCCACTATCGTTATAGTAACCGCTACCACCACTGGGATTGAACCCGCTACCGTCTAGGAGAGGGAGTTTACCAGCACCACCGGTATTTAGTGGAGCGGAAATCGTAGTCATGAAATTTATCATCGAATCACAAGGGTCTGTTCCTCTTTGGGTTTCGTTTTCTTCACCATCGGTTAGTCCACCAAAATCGCTATCGATTTCCTGCCAATTGGTACAACTAGCGTTTTCCTGCCAATCCATAATACCATCACCATCGGTATCATTTGAAGATTGAGGTCTTGTCGGGTCTGTCTCTCCAAAATCGAGCACCCCGTCTTGGTTTAGATCTTCTTCATCATCAGGAATGCCGTCAGAATCGCTATCATCACTGAGGGGGTTGCTGGCTTGGCCAGGGCTACCATATTGAGCATTGATTTCATCGCCATCGCTGATCCCATCACCATCGGTATCGACAGTCGTGGGGTCAGTGCGGTGGATATTTGCCTCATCACCATCGTCTAGGCCATCACCATCGGTATCGGGGACAGTTGGGTTGGTTTCTGTAACACCATCAACTTCAGCGGTATAACCGCTACAGAAACCGGGGCCGAGATTTAAATTTGGATTGCAAGGGGTTATGGTTTTAGTAGCAGCAAGTGGGTCGGTATCCGGTTGCCAGCAAGGAGCGCCATCACAATCAGTATCCCATGAAGGATTGACGTATTCGGCTAGATTTACTAGGCCATCACTATCAAAATCACCTAGAGCACCGTCAATACCAGCAGCACTGGTAGCATCAAGTCCATATGTGTTTTCCCATCCATCAGGCATGCCATCACCATCGCTATCCCAGCCATTGGGATCTTCATCCATGAATCCATCGCCATCATCGTCGTTGGTTGCGCAATCCTTGTCACCATCATGAATAGGAGCAAGATTATCTGCTAAATCCACAAACCCATCGCCATCATTGTCAAAACCGTCAGTGCATATGTTTCCAACTGGATCTTCATCACAAAGAATAATGCTGCCTAGTCCGTCACTGCCTGCATCACCACAAGCAGGTCTTGAATAACCATCTATACCTTCTTCATTCCAATTATTGACTGGAATTGTACCATTCCACCAAACTCCATTATCGAGTACATTTGGAGTGGCTGTGTCATCCCAACCAACAGGTATATTGTACTCATATTCCTCTATATTGTACAAAACATCTCCATCTGGGTCTAATAGAAGATCTGGATTAAAAACATCCAAACCATAGAACCACTCCCAACCATCGGGCATTCCATCACCGTCATCATCCCAATCATTGGGCGAAGTGCCGATTAGATATTCGACCTGGGTCGAAAGCCCATCGCCGTCAGGATCTGCCGAACTGCTACCAAGTGCGCTGTAGACTCCAAAGTCCATGGCCGCAAATGATGAAAGGAGCATGAGTATAACCAAAGAGAAGGAATTTCTCACATTTCGATTCAACATTGAGTTATTCAAGGAAGCGGAATTAGTGACTCTCGATGGCTCGTACATGGTTGACACTAGTGAGGGGCTTATTCGTAGGCTAATAAGAAGAATGGAGTAATGTTCATACACATGCCCGTAGGGCATGCTGAATTATTAGTTCATAAGTCGTCCAGTTCATCGAGTAATTCCAAGTCGTCGACAAGCTCATCATCATCGGTAACTGGCTCTGGAATGTCAAGTGAAATCTCCTCGATATCTTCGTCGCCTTCGACCCAGGTCTTTTCCTCTTCAAAGCCCGCTGCAGACTGAGCTCCTTTGCGATAGATTGCGATTAGAACAATCAACCCCAATGCCATGAATAGACCAATGGTTTGCGTACTTGGATTGACGATTTGATTGATGACACAATTGAGTCCTTCGCAAGTCGAAGTCAATGAGAATATAGGTTTTTGAGTATACTCGGAAGGATAGGGGACTTCATCATCCATCGGCGAAACCTCTAACTGGATTTGGAAATCATCACCGGAGCGGATGTTATCTGGTGCGGTAACGACCATGGTGAATTCGTTTTGGCTAAAAGCAGGCACCGATAAAATCACGAAATTCTGACCGATCTGATTGGCATTTGTTCGCAATAATGTCTCCCAGCCGCTCGGCGCATTTGCCGTGATGACGATGTCGAGCGGAACATTATTCGCATTCTCGACAAAGAACTCAATATTCTTGCTCTGCAATGGTAAAAATGAGGAAATAGCGGTCTTTCTCTCTACGAATATCGAGCCTGGAGTTACCACTTCATCGACTTTGATAATAACTGGCAAATCGAAGTATCTCGCCTCCTCTGCATCGACCCCTTCTTCGGTAACCCTGAGGTAGATTGTATGATTGCCTGCGAGGACTTGCTCGGTCATGGTTATCGCCAACTCTAGGTCATAGGTTTCATTGGCCCTTAGATTGATGGCCACAACCGAAGTATCATTATCATCGGTAAGGGTAAATGTCCAAGCAGCATATGAACTGTCGACATCGGTATTGGCAGGCAAATTATCTGGGCTTACGACCTTCCAAGTATTTTGGCCACCACTGTTGGTAGAATCGGTGATTCTAACCTGATAGGAAATGCTAGACCCCGGATCAACAGGGCCAACCACACCTAAATCACCAGCGTCTGAATCGGCGATGACCTCAGCGAGAATTCCAAAGGTTCTATGCACGGTAAAGGAGGTTTCACTAAGCAATTCACTATCTCCTGAACTTGTCACCCGCAATTCAACAAGGCCAAGATTTGGCGCATCTCTAACACTTGGTGGATAAACCCTCATCACCATAGTCATCAATTCATGGCTTGCGATAGAGGGAGTAATTGCATTGACACCTTCGGTTTCCAACTGAACACCTGTACCATTATCAAAGAATATATATTGCCAGCCATCGGGAATATCCTCGACTTTAATCTTGAATGTGTCGCTATCGAAACCGGTGTTGAAAACATCGACAAAGTAAATTCCTTCTGATTCCGAATCGATATAATGCGAAAGTTTCTCGTCATAGGCCTCTGGGCGATTGGAATCTGCTATCTGCCGCTGGTGTTCCACATCTTCATAGATAGAAATACGTGGCGGGGAAAAGACATCGACCTCTTCGACTGTAAGAACGATTACCTCAAGAGCGACCTCTCCTGGTATGCCGTCATCATCGTCTATAGTAGCACGTGCCCGTATCTCAAGTCTATCGGGTGCGGTAGAAAGATCACCATCGGGTGCTTGTAAAGTCAAAATTGGTCGCGCAAATGCTCCACCACCAGATAACTCGTATCCAGCCGGTTTATCCCATACTTCATCAGACCATGAGGAGGGTAGGGGGGTCACCAACATCATCTCGACGTTGATTGGCAGACCTGCTGCACCGGTGTGTTGAATCATGAATTCGACACTAGATGATTTTGCAGGGGCAATCATTAGATTTCCAGTGTGAGTGGCAGGCAGGGTAAGAGAGACCGCATATTCAACGAAATCGATGCCCACGTGATCAAATTCAACCGTATGTCCCTGTACATCCCTAATCTGTAATTTCAAGGGATAATGTCCAGCCGCAATTCCTTCATCATAGGTCCAAGTGAAATTTCCAACCAGACCATTATTATCGAGTTTGAGATCATCGTCTTCAAAATCCTTATCGAAAACCGTATTTTCACCAGTAGGCGTTTCCATTACCAATGATACACTTTGAATATCTTCTCTGCCAAAGGCATCTCGCACATCGATTGAGAAATGAATAGTTCTAGAATCACTACGATGGTTGGGCGCCCACTCTAGCATTTCAGGGTCTCCCCATGGAGTACCCGGCGCATGGGCTTTGACTGAGGATTCAGCAAGAGCATTGGCTTTCAGTTCCAATCTGCTGGTTCCATCGGTCGATTCGATATCACCGTAAGCAACCAAGACATCGCAATCGCCACCGCCGCCAATGCCGCCACTGGATTGGCAATCGATCGAAGCGTCGATGGTCAAACGCAATTGTGAACCTTTATCCAATTGATAACCATCTTCATCGATGGTAAAGAAAACTTCGTTTGAAGTCCAAGAGCAATCACCACTACTAGGTGGAAAACCACCACTACTACCGTCGCAAGGGTCGTCTAAGGTCATGGTTTCACTTGCGATGTCAGCAGTACCCGCTTGTAAGGTAAAAGTCATATCAGCAGTCGAACCATCTTGACCTTCGAATTTCAAATAAATCGTAAGTTCGATTTTATCGCCACTAGACCCGCTACCATAAATGATAAGATCGCTGATTAACTCACGGCTTCTAAACTCCAAACCACCAACGGCAGTCTTCTCTTCATGGTCGCTGGATGGCTCCATTGTAACTATGCTACCGTCACCACTGATGGTTTCGTTAGGACTATCGAGATAGAGGTCATATGATTTGAGATTTGCCGGGACAAAGGAAGTATGGCTCACCTCGCTCAAAACAGCATCGGGCGAAGAAATTGGCATGGACGAAGACAGCATCAAGAGAATGATGAACATGGGAAGTAAACGCATACGCATCTTTCGCACCAAGACTGCCTCTGCGCCCGGGTGTTAAACCATTTTGCCCAACTTGGACCCCAACTGACTCACCCGTAGGGTGCAAGATATAACTCGTTCAATCAGAATGGTTCAAATGATTCACGCGCTGCAAGCCCACCATACAGGGGTGGCTGAGCTGGTCAAAGGCGCCGGGCTTAAGATCCGGTCACTATGTGTTCGAGGGTTCGAATCCCTCCCCCTGTACCATCAATTCTAACATTTAAGGCAGGATTTCAAACTAGGTTTGCACTGCATAATA
>Ga0257107_1000910_pt1 | contig 11160 bp, 9 predicted proteins | sample LP_taG_2_FD_190178 | JGI IMG/M metagenome (GOLD analysis project Ga0257107, IMG submission 190178) | Marine microbial communities from Northeast Subartic Pacific Ocean, Canada - LP_J_2011_P26_500m | ecosystem: Environmental > Aquatic > Marine > Oceanic | place: Canada: Northeast Subartic Pacific...
CACCCGAATAGCCAATGCAATTCCTCAGTGCGTTCAGGTTGACCTCTAGGTTCGAGAGCCGGTCGTCAAGTTCCGCTAGGCCGGGTCGTCGCTCCAATCCGTCCAGCCAGTCGGCCATACCCGACAGCCCAGAACATTCTGACAGCAGGTTCGAGCGCTCGTCGGACGATAGAAAGACCTGCGTTACCACGATTGGGCAGACTGGTGACTCGCTCATGACTCTTATGCAATCTGGCTAATTGACCAGAGAGAGGTCTCCTGTAATCTTGTCTATCACCTCTCTGGGGCCGGGGCCGATTCCGACCACCGTGACAGTGCCGGGAGGTATCTCAGTGTGCCCTGCGTCCGTGACCATATGGCACACCAAACCGGATTTCTTCGCACGTCCGTGCACTTGCTTCAGGGAAACGAGGTCAGGGACCTTGCAAACTATCTTTCTGGCTCCGTGCTTGATGTAGCGATCGAGGGCTCGGGAGTTCTTTCGTTTGGCTGCGAGGACGCATTCGGCTGCGGCGTGGGCGCATTGCGCCGCGAGCTTGCCCCTAGAAAGTTCGAGGTCCCGTCTGGTCACGAGGACCATGGTGAGTTCTTCAGTTCGCGACAACTTCGCTCACCACCTCAGCCGCAGGGACGACTCGGTGACGAGCTAGAATCTCGCCGATTGGAACTGCCATCCATGCGACGAAGGCGAGGTTACCGGCTGCGTGATAGAGGTCGAAGACTAGCCCGTTGAGGAGAAACGGGACGAGCATCGAAGGGTCTGTCTTGAGCAGAACGCTCAGGGAGACTATCCAGTCAAATACAAATCCAGCTGCTATCGCAACCACCGCAACGCGGTTAAGGTTCAACTTGCCATCTATCAACAACCAATCGACAAGCAAAGCACCTGCCAGGCCAACTGAACCCCATCCGATAACCTGGAAAAGTGTCCAAGGACCGTGTCCAAGGACGAGGACGTTCGAGGCCATGGCGATGATGCCGGCAAGCGCAAATGCGCGGGGAGCACCGTAGTAGATGCCGGAAAGAAGAACGATTACCGTAACAGGCTGAATGTTCGGAAGAGGTTCAAGCAAGATTCTGCCTGATACACCGAAAATTGCTAGAATTCCAAGCATCATCCATTGGCTGTCATTATCCAATCTGCGCTCCGCTCGATGAAGGGCCAGCAAGATCAATCCTAGAATCGAGGCATTCAGCAGAATGGCCTGACCAGAGGTCAAAGCGATATTGTGCAAGTCGGACACGTCAGAACCCCGTATCTCTGGATGTGAGGTCACTATTCATCATTGCGAATAATACTGCCTCACCAAGTGCCTATGCTCCAGAGAATCACATCGCCCTCTGACAACACCAGATCGCCGATTCCCACCATAGACATCTCCCCATTGTGACCTAGATTCCAATATACCCCATTGAAATCTCCAGTGACCTGATTGTCATTCAGGCCCCCGATTGTATGTACGAATGGCCCCCATTCTCCGACTTCGTAACCCACAGCGAGTCGCCCACCTGCCGCCCGAGTAGCGTCCATCATGAATCCCAACCCTTCACTGTAGCCTTCGAAGCCACCAATGCAGGCACCTGTGCCGTTGTAATTCTCGTTTACGCCGAGTGTGGTCCCATCAGAGTCAATCATAGTCACACCGTAGTTGAATTCGGCATGAGGATAGTCTGGCGGATAGAGGACGCAGATTACTTGGTCACCATTCCACTCTAAAGGAAGACCATGGTGAGCTGATTCATTATCACCAACGAACTTCGCAGCCTCTTTGGAGAGTGCATCCTGAATCGAAGAGGCAAAGAGAACTAAGGTCACAAGTACCAGTATCGAGGCGGGTTTGAGTTTGTCCGACACGGAGTTTGAGGGCTAATTGATTAGCCTATCAACTTATCATCATGTGATTATTTTAGGGTCTCACCAATTTTCTCCTTGAGAACCTGATTTACTTTCTTTCCGTCTGCTGAGCCGCCTAACTTCTGCATCACGACTCCCATCAGTGGACCTATTGCGTTCAATCCTCGCTCGTTTACGAAGTCGGAACGCTCAGCTAGGACCTCGTCCACAGCCTTCTCGACCGCTCCTGTACCTGCTGGGGTGAAGCCACGGGCCTCGGCCTCACTAGACATCCAATCTAACAGAGCGTCGATGTCTGCGGTCTCGGCCTCCTCAATCAATGGCTCGACCCCCTCACGGGTCATCGTACCAGTCTCTCGAAGGTGGATAGCGGCGGCGAGGGCGCTCACCTTCTGCGTTCCGAACTCGAGCAGTGCGCTTGCCCACGCCTTTCCAGGGAGCTTGAGCTTCCCCTCCATGCCTTCGAAGAATAAGTCGTCCATCTCGCCGTTCAATAGTGCCTCGATCTGGTTCGGTGAGAGGTCGTGCCCCTGTAAACGACCCTCCCTCTCAGCTGTGGTCAAAGGCAGGTCGTTGCGAATGACATCCCATTGCTCCGACGTGATTTCAAGTACCGGGACGTCGGTTTCCGGGTACATTCGCGCTCTACCGGGAAGGGGCCTTAGAGCGGTCGTCGTCCCGTCCTCGGGCTGGCCCTTTCTGATGACTACATTCCTTACCTCCTTGGGAATCCTGTGGTATGCGAGCCTCGTCCTATTGACTACCGACTCGAGAGCAAGTTCCGCCTGCCAAGCCGGTGCCACGCACAAGGCGAAGGCATCGGACTCATCCAACGAGAGGTGGGAGCGAACCGAATCAACCTCTTCTTGCGAAATTCCGTAATCTGGGAGCTCATCGGATTGGAAGATACCAGCTACGCCCGCTAGCTTCGCTGCGCTAGCGAGCTCGCGGCCGAGTCTGGGAAGTTGGGGGGCATTTGCGTCGTCTGTCTTGATTCCAATCTTGCCGAGGAATCCCAGCAGGGCGACGCCGTGGACAGTGGCTCCTTCTTCCAGAGAGACACGGACCACTGTCGACTCGCAGGTACCGAAAAGTTCGGTCAGGTCATGGACCTCTAGGGGGATGCGGGAGGATGCTGCCAGCGCTACTCTGTTCTCGACGGGGGTGGCGTCGTCCGCCCTGTCAGATGGTAGCAGGGGCAGGTTGGCTTCCTTGCGCAACTCGTTGGCGAGGCGGTAGAAGTGGAGTTGTCGCGCCATTTCAAGCCTGATAATCCTTGGAATCCAATCGAGGTCCTGGCATCCCTTGATCTCGACTCGGTCACCGCAAGCTATGCTGACGTTGAGATCCTGCCTGATCGAGCCTAGGCCACGCCTGACCTGTCGGGTGTCCCTCAAGAGCCTGCCAAGTGCGATTGCTGTCTGCCTCGCGTGCTCTGGGGACTTGACATCGGGTGCGGTGGCAACCTCCACTAAGGGAATTCCCAACCTGTCAAGCGTATATATGACGGTCTCTCCATCATCCGATGCAAGGGTACCGAGCTTCCTCGCAGAGTCCTCCTCCAAGGAAATCAAATCAATGCCCACCTTGCCCGAGTCCGTATCTATTCTGCCCCCGGTCGCGATTAGTGTCGTCCTCTGGAATCCGCTAGTGTTCGAGCCGTCAACGACCGTCTTGCGCATCGTCTGGAGATTGGGGATTGGTTTGGCATCCATCATCGCAGTCATTGTCAGAGCCAAATCCACTGCATTGGCATCGTGTTTCATGGGTGGAGCCTCATCCAGCTCGATCAATCCAGCGTTCGGGGCCTGGACATACTCGAAGTCACGGTTTCTCCTTTGCTCGAAACGGGCTGCGACGTCTACTCTCCCGCCCTCCCCCTCTGAGGCTCTTAGCTTGCGACTAGTCCGATTCCACTCCTTCGGGATGCCGTCCAACTTGAAGTCGTACAATTCGCTTGGCATCCTCGAATGCAGCTTGTCGGTGGCGAGTTGTTGATGAATCTCCAAGCCGCACATGAATCCCAACGCTACCGAATCTAGTGTGTCAGGCTTGCGTATGTCGCCGACGGGCTCCATGGTACCGTTCGCGGGGATGGGGGTGACGCTCATAGGGTCAGCGGACAAAGGAGAAGCGGCCTTCTCGGGGACTATACAACTCACCGCTGGTCAGCATCTTTGAGATGACCTCGTCGACCATGCGCTCTGGTATGTTCATCGGCAGGGCCAGATTGTAAATGTCAATAATTTCTGCATGTCCCTTTTCCGAACAAACTTCTCTGAGCATGCCTCTAACTGAACCGCTAACACGCCTGCTCTTTGCCGAGACTCCGGAGTGCAACTCGGACTCGTCCTCAATCCCCGTTTCCTCCCTCCAGTGTTTGTAAATAGCGATGGCTAGGTCGGCATCTTCCTCCGTTGCAATGTCCCTAAGGTGTAATCTGGCATGGGCCTCTGTGAGTCTAATCAGGGACTCCAGTGCACGGGCCGTGATTGTAATGACAGCTTCTTCATTATTATTCATAGAATCAAGATCATCCTTGTCGAAGGCCAGTCGTGCATCCCTGTAGAAATCCCGAATTTTTTTCTGGGCCTTCTCGTCTATGTCTGGGTGAACGTGTCTCTTGGCGAACGCTATGTACTTCCTAAGGAAGTTGATTGTGAGGTACTCCTTGTTGTCCACCCCAGTGGCGAAAACCAAATCCTCCTGCTCCGAGGAGGGATCCAGTTGCATTCCTTCCTCAATCTTCGTCTCGGCCACTGCTAGAGTTCGAGTGTCTAGGATGTGTCTAGCGATTCTCTCATCGTCCTCGACTCTGACCTCGTCCCTGAGCAACCAAATGATATCAAATCTTGAGGCCAGTGGCACGGGCAAGCCAGTCTCTTTGAAGTTGTACATCACGCTTCTTGTACGGTTGGCATGACGCGTAAAGCGGCCCTTAGTTGGGTTCGCAGCAGCTAGAATAGAGCACCGAGCCGGGAGAGTCGCAGTGATTCCACCTTTAGCAATATAAATCTCCTGCTGCTCCATTGCGGGGTGCATCGTCCGGCGATCATCCTCTGAAATCTTGTCAAACTCGTCGATGGCCGCTAGCCCCCTGTCCGACAATGGCAATATTCCGGCTTCGAGTGCGAACCTCCCGTCACTGAAGGCGTCCTTTACTGCTGCGGCGGTCAAACCGGCCCCGGATACCCCGCCGCCGGAGGCGAGTTTACCGCGTGGGGATATCTTGGACATGTACTGCAGAAGCTGTGACTTTGCCACTCCGGGGTCACCCATCAGGAGGATGTGAATGTCACCCCTCATTCGAGTTCTGTCAGGATTGATTCTAGCAACGCCTCCGAAGAGTTGCAGGGCAAGTGAGCGTTTTACGAAGGGCATGCGTCCTGTTGGGAACACTGCGGGTGCAATGGAGTCCTTCATTAGGGTGAATAAGTCATCCCTTTGTGACACGGACCTGATCATTTCCTTGTCCTCATCGCTGATTGAAATCTCGTTAAATGGGATGCTCTCGTGCTCTGAACTCACCATATGATAGATGATGTCGAATAGAGGGGTTTTCTTGCCCCTCTTGACCTCAGAGTGTATGACTGGAATCACGTTAGCGGTAATTCTCTGTCCTGGGAGGTGCTTGTTTACTTGGTCTCCTTCTATCAACACCATCCCCCTTCCCGGTTGGCCCCCGCTAGGGATGTTCTCTGGCAACTCTTGGATTTCCATCCACTGGTTGTTGACCAACCCAGAGGTATCGAGCACGAGTTCGAATCTGGTTTCACGCCTAGAGCTGCCGCATCCTCCTGATGCCTGGGGACAAGAGAGGGGTTCCTTGAGTTCCCTCTCGTTCTTCTGAATTACTTCGATGAGTTCCCCGCAGGCCTCGCACCTGAATGTCGCCCTGTGAATACGTGGCTTGATATCTGAGACCTTGGTAACGATTACCTCAACACTACAGAGAGTGTTGACTTGCACTCTTCCTATGTCACGGAGAGCAATACGGCTATCCCTTGGCAACTCGCTGACTCGGAGAACGGTCTCCAAGTCTTCCCCCCTTTCTCTGCAAATCTGCTTCAGTGCGTGAGAGCCTCTTTCAAGTATGGAAGACGGCTCCCTGAGCAAATCCTCAGCAAAATCTGGATCGAAGCTCTGTAGCTCGTGGAAGGGGACTTCGAGGAAAGGATAGGGGCTCTGCTTGGATAAGAGCATGATTACCTCTGATTCCTTGGCCTCCTCCAAGAAGGTCCTCCATCTCGCGGAGGCATCATGTGTTGCCATTGTCAAGTGATTTCACCGCCCGGCTTTGTCACTCTAATAGTGCGGCCTATCAACAGTCCGGTGCTCGAATCCAACCCCATTGCTTCCAGTGGAAGAAAGTGACCCTCTCAGGTACTCAATCAGAGTACTGAACGCTTCTACTGCAACCTCTCGATTGATTTCGCCAACCCGAAGGAAGTCACGCTTGGGTGAGTTTGAAGTCACGGTGGTCAATCGAGACCCATGGAGCACAGGCGGGTCGGGCGCGATGTTTTCGTAAGGCTGGACCTTGGTGACGAGATGCACGCCTCCATCAGGGAGTTGAGCGAGCATGGCATTTCCGCGGCTGCGATTACTAGCGGAATCGGGAGGATTCGCAATACAGTAATCGGTTATCTGGATACAGATGGCGTCTACCAGAAGAAAGTTCTCGAGGCGCCGGTGGAGCTTCTGTCAGTCCAAGGCAACCTCGCTCCCGGTCCTGACGGGGCGTTCACCCACATTCACATCGTCGCCTCTGATGACGAGCACGCAGTCCATGGTGGTCACCTATTCGAGGCCACAGTAGAGGTTACCGCTGAAATGCACCTGCGTGTCTTGGGAGACCAGGGTCCCCCCTTCAAGCGAGAGGTAACAGACAGCGAGTTCCTCCGACTTTCCTTCTGCGATCTGGGGTAAACTCGTGAGGGTGCTCTGGGCGCATGGCCTCTGGGGCAGGCCCGACGGCTCGAAGCCCACTCACATCTCTGAGGATCTCGGTTGGGAGGTTGAGGGGTTAGTCATGTCACGGCTCGGCTGGTCGATCGATAATCAGACATCGCTAATCCTAGAAGCGATTGGGGACGGTTGTCAGCACGACGTCCTGATGGGGTCGTCCTACGGGGCGCTAGCGCTCGCCAACGCGTCGGAGTTGCTTCCTGAATCGGACTTGAGGCTAGTCCTCATGGCCCCGGCGTTCGGCATGCGAGAGGGCTTCGAGAGGTTCATCGGGGAGAATTTAATCTCCCGATGGGAACTCGACGGTTCGCTGCCATTCACCCACGAGGGCACTGGGGAGAAGGTGGTGCTGTCTTGGGGGTTCATGGAGGCCATTGGACGCAGATCGTGGCCCGAGTTGAGGCATCCCACCGTCATAATCCATGGCTCTGGCGACGACGTTGTTCCCCTGGCGAACTCCCGTGAGGTGGCCCAATCGCCACTAGTGGAGCTGATAGAGGTCGAGGACGACCATCGCCTGCATGGCTCTCTGAGCATCATTCCAGCGGCCGTCGAGATGGTTCTCGGCATGTAGGCTAGTGCGTCGATCCGAGGAAGTACTCCCCAATCTCAGGGTCGGTCAGGATGTGCTGGGCATCGCCAGTGTGGACCATCTTGCCGTTGGCTAGGATGTACCCGCGGTCCGAGCGCGCGAGCGAGAGGCGTGCGTTCTGCTCGACTATGAGGATGGTGATGCCTTCCTTACGCAGAGAGTCGATGCGGTCGATGATCTGCTGCTGGTAAAGCGGTGAGAGCGCGGCGGTGGGCTCATCGAGGAGCAGGAACTTGGGGTCGGAGATTAGGGCGCGGGAGATTGCGAGCATCTGCCTCTCGCCGCCCGATAGAGAGGCGGCGAGGTCGTGCTCGCGTGAGCGCAGGTCCGGAAACATCTCGAGCGAGCGCTCGATACGCTCGTTGAGGATGTTGTTGGGGAGCGTGTTGCCGCCCATCTGCAGGTTCTCCTCGACGGAGAGAGACGGGAACACGTTGTCAATCTGGGGGACGTATGCAATCCCGTGGTTGACTAGCTGGTCGGTGCGCCATCCGGAAACATCCTGGCCCATGTACTCGATATCGCCGCCGTAGTAAGTGGCGATGCCGAAGATTGTCTTGATCAGAGTCGACTTGCCACAGCCGTTGGGCCCGATGATGGTGACGAACTCGCCCTCGTCGACGTGCATGTCTATCTCGTACAGGATCTGTACTGATCCGTAGCCGCCCTCGAGGCCTCTCACTTCGAGGACCCGTGTCATTCCTCCTCACCCCCGCTGTCCCCGGCTGCACCGAGGTACGCCTCTATCACGGCTCTGTTGCCGCGAACCTCGTCGGGGGTGCCCTGCATCAGGACCTCGCCCTCTTTCATCACGATGATGCGATCGACCCCCTGCCTCAGGATGAAGTCCATGTTGTGCTCGATGATGAGCACGGATATCCCGGTTTCGTCGACCGTCTTCCTGAGGTTGTTGAAGATCTTCAGTGCTAGCGGTCCCGCTACCCCTGCCACTGGCTCATCGAGCAGCAGGAGCGCGGGGTCTCCCATCATCGAGCGACCTATGTCCACCAGCTTGCTCTGGCCGCCCGAGAGCTCGCTGGTCAGGTTTTCCGCCATGTGGGGCACCTCGAGCTGGTCGAGCACGGCGTAGGCATTGCTCAGGCGCTCCTGCTCGGCGGGACGGCTGTTCGGCTGTAGGAAGGCTAGGAAGGGGTTGGGGGAGAACTGGCGCCTCGGTGGCACTAGCAGGTTCTCTATCACCGTCATCTGCCTCCATAGCCGGGTGTGCTGGAAGGTGCGTGTAACTCCCAGTTGCTGAATCTGGTCGGGTCGCATCTCGGAGGCGTCCATTCCGAAGACCTCGACCGATCCGGCCGTCTGGTCAAGGAGGCCGCTGATGCAGTTGAAGGTGGTCGACTTACCACAGCCGTTGGGACCGATCAAACCAACGAACTCCCCCACTCCGACGTCGAACGAGACGTCGTTGACGGCCACCAGTCCGCCGAACTCCATACGGAGGCCCTCGACCTTGAGCACGGACTTCATTCGGAATTACCTCCCAAGTGATCTGGACGGGGTGGCCTGCTCGGAACCTCTGGCAGCAGACCCTTGGGGTTGTACTTGAGCGAGAATAGGATCAGACAACCGATCAGAAAGACCTTGATGTAGGCCATGTCGGCCTGCAGATTGCCACCAGCGAAGGACTCCTCGATCGACCTCTCCCCCATCATCGCTCCGGTGAAGGCGAAAACAATCACTCCAGACACTCCGATCTCCGAGAGGGGTTTCCATCCGACCGCAATGCCAAGCAGCGCGATGAGAGCGAAGTATGCCGCTAGATCCCAAGGTTGGGTTACCAGCCAATTGAAGAGCTCGTCGATTGCGGCTGAGGTTTCATGTAGGGGAAGGTCGGATGACCCTTGACCGGCTACGAGGACGTTGAAGACGAACTCCATCAGCACGATGATGAACGCGCCGATAACCATCCCCTTGTTATTGGCCGCACCACCGACTACGAAGGCGGCCCACACTAGGAAAGTCGTTTTGGCTGGTGACATAAAGCTCGGCTGGAAGCCCGTCAGTTTCCAAGCCCAAAGTGCCCCAGCCATACCAGCAATCGCAGCGCCGAGGGCGAGGCTCGCAGCCTTGTGGGTGAGCACGTCGTGACCGTGGTGCTGTGCTACATCCTCATCCTCCCTGATGGCCTTCAGGATCCTTCCCCAAGGCGACTGCAGCACCGTTTCGAGCAGCCACCAAACGAGCAACAGGACGATTATACCAATCAATGCTAGAGCCATCATGTATGGGGCTGGCTCCCCGAGGTTCAGAAGATCGCCGATGCGCTCGGCGATGCTTCCAATCCCCGCAACGTCACTGCACTCATCTGGGCTCAGTGCGACGCCCGAGTCGCTCAGGGGAGGTTCGCTTCCGCAGAACCACCAACTCTGCATGGGCAGGGCATACCTAGAGATGCCGATTGAGGAGCCCCAAGAGCCCGCCCTGAGTAATGGCTCCCCCATCAGCAGGATCCTTAAGATCTCTCCAAGGGATATCGTAACTATGGCGAAGTAGTCCATCCTGAGCCTTGCCGTCGGGTAAGCGAGCATCCAACCGAAGCCGGCGGCGAGGAGCACGGCCATCACAGTGGCCCATAGGACCGGCCAGTCGTAGCCATGAAGGTCCTTGGGCGCAGTCAGGATGCCGACCGTGATGGCGCCAATGCCAGCGAAGAATATCACACCGAAGTTGACCATCCCCGTGATTCCAGTATGGAGATTGAGTGAGAACGACATCAGTGCGAAGACGGATAGCGTAACCAAGACATTGGATACCTGTAGCACCTTGATGAAGCGGGCACCCTCTTGGTCAGCCACGGGAAGCCACCAGACGAACAGGAGTAGGAAGGCCAGTAGCAATGCAAAGAGAGCCCAAGAGCCGCGCGGGCTCTCCCTACCGTACGGGGCCCATTCGCGGAATCTCTCGAACGAGCCGCTCTGGCTCTCCTTCATCGATGACTTGGCGCTTTCTATGGAAGCGGCTAGTTTGCTCTGAAATCCGCTGAGAGCACCATTGGCCACCTTAGATGAGTCGATCATGGCCACCGATGCGCTGTTTCTCATTCTCATCACCATCGACGAGAAAGAGTCCATTGCCTCGATGGCGGGTCGCAGTGGGTCGTCCTCGCGTCCCTGGAGGATGTAGGCGCCCTCCGCAATGGCAATCAGCCAGACCAGAATGGGCACAGCAGGCCAAATCAGGTCGCCGAGGGAGATTACCGCGTTTAGGAAGTCGAGCTCTAGGCTCATTAGGTCAAACCAGGACCTAGTCATTCTCTCGAACGCATCCGCTGTCCAGTCCGAGTGGTAGAAGGGCGCCAGATCAGAGGGTGGGCTGGGCAGGTTGCCAATTGTCAACGGCGAGTCTTCGAGCAACAGGGTCCCGTCGGACCTGCCGGTGAGAACCTCTAGGTTGGATGACACGGACTCATTGGCTTTGCAAGCCTCGGAGCACGAGCCCTCGGCGAATGAGTTGCCGGAGATGAACCTGGTAATTCTGCTGAAGAAGAAAGACGCCACTGTGACGATGAGCATCGATTCTCCACGAGACGACTTCCTCTGCTGGAAGTTGTGTAGCCCGAGCGCACCCAAGGGAGAGAATGCGAGAACGGCGCCTATTTGCCTCGACGGTACTTCTTTTCTCTCAGCGCGAGTGCGCAGTCTCTCCACCTTCCATTTCTCGAAGGCGTCGCCTATGCCTTCAGGCATGATCATCAGAATCGCGACGAGGAAGATATACGGCATCACGC
>Ga0257107_1000912_pt1 | contig 11146 bp, 9 predicted proteins | sample LP_taG_2_FD_190178 | JGI IMG/M metagenome (GOLD analysis project Ga0257107, IMG submission 190178) | Marine microbial communities from Northeast Subartic Pacific Ocean, Canada - LP_J_2011_P26_500m | ecosystem: Environmental > Aquatic > Marine > Oceanic | place: Canada: Northeast Subartic Pacific...
TGTATAGGGTTTTTAGATTTATTTAGATGCTGAACAAAAGCCGAAATACCGCCTTTATAATCAAAAGCCTCTTTTTTGTTTGTGGCAAGGTCTTTTATTTCAATGTGAACGCCTGAATTTAAGAAAGACAGTTCTCGAAGTCGGTTGGCCAGCGTTTCAAATTTAAACTTAGTTTCAGCAAAAATATCTACACTTGGTTTAAAGCGAATTATGGTGCCCGTTTTATCGGTTTTTCCAGTAGCCTTTATTGGCGCTTTTGGAACACCAAGTACGTAGTTTTGTTCATAAACCTCGCCATCCCTATGAACACAAAGATGGAGGGTTTCAGAAAGGGCATTTACCACCGAAACACCAACACCATGAAGGCCGCCTGACACCTTGTAGGAATTATCATCAAACTTTCCCCCAGCATGAAGAACAGTCATAATAACCTCAGCTGCAGAAATCTTCTCTTCAGGATGGGGGCCCACAGGAATTCCTCGACCATCATCGGTCACAGATATTGAGTCGTCTTCGTGAATTATCACTTCAATTTTAGTACAGTGGCCTGCCAACGCCTCATCAATTGAATTATCAACCACCTCGAAAACCATGTGGTGTAAACCGGTGCCGTCGTCTGTGTCACCGATGAACATTCCGGGGCGCTTTCTAACAGCATCTAGGCCTTTTAAAACCTTAATATTGGAGGCTTGATATTCTTCTGTCATGTGGGCTCAATAAAAATAAATTTATTATACCACGGGCACCCTCTTTATCACCATCACATCTTGCTTATTTAGCGGTCTTTTTGGTGGCAAAATTGACCTAAAAAGTTAAGCGCATATCAGGATCTATTTTTTTAAAATAACACCCTTGTCAATATGATAAATAGTGGTTCTTTTTTTATTAACAGATAGTGGTTTATTGCCTATATCTGTAACAAATATTTGAACCCCTAGTTTGATTAAAAAATCCAATATTGAATCTATTTTCTCTTGATCTAGCTCTGAAGAAATATCGTCTATCAAAACAATTGGCTTTATGTTTAATTCAACCAGCATAAGCACCTGCATTATCCAATAAAACATTGACAATTTTTTTTGCTCACCTCTAGAGAAGTGTTGCTCGTTTTGGTTGTTGAGATAGTAGTCAATGGTTGCCTTATGTGGGCCATAATTAAGGTGCTTAATCCTGGCAAACGAGCCTTTGTTTTTAATCAGGTATTTGTAAATACTTTCTTGATCAAGGTGATTGGTATCCTTTGTCCATCCTGATTGTAAGAGAAAATCAAACTTGTTATTTTGTTTGATGAGTTCTTTTAGTGGCACAAAAGGGGTTTTTTTAAGTTTTTCAATATAGTCAGCCCTTGCAGAGGATATTTCAACAGAAAGCATGGCGATTTGGGCCAACCAATGGTCAAGTTGTTTTGTGTTGTTGTTTGTTAATAGTGCGTTAGTGTTTTTTAAGGCTTTGTTATAAGACTTATAGGTTTTAAGAATGCTGGGCTTAACATGAAAAACCCCCCAATCAAGGTAAGATCTTTTTAGTTTTGGTGGACCACCAACAACAAAACCACGGTCTGGTGAAATAATTTGTGTTGGAATCAAATGGGTTAGCTTGCTATTAGAAGAAACTTTTTGCTGATTAAAAAGAATTGTGTTTTTATTTTTAGATTTTTTTAGTAAAACACGAACACCATCAACCACTGCATCGATTTGCAGAAACTCTTTTTCAAGTGGCACAACATCTTTGATGTTTTTCGATTTAAAGGAGCGATTATGGCCCAAATAATATAGAGCCTCAATGAGGTTTGTTTTCCCTTGACCATTGCCTCCAATAAAAAGGTTAGTGTTGGTGTTTGGTTCTAAGTATTGATTGTCAAGATTTCGAAACCGAAGTATATGTAGCTTCTCAATAATTGCCATGGCAAAGCATAGGTTATATTCTCATTGGCATTACAATGTAATGGAAGCTTTCATCTCCTATAGAGCTCAACAAACAGGATTTGTTTTCACCGCCAGGTATAACCATGTTTATTTCGTCGGTTGTTAGTTTTTCTAACACCGAAATTAGATAGTGAATATTAAAAGCTATTTCAAGCTCTTTTTCTTGATCTTTGACTGCAATCTGGGTCTCAGCCCTACCTCTTTCTGAGTGTGAGAAAATGCTTAACTTGTCGTCTCTGAATACCAGCTTTACCCCCTTGGTGCGCTCTTCTACAAAGATAGATGCCTGTTGGAGGCTTGAAAGAAAATCCGTTCTGTTAATAACAATGGTGTTAGTGAAGTCTGTTGGCATGACTTGTTTGTAATTAGGAAAGTTGCCGTCAATTAGGCGGCTTATAATTTTGGTGTTGTTGTCAACAAGTGAAAAGTAGTTGTCTGAAAGATGTATTTCTGCCATTTTTTGAGTGCTTTTGTTAAGCAGCTTAGTCAGCTCAATAACTGCTTTCCTTGGAAGTATTACAGTCTTTTTTTCATCAAGCTTGTTGTCTTGTTTGATTTCACCAATAGAGAGGCGGTGTCCATCTGTTGCAACAACTGTTAGGGAGTCATTGTTGAGCTCAAAAAATAAGCCGTTTAAATAGGCGCGAATATCTTGATTTCCCATTGAGAAGCTTGTGTTTTCAATGAGACTTTTTAGATCGTCTTGTTTGATTTTTATAACACTTGTATCTTGTGTCTTGGGGAGCGCCGGAAAATCAAGATGGTTAAATGTATTTAGTTCAAAGGTGTTGTTGTTTGCGTTTAAATAAATTTTCTTTTCTTCAATTTTGAACTTTATTTGTGTCTTTTCAGGCAGTCTTCTAGCAATGTCTATCAGGTCTTTTGCATAAATTGTAAAATTAACCTCCTCTGTGCTTTTTATCTTGTTTGATGCACTGATTTCAAGCTCCATATCTGTGGTTGTAAGAGTGAGAACCTGGTCTTTTAATTGAATTAATACATGTGAAAGAATCGGCAGTGATTGTTTTTTTTCAACTACACCGATAACTGTTTGAAGAGGGTCTATTAATTCTTCTACGCTAAGTTCGGTGTTCATATGCAGCCTTATTAAATTATTATTATTATTATTAGTCTTCTATTTATTTGTTAGTTAGTTTTTTTCTTTATTAATAACAATGTGTTAGCTTGTGGATATCTTGTTAGTTTTTTTGTTATTCTATTCTAAGAACTACAAGTACTTTATTAATTATAAGTTGTTTTCATGTTTATCAACAGGTCAACTTTCTTTTATCTTGTTTATAAGTTAGTAATTTTAATTTTAATGTTTTCAAAATCATTTTTTATGTCGTCGTTTGTTTTCATAAGTTTTTTAAGTTTGTCGCAAGAGTAGAGCACGGTTGAGTGGTCTCTGTTGCCAAAATTTTGACCAATTTTCGAGAGTGAAAGCGCTGTTAGGTTGTGACATAAATAAACAGCCATCTGCCGAGCCCTAACCAGGTGTTGCTTGCGCGAGTTGGAAATAAGGTCAGACACAGTAATGCCATAATACTTACTAACAGTTTTTTGTATTTCGTTTATTTCAATCAATCTTTTCTTTGGACTAATTAGGTCTCCAAGGGCGCCTTCAACAACATCTTTAGAGATGGAAGAATGGTCTATTCTTGAAAAATCAACAAAAGCTTTAAGTTTTAACAAGGCGCCCTCTAGGTCGCGAACATTAGACGTGACATGGCTTGCAATAAAAAGAGCAACATCCTCGTTCAGAGATAGAGATATTTGTGGGTTTTGAGATTTTTTTAACAAAATCGCCGCCCGCATTTCAAGTTCTGGTGGAGATAGTTGTAAATTAAGGCCTTGAGAAAAGCGAGTTTTAAGACGATTTTCAAGATCCTTAATATTTTTTGGGGGTTGGTCACAAGTAAAGATAATTTGTTTTTTTGTGCTAAACAGAAAATTAAAAATATGAAAAAATTCTTCTTGTGATTTGTCTTTTCCTGCGATTAGATGAATGTCGTCAACCAAAAGTAAATCTGCAGATTGATAAAAAAGCTTAACGTTTTCAATGGTGTTGTGTCGCAAACTGGTTGTGATATTCCTAACAAAATCCATTAGCGGCACATAAATAATCTTAGAGCTTGGGTTTTTTTCTAAAGCTAGGTGGCCTGCGGCTTGCATTAGGTGGGTTTTTCCTAGTCCCGACTCGCCATAAATAATAAACGGATTGTAAGGGGAGGAGCCAATTTTTTCAGCAATCTGTCGGCTAGCTAGGGCCGCCACTTCGTTGGCGGTTCCCAACACTAGATTCTCAAAAGTATATTCAGGAAAAAGTGGTGTGGTGTGGTGTTTATTTTGTTCAGGGCTTGTTTTGGCCGCGTCTACAACTCCAAATCGTATTTTTAGGGTGCGATTTTGTTCTGCAACCGCAAGAGCAATGGCAGATTTAATTTTTTTATGGTTGTTGATGTATTTAAGAGCGGATGCGCTTGGTGCTAAAAGATGAAGGATAGAGTTTTTCTCAATTGCGCCAAGTGGCTTAACCCAAACACTGAATTCTCCAAGCGGTAGGGAGTTTTTTAGAGAGTCTAAGCTCTTGACCCAAGTTTGAGACATAAGAAAGCAAGGTTAAAATGAAAATGATATACTAATGATACCTGTTGTGAGCAAGAGATGAATGGCGCCTTTAATAGAATAATTTTTTGAGCCCTATTAAAGAAATATTTTGATTATCCCTCTATGAATGGATATTTTTTTGTCTAATTAGCTAGGTTTGTCTTTTAGGCTACAGGTTAAAATAAAACGCTAAAAGCGTTAAGGAAATAGAAATTGAGAGCACCATATATATGCGTGAAATGCCCAGTCTTAAATAAAGACTAAAAGAGAGACTAAATTAATACATATTGATTTGAGCAAAGGTGTTCAAATGGCGTTACTCAGAATTGATTTTTAAGGCATATTAGCGTAACATTGCCCTCTTTTTATTAACTGCGAAAAAGCATGAGAAGAACTATTGTGGCAGGCAACTGGAAAATGAATGCCAGTAAAGAGTCTGTTAACAAACTAATTTTGGGCATATTGTCTGGTATGAGTGAGGTTAGTTCTGAGGTGGTGGTTTGTGCCCCCTTTCCATATCTCTCTCAGGTCGAAGGTTTAATTGCAGACAGCCAGGTTAAACTTGGCGCCCAAAATCTTAATACTAATTCTTCGGGAGCATTCACAGGCGAGGTTAGCGCTGACATGATAAAAGACTTTGGAGCAAGGCATGTTATTGTTGGCCATTCTGAACGCAGAAGCCTCTATGGAGAGAATAGTTCTTTGGTTGCTGAAAAAGTAAAGGCTGCTTTAGACAGCGACTTAACACCACTTCTTTGTGTTGGCGAGTCGCTCGAACAGCGAGAAGCTGGCGAAACTGAAACAATTGTTGCTGAACAAATTAACGCAGTTGTTGAGTTGGTGGGCATTGAAGCCTTTCGCAACATTATTATTGCTTATGAGCCGGTATGGGCAATCGGAACTGGCAAAACCGCTTCTCCGGAACAAGCTCAAGAAGCACACTTGTTTATTCGCGACTTGTTGGGGGAAAGCGATGACAGTATTGCCCAAGGAACGCCTATTCTATATGGTGGCAGTATGAATGCTGGCAACGCTAACGACTTGATTTCTTGCGCCGACATTGACGGCGGTTTGATCGGAGGAGCTGCTCTTAAGGCAGAAGATTTTTTACAAATTTGTAAGGCGGGTTAATATGTCATTTCAAGTAATTTTAGTTATTCATGTGTTGTTAGCCTTAAGCATGGTTGGTCTGATATTAATTCAGCACGGCAAGGGCGCTGGCGCTGGCGCAGGCTTTGGTTCTGGTGCAGCAGGGACAGTTTTTGGAGCAAGAGGCGCGAACTCTTTTTTGTATAAACTAACTGCAGCTATGGCTTTAGGTTTTTTTATTACTAGCATTAGTCTTGCTTATCTTGCGACAAGCGAAAACAACGTCTCTGACACAAGTCAAAGCATTATGGTGCAGCCTTTGGTTGACGAGACGGTTGAAACAGAAACAAGCGACATACCTAGTAATTAAAAAGCCGACGTGGTGGAATTGGTAGACACGCAGCCTTGAGGGGGCTGTAGCGTAAGCTGTGTCGGTTCGACTCCGACCGTCGGCACCAAATTAACGCTTGCCCGCTACAGTTGTTATTGTACAATCTGCATAGTTTTTACAGGGCAACGCGATGAACCTCGATAATAAACGACTACTTAAAGGGATTGCCCTTATGCTCGGCGCTATGAGCGTTGTGCCAATGCTTGACGTGATTGCAAAAATACTTAGCGAGAGTTATCCCGTTATGCAAATTTCTTGGGCTCGTTTTGCTTTTCATACGCTGTGGTTGTTGCCTTTGCTCTATTGGCAAAAGTTGCGTTGGTGGCGAATGCCTAAGCAGCCTGTTTTTCATCTATTGCGAAGCTTAATGCTTACTTTGGCAACGCTATTATTTTTTACCGCAATAAAAACAAACCCAATTCCCAATGCACTCACTTTGTTATTCGTATCGCCACTAATTGTTGCAATGCTTGCGCCCATTGTCTTAGGAGAGCGCTTTGATATTTTTGTTGGCATTGGGGCTTTAGTTGGCTTTGTTGGTGTTGTTATTGTTTTACAACCAGACACCGAGCAGTTTAAACCGAGCCTATTGTATGCGCTTGTTGCAGGTTTTTGTTATGCGCTTTATATTATTACGACTAGAAAATTGAGCTTAAGCGGCCCGCCCCTACTGACTCTTTTTTATACGGCCATAGTGGGCACTCTTGTTCTTGGGCCGATGGCTGTTTCGGTTTGGGTTGTTCCTGATTTAGTGGGCATTTTGATGGCCGCAGCAATGGGCCTTGTTGCTGCTATATCACACTTTATGATTATTAAGTCGTTTGAATGTGCGACAGCTTCCGAGCTTAGCCCTTTTGGTTATTTTGAAATTGTCGTTGCTATGATTTTAAGCTACTTCGTGTTTAAGTTTGTTCCAACCTCTGAAGCGGTGGTTGGGCTCATTATTATTATCAGTAGCGGCCTGTTCGTTTCTTGGCGGGCAATGAAAAACAATAGAACTATAACAAAAAAATCAGAAAGCATTATTGAAATGCTGTAAGTTATGCGCCTGTAATCGTTGATATAACAACATATTTACAAAAAGCGTGTATCTAGTGTGTATCTGACACAGATATCAAACACACTTGTTATTGTCCGATACTGTCGTATTTACGAAATACTTCATTACCTATGGAGTCGTAAATCAAAACATACTCAATTCTAATATCACCCTCAATTGCAATTGTTTCTAATTCGGGTTGAATTAAACCATCTTCTTCACCTTTTTGTAATATTTCAAAGAGCGCATCTAAATCTTCTGCATTAAAACTTAATGTAGCAGTGTCGGATATATTTTGATTTTCTTCTTCATCACCACTAACAAGATAAAATACATTATAAGTTTGCATTTATTGATTTCCCAAATGAGTAATTAAGCACGAACTATAGCATATAACCCTTTCTTTTCTCAACGGACTGTCCTAACTAACTATATAAAAACAAAATGAACTGGAGATCTAAAACCGAAAAAAAATTCGAAGTTTTTTCTGACTGGCTATATGAGAACTCACTAAAAATAATACTTATAGTTCTTCTGTTTGTTGGCGCTCTAGGCACACAGCTATCGACATTAAAAATGGACACCTCAACAGAGGGGTTTTTGCATAAGTCTGACCCTATGCGAGTTGAATATGATCTTTTTAGAGACCAATTCGGTCGCGACGAGCAGCTAATAGTTGCTGTTAAAACAAACAGTATATTTGATTTGGAGTTTCTTGAAAGACTTGATGGCTTTCATAAGGCGCTAGAGAGCGAGCTTCCTCATATTGAAAGCGTCGACTCTTTGATAAATGCTAGAAACACATACGGTATCAAAGGAGAGCTGGTTGTCGAGCCCTTAATCGATGTTTTGCCCAAAACCCAAGAGGAGCTTGATGATTTAAAAAATACAATCACAAACAACAGCCTTTTTAAAAACTTGCTTTACAGCGAAGACTTCACAATGACTACGGTTACCATAGGCACAAAGACCTACTCTGGCGTAGGCTCTACGAATGACGAAAGCGAGCTAGATTTTAGTGATGAGCTAGATTTTAGTGATGAGCTAGATTTTAGTGATGAGCTAGATTTTAGTGATGAGCTAGATTTTAGTACTAATGCTGAAAGCGACACAAGGAACTACCTTAGCGACGCTGAAAATGACCAGATAATTGCAGCAACACAACAAGTAATGAGCCGCTTTAGCACCAACAACTTTAAAACTTATCTTTCAGGCTCTGCAGCAATTGCAGGTATTTTTAAGCAGGCGCTAAAGAACGATGCGATCGTGTTTATTAGCCTTATGATAGTAGTAATTATGTCAGTTCTATTCGTGCTTTTTAGAAGGGTCTCGGGAATAGTTTTGCCAATAGTTTGTGTAGGAATGACATTAATAAGCACGCTTTCTTTGATGTCAATTTTTTCCGCTCCGTTTACTATGGCAACACAAATTATGCCAACCTTTTTGCTTGCCGTGGTAACCAGTGCAGCCATACATTTGTTGGCAGTTTTTTATAAAGACTTGGCTCAAACAAAAGACAAAAAAGCTTCGTTACGTTATGCAATGGGGCACTCTGGTTTGGCAATTGTCATGACTTCTTTAACAACCGCTGCTGGGTTGTGGTCATTTTCGTTCTCAGGCGTCGCACCAATTGCCGATCTTGGGCTTTTTGCGAGTGGTGGCGTTTTGATTGGTTTATTGTTCACCCTTGTTTTGCTGCCTGCTCTAATAGCGACAACAAGCTTTGTTCATTTGGAGCCTAGGGCTGACGAAAAAGGCCGTACTTTCATGGACAAACTGCTCATTGGGATAAGTGAAATTGGAACCGGCCGACCGAAACTAATAGTGGCTATAAGCACAGTGCTAATTATTTGTGCGACTATCTTTGCTACACAGCTTAGATTTTCTCATTTTCCACTCCAGTGGCTTCCAGAAGACAATTTTGCACGCGTGGCAACAGAAACAATAGATGAAAACCTACGGGGCTCACTCACGCTTGAAGTGATTATTGACACAGGACAAACAAATGGCCTCTATAACCCAGAGGTTTTAAAAAAGATCGAAGAGGTGTCGAAAAACATTAACACTATTACGACTGGGAATATGTTTGTTGGAAAAGTGCTCAGTTTTGTAGACATTATCAAAGAAACGAACCGGGCGTTAAACGAAAATAAAGACGAATACTATACGGTTCCTAATGACGCAAATCTAATTGCACAAGAGTTTTTGCTTTTTGAAAGCAGTGGAAATAACGATCTAGAGAGCTTGGTTGACGCCAATTATTCAAAAGCTCGTTTGACATTTAAAACGCCATTTATTGACTCCCTTGAGGGAAAAATATTTATTGATAAAGCCCAGGCCTATCTTGATAAAGAGTTTGCCGGCCTAGCCGTTGTTTCATTTACGGGCATTGGTGCTTTGATGACAGTTACTTTCGAACAGGCGATCTACAGTAGTGCGACGAGCTATATTCTGGCATTCTCCTTGATAACTATTTTGATGGTTCTGCTAATAGGAAATATTAAAATTGGACTCATTAGCATGATACCAAATCTGCTGCCGATCATCTTTCTCTCAACTATTATGGTTATTTTTAAGATGCCGCTGGATATGTTTACTTTGTTAATTGGCGCAATAGCTTTAGGCTTGGCTGTTGATGACACGGTGCACTTTATGCACAATTTCCGGCGCTATGAGCTTCAATATAATGATGTTGACAAGGCAGTTAGATTGACTTTGATGGGAACAGGAAGGGCAATCACGCTGACATCAATAGTGCTTGCTCTTGGGTTTTTGGTTCTTACATTCTCTCAGATGAACAACATGTTTGATTTTGGAGTGTTGACAGCAAGTGCAATTTTAGTTGCGCTCTTGGCAGACTTTTTTTTAATGCCGGCCATCATGAAGTTGATAATTAAAGACAGATCTGATATGTAGTGTATTTGAAAGAAGCAATAAAGGCAATAAAAAAGGGCGCAAAGGCGCCCTTTTTGAGAACAGAACTATAGACTAATCCCGGGCCTGAGCCATAACTTCTTCAACGAAGTTGTCTTCTTTTTTTTCTATCCCCTCACCAACTTCAAATCGAACGAAAGACTCAACTTCTACGTTTTTAGACTTAACTAATTCACCAACAGAAGTGTCGGGGTCTTTAATAAAGGCTTGTCCATATAGAGTAACTTCGTTGACAAATTTTTTCATTCTGCCAACAATCATTTTTTCAATGATGTTGTCAGGTTTGCCGCTTTCTTTTGCCTGCTCTATGAAAATAGCTTTTTCTCTTTCAAGTAGCTCATTTGAAAGCTGCTTTTCACTAACACATTCCGGCCTAGAAGCAGCAACATGCATTGCAATATCTTTTGCAAGACTGGAGTCTTGTCCAGAAAGAACAATAAGAACAGCAATACGGTCGCCGTGTTTGTAGGCGCCCAAAACACCATTTTCGGTGCTGACGTGTTGAAGCCTTCTGACGGAAACGTTTTCTCCTATTTTGGCGACAATGCCTTCTCTGGCTTCATCAACTGTCTCGCCTGAGCCTAATATTTGAGTTAAAAATGTCTCAACAGATTTGGGCTTATTTTTCAGTGCTAATTTTCCTAAACAGTTGACAAAATCAATAAAAGGTTGGCCCTTTGTAACAAAGTCTGTTTCAGAGTTTACCTCAAGTATGGCAGCGCTTTTGTTGTCATCACTAATGGTAACATTTACAAGCCCTTCTGACGCCACACGACCTGCTTTTTTGGCAGCTTTTGCGGCTCCAGACGCTCGCATTAGATCTATTGCTGCCTCTAGGTCAGCGTTTGTTTCAGTCAAGGCTTTTTTGCAGTCCATCATGCCTACGCCAGTTCTTTCTCTCAGTTCTTTTACTAAAGCGGCAGTTATAACCATGTTTAATCCCCTATTACTACGTTTCTTCGCCGTCTTTTGTTTCCGACTTTTTGGCCGAAGCCTTTTTAGCTGCAGGCTTTTTAGTTTCTGCTTTCTTTGCTGCAGGCTTTTTAGTTTCTGCTTTCTTTGCTGCAGGCTTTTTAGTTTCTGCTTTCTTTGCTGCAGGCTTTTTAGTTTCTGCTTTCTTTGCTGCAGGCTTTTTAGTTTCTGCTTTCTTTGCTGCAG
>Ga0257107_1000914_pt1 | contig 11142 bp, 8 predicted proteins | sample LP_taG_2_FD_190178 | JGI IMG/M metagenome (GOLD analysis project Ga0257107, IMG submission 190178) | Marine microbial communities from Northeast Subartic Pacific Ocean, Canada - LP_J_2011_P26_500m | ecosystem: Environmental > Aquatic > Marine > Oceanic | place: Canada: Northeast Subartic Pacific...
GCCCGCCGTATGCAGCCATTGGGTCCGCCCACTGGTTTGACTACGACAAGCTGCCAATGGTCAACGGCGCTCTAGTCGGCTCTTGCTGATTAACACCGTGAAGACGTAAGGCCGGCGACAGCCACCCACGGGTGGCTGTCGTCGCGCCGTCAATCAATCCTCTACCTTGCCTACGATGTTCGCAAGGTAAGCGCCGTCAATCAATCATTTGCCTGCCTACGGCAGGCAGAAGGTAACTGTCATAGAGCCGTCTCGATTAGCACCGTAAGGAGGGGTTGACCATGAAGTTGCATGAGTTCGTAGTTCGAAGACTATTGCTGCTAATCCCTGTGATGGTAGGAGTCACGGTTCTGACATTTTCCATCTCTCACCTCATCCCCGCAGATGCAGCCGCTGCACAGTGCGGCGACAAGTGCGGTATCATCGCCGACACCTACTACGAGAATGGGTCGTCGGGCGAGCCTTACACGTCGACAGGTGAACTTTACACTCTAGACGAGGACATATCCCTAGGAGCAACCAATATCACTCTGTCCGACGCGTCCAAATTCATTTCCGAGGGAGGGAATGGATTGATTGGAACCGACTCCTTCACTTGGTCGGGAAAGAATGGGAGAACACTCACAGGTGTCAATGGCATCGATAGCGATGCTTCCGAAGGAACAGAAGTGAGCTACTTCGTTCGGATTACCGCCTATGAGGCCAACAGAGAAAGGCTGGGGATGAACGAAGACCTCGATGTACAGTTTAGAATCTACGTGACCCATCTCTTGCAAGGCGACTGGGGAGAATCGAGCACCTATCACCGTCCTGTTGTAGATGTGGTGAAAGACGCAGCCCCGATTACCTTAGAGATGTCTTTCTTTGCTTTATTCATAGCCTATCCCTTGGGAATAACCCTCGGAATCATTGCAGCCGTGAGGCAGGATAGAATGTTCGATCACGTCTCGCGATTCTTTGCTATAGCGTTCGTCAGTCTGCCGATATTCTGGTTCGCGATGGTTCTGCAACTCTTTTTTGCTACTGGAACAGAAATGGGCAGTTCAGGTATCTGCGACCCTCTGTTCGGAACTGACGGAGGATGCTTCCCAATTTACGGGAGGCATGACCCCAGTCTCACGTACCCCGTAGATGGATTCGTCTCTTTCTATCCAGCAGGAGGGACTGGATTCCACCTAGTCGATAGTTGGTTCGTGACAGACGGGAAGCTAGCCACACTACCGGCCGATTTTGGATCCAATTGGCTACTCTTCAAGGACACCTTGATGCACCTAGCACTGCCCTGTGCTTGCCTCGGAATCGCCTCCTCTGGTTCTTTGCTGAGGTACATGCGCGCCAGCCTCCTCGAGGTCCTGCATGAGGACTACGTGAGAACTGCCCGCGCTAAGGGGCTGTCTGAATTCAGGGTGGTCATAGTTCATGCATGCAGAAACGCTCTGGTCCCGATAGTCACTATCCTAGGATTCTCAATTGGTGGAGCGATAGGTGGAGCGGTATTGACTGAGACAATTTTCGCCTTCAATGGTATGGGTAGGGTAGCGGTCAAGTCAATCCAGTACCTCGATTTCCCGGTCATAATGGGTGTGACACTGATTACTGCAGCCATCTTCCTACTGTCCAATCTCATTGTGGACATACTGTATGCAATCATAGATCCAAGGGTGAGGCTTGAATGAGAGACTGGGGTGAGGGCGAAGAGGATCGCCAGGAAAGCCTGAGGAGGCTTAACGAGGCACTTTACCAATCCTCGAAAAACATTTTCCGGAGCTTGAAGATATACACCCGATCTCTGCTCGCAGTGCTAGGTCTCTTGATGGTCATTTCCGTCGTCACGGTCGCAATTTTCGCCGACAATATAGCAGTCGAGCACCCCTATCGGAACCTGCAGGACACAGAGGATCTCTGGTCCATCGACTACGAGCCCCAGAGAAAAGATCCCTACTCTGAGGAGTGTGATTGGCACGAACAATCGATTACTGTGGATACCAGATCCCCACTCTTCTCGGAGACCGTAGTTGCCGAGTCCGACAACAAGGTTGGGGACGACAACAGGTACTACCGCGACACCCTATCTGTAATCGAAATCATCCTCTTGGAGGATGACCTAGGCTACGACCTCAACACATCATTGATCAGCATAGATCCGAATAACTCCTCTATCCTAATCCTGTCAGAGGAGCTTTACAACAACTCGTCAATGACAGGAAAGGTCTGGATAACCTACTCGTTCGATAACGAGGCCATGCATGTCTCGTGGATGCCGGAAGGTTACCAAACTTGCATCTTCGGTACCAATCAGCAGGGGCAGGACCTGTTCAGTAAGGTCCTGTATGGATCTCGGGTATCTCTGAAAATCGGAATCACCGTTGCCATGCTTACAGTGACCATAGGGACAATCGTAGGTAGTGTGAGCGGCTACTATGGTGGCAGGATAGATGAGATAATCATGAGGATATGTGACGTCTTCTTCGCAATACCCGGACTTATCCTCGCCATGGCCTTCGTCACGGCGATGTCTGCGGTGACTAGCCTCACTATGCCAATATGGTTGGGGGTCCTGATTCCGATAATATTCCTAGCCATGGTATTCAGGTCATATCTGGCATCAACCATCGCAGGAGACCAACTCAACGACCAAAGCCATCTGCAGGATGTCCTCAGTGAACTCCCCCTGGGTCGTTTAATAGGATTATTGATACGAAAACGAAACCTAGTCCTAGGCTTATTCTCACTCTTCTTCTTCGTTGGATTGGTCCCTGGTATCTCGTGGTCTGACCTCTTTGGAATCTCAGATAGCCAAAGTTGGAGAATTGGTGTTGCCACAGGTATTATTCTCATCCTCGGAATGTTAGTGTTAGCAGACAAGCGCTTCATCGAGAATGCGAGTTTCGACGGAGCCGGAAAGCGTTTGAACAACTCACTTGATTGGACAAACCCTTGGAGGTATCTCACATTCAGGACCGTGGCGATATTCATTGCTGCAGTAGTCATCTATCGCTTCTCAGGCAGCACTGGAGAGGAGATAGTCGTAATCAAGGACTTCGATCGACTCTGGAAGATACAGGCCGCCTTGATTTTCACCGGATGGCCGGGCTATGCCAGACTGATTAGAGGACAGGTTCTGTACGTCAAGGAGATGACCTTCGTCGAGGCAGCTAAGAGTGTGGGTGCCCCTCCGGGGAGAATAATGTTCAGGCACATCCTTCCCAATGCATGGGCTCCCCTCCTCGTCGCCTTCACTCTCGACATCGGCGGAACCATTCTGTCAGCATCAGGACTGTCGTTCATCGGACTTGGGGCTGCTCCAGGCACAGCAGAGTGGGGTATCCTAGTATCCGAGAGTAGGCAATTCTTCACCCACTCGCCTCACCTCATGCTCTATCCCGGGCTCGCAATTGCAGCCACCACTCTCGGTTTCAATCTACTTGGCGATGGAATTAGGGATGTAGTAGACCCCAAGAATAGGAGGTGAGAATATGTCGGAAAACTTGCTCGAAATCGAAGGTCTCAGAGTCCACTTCGACACTCTAGACGGGCCAATTGAGGCACTACACTCTGTGGACCTGAAGGTCGGACAAGGTGAGATAATGGGGTTGGTTGGCGAGTCGGGTTGCGGAAAATCAGTCACTTCACTGGTGACGATAGGCCTCGCTACCTGCGATGTCGATGAGGGCAGTGTGAAGTACGAAGGTAAGGAACTGCTGTTTAGGGATTCAGAGTCCAACAAGAAGGTACATGACATTTCAGGACGGATAACCGTAGTCTCAGTCTTGGCATCGATAGCATCCTTCTTCTGGACGATTCTGATAAACCCCATTCAGGGTGCTTCCCTCCTTCTCATATTCTTGTTGGCAGCAATAGCCTCATGGCTTGTAGGGTTTGCAGCCAAGGGAGAATACCGACGCCATCAGAAATTCATGCGATGGGTGCGCGGCAACGAAATCAGCATGATATTCCAGGAGCCAATGACGGCCCTCAACCCGCTTTACACCGTGGAAAAGCAGATTTCCGAGGTGATGCGCGTGCACAACAGACTCGTCGAGGCCGAGACTCCACGTTATGCCAGAGTCGGCCAGGCATTTGTCAGACCTGTCACCCTCATTCGCGACGCCTTTTCCTCAAGACCACAAGCGTCTATTGCCATCTTGTCCGTTTTCGCCTTTGTAATTGCAGCCCACATGAGCGGTTTCGCTGATTCTGCGGCAAGTGCAGTCGCCGCTCCATTTGCATTTATCTGGTCCTTTTTCGCTTACATCAGTCTGGGCCTCATTGGCGTATATGGGGGGCGCCATTGGCAGAGACGTTCCTCCGCAGGACCAACGACGTTAGACCCGTTTTTCGATGCCGTATTCGTACACGCTCCCCCTCAGATACCCCTCGTTTTCGCTGTGGCTTTGGTTCTCTTCCTGATGCTCTGGATGCCGCTCTCTGCACTCCTAGGGATGGCTGTAATCAGTACCCTCCTGGCTCTGCCCGCGATTATATTATTGGACTATCTAAAACTCGACCCCGCGCATACTCGACAGGTAATCGGTATCCTTGAGGATGTCAGGATTCCAAATCCTAGTGCTGTAGTGAAGATGTACCCGCACGAGCTCTCTGGGGGAATGCGACAGCGGGTAATGATAGCCATGATGATGGCTTGTGAGCCAAAACTGCTCATTGCCGACGAGCCGACAACTGCCCTCGACGTTACCATCCAGGCCCAGATTCTCAAGCTCATGCGGGATCTGAGAGACGAGAAAGGAACAGCGATACTGCTGATTACCCATGACCTGGGTGTGATTGCTGAGATGTGCGACGCAGTAACCGTGATGTATGCTGGGTCGGTGGTCGAGACAGGTACCATAGAGGATGTTCTTTCTAGGCCTCGAATGCCCTACTCAATCGGCCTGCTTCATAGCATCCCCACAATTGATGAAGGTTCTGAGCGTAGAGACGTACTCCCAATAATCCCTGGACAAGTTCCAGATCCCAATCTACACTTCGATGGATGTAGGTTCCACCCCCGTTGCCCATTCGCAAATGCAAAATGCATCTCAACCCCTCCTCCTATGAAAGAGATCGAACCCGGCCACTTCGCAGCCTGCCACCACACAGATTCAATTGGCGAGAATGTCGCAGAAGTGCAGGCCGCATTCGACGTTTTCGCAGCCGAGTACGGATTGGAAGGAGTTGCCTGAAATGCCAGACGATAGCAATAACGAAGAGATTCTCATAGAGATTGACGGGATGAAGAAATGGTTCCCAATCAAGAGTGGGATGCTGACTACAGCGAAGAGTCATGTCCGTGCAGTTGACGGGATTGACCTGCAAATAAGGCGTGGCGAGACTCTTGGAATCGTCGGCGAGTCGGGTTGCGGAAAGACCACTCTGGGGCGAGTCATGCTCGGACTCATCCCGATAACCGAGGGGTCCGTCCGCTATGACGGTGAGGACATCCGAAATATGACAAACAAAAAACTCAGAAGGCGACTACAGATTGTTTTCCAAGACCCAGGAGGGTCGATGAATCCGAGGATGTCTGTGCGTTCAATAGTAGGTGAACCACTCCAAGTGAATGGAATGGCCGAGGGTGCCGAGTTGACTCAGAGGGTAGCTGAGTTGCTAGATTCTGTAGGCCTCAAGCGCGAGCACATGAATAGATTCCCACACGAGTTCTCCGGCGGACAGAAACAGAGGATTGCTCTGGCGAGGGCTCTATCTTTGGACCCAGAGTTCATCCTCCTAGATGAGCCAACCAGCGCTCTGGATGTGTCTGTTCAGGCACAAGTTCTGAACTTGCTTGAGGAGATTCAGGAGAGGCACGGCCTCACCTTCGTCTTCATCACCCACGCTCTCAACGTCGTCAACCACATTTGCGACAGAGTCGCTGTGATGTACTTGGGGAAGATAGTAGAGATTGCCAATACCAAAGACCTGTTCAGTAAGCCAGCTCATCCTTACACGCATGCTCTGATGTCGGCAATCCCAGAGCCCTCTCTCGAGAAGGCATCTAGGGAGAGGATAGTCCTGAGTGGTGATGTACCCAGTCCTGCGAACCCGCCCTCGGGATGCAGGTTCCACACTCGCTGCCCTATAGCCGAGGAAGGCCGGTGCGATGTCGAGGAGCCGAAACTAGAGATTTTCGGCCTTGATGGTCACGGGGTGGCATGTCATTTCCCACTAGGCCCTGGGATGAAACTCCCTGTGCTAGATGGTGCCCATATTCGCCCTGAGGATGACGACGAGCCGACTACGATAGTGCTCTGAGGGAAGAGAATGGCTGAGAATGAAGTTGACTCAGAGGGGCCCGATAACGCTCCTCCGATGTTTGACAAGAAGGAGGAGACAGAAGCCGCCTTCTGGAGGTTGAAGAAGGCCTCAGACAAGAGCAGAGAGGAGCGTGTCAAGCGGGTTCTGGCTCAAGAGAGCGAGGGGCTTCTGACTACGCTTGGCAGAGTGACCTTCATTTCAGCGTGCATAGTGTTCGATGGCGTGTTTCTGATGGGAATCCCAATCAGTATGGGTAGGACTCTAGCCGCTTGGTCTCTCTATGCTGTCCTGCTAGTAGCCGCAATCAAGTTGCAGTACGATCTCTACGGGAAGTGGTTTGATGTCGACATCAGTCAGATGGATTTTGACCAGCAGTGATTGGGAAGCGCTCTGAGTCAACTCGCTCGAAGCTCCTGAACGAGGGGACGATTAGCCCAGCAGTTGTTGTCAGAACCATGAACGCCACAGCAATCGAGTAAGTTGTCAAGACGTTAGTCGTCTCAATCATCCAACCTCCGAGAAGGGGTGCGAATGGGATGAAAATCAGCGACCCTATGGCATCCAGTGAGTTGACCCTCCCTCTGAGGTGCTGATCAACGCTGTCTGACATCGTGGTTCTCCAGATTACACCTAGGGTTCCTCCGAGAACACCTTCGAGGAGGACGAAGACCAGTACCGCCCAGAATGGGATTGGCATTGCCCACATCAGCATACACCAAGCTATCCCTCCGATGAAGATGTAGAACACCTTCCCTCTGTGCTCTTTGGATATCGGACGAATACCACCGAGTATGGAGCCGGCCATCGCCCCTAATGCCCCGACGGCTCCGAACACACCGAACGCATTGGCCCCTAGCCCCTTGTTCCCGATGATGAAAGGAACTCCTATCTCGATTGCCGAGTCCCCCACATGCCATATCATGAACATCAAGATACCTGCGAACAACCAGGGCTGGGTCTTCACGAACTCCCATGCCTCGAAAACCTCTTCTCGCAAATCCCCAACTTCATCGCGAACCACCGGGATTTCCGATATGCTCCACAGCACGGCTCCACTGAAGAGGAAGGTGACGACATCGATGAGTAGGCAGACCTCTATGCCCCATGTGCCAACAGCCATGCCTCCGATGAGTGGTCCGAGCATCCATGCTGCCGTCATCGCGACTCCCCTCAGGGCGTTGGCCTGCGGCAGCAGATCCTCCTCAACGAGGTCAGGCACCAAGGCGCCTATCGCTGGGATGGAGAAAGCCCCCGCTCCTCCTGTGAGAAAGGTTACCACGAGCAACGTATTGATCTCATCCATTCCAGCCATGAGTGCAATTATGGCTAGAGTCACAAGCACGGCTTGAGATAGATCTGCAACCAGTGCAACTGTCCTACGCGGCATCCTGTCGACCACCATGCCACCATAGAGCAGAAGTGGGAGGTGGCCGAGGAAGTAGGCGGTGAATATCAGCCCGTAGATCTTAGGTCCTCCTATCTGGGCAACCGTCCAACTCATCCCGATGATGAAGATCGAAGAGCCCAGCATATTGACGCCATTACCGATGAGTAAACGGCGGAACTCGGGAACATCCCAGGCTTCTTTCATACCCATGAATCAATGGCGAGATTCAGGCCATTTCAACGTGACTCAGGATGACTGACAGATGGTGCAGATGAACGCTTTGACAAAGATGGACGAGACTACAAATCATAGATATTGCAAATCATCAATATATTGTAATATTTTGTTCATACGTTCAATAATTAAGTATTATTGTAGATATAAGCACAGAATTACATCAAAAGCATATACAAACGACCGAATGATTATAGCACTCTCTCGCACACCTGCGCGTATCCGGGGGGGCACTATGCTAGAATCATCGACGCATGTTGGTCTGCAAGATACCGACGGCCCGCTGTCAATAGATCGGTTCGGTGCTGAATCGGCCCGGATAGGGAGGGAGATTGCCGATGGGTATCACCGCTATAACATCGAAACAGAAGAGGTCGATGATGCCGACCCACTGCCGCACAGGTTCCTCGTAAAGGTCGGTAAGATTGGCCTCGCGAAGTTCATCTTCAAGGAGAACCTGATGTACCCTCTACAGTTTGACGTAATCCTCTCCAGACCCTGCACCTACGGTGTTTTCTCAGGGCCAGTTGGTGGCTTTGTCCCGAGGCCAAAGCTGTGCGTAGGCTGCCTCAGGTGCGAGGTCCAGCATCCGGACTTTGTGAAGGTCCTGCCTAATCCGGACCTACTCGCGCTGGGAGATTCGTACACAACTCACGGACACATCGCGGCCATTGATGAGGAGGCAAAGAAGGGAATAGTCCCGGTGCGCGGTCAAGGATACAGGGGACGCTTCGGTGGGCCTGGATTCGACGGTATGCTGACAGATATGTCGGAGATTGTTCGGCCCAGTAGGGATGGGATCCACGGGCGCGAGCTGATTGGCACAGCGGTGGATATCGGGAGCAAGCCGATGCACCTGTCTTTTGATTCCAACGGGAAACTATCGGGAAGCACTCCTGAGATGTTCACAATCCAGGTTCCGTTTGTTTTCGACCTCCCGCCAGGCAACCTCGGCTCACCGCAGTTGGCTAGGGTAATAGATTCAACCAGCAGGAGGATAGACACTCTGGCGTGCCTAGATGCCCACACCGTGGCAAAACTGGGACTGGACGCACCTAACGTCGTCCCAGTGCTTGACAATACCGAGGCATCCCGAGCCTCGGAGTTCCCAAACGCGAGGCTGATTGAGCTGCGATCATCACCCGGGCGATCATGGGGTTGGGACGCTGCCGGTTTCGAGATTGCCAACGCGGTCACCGACGCGATGATTGGAATCCGAATACACTTCGAAGAGGGCTGGCAGGACCGGTTGACTCAGGCAGTTGAGTCAGGAGTTAAGGTGATTCACCTGCTCGCTGATTTGCACGGTTGCGGTTCTGACGGCACCTTCGTCACTGAACTGTTCAAGGAGGCACACATGCTTCTCATCGAGCAGGGACGCCGGGACACTGTCACCTTGTTCGGCGGAGGAGGCATTGTTGGGGCTGATCATGTTCCCAAGGCCATCATCAGCGGACTTGATGCAGTCGCACTCGATTTGCCGGTACTGTTTGCCCTACAGGGCCGCTCAAATGGCTCGCTTAGGCATCGAGAGAATGTCGCTGGAACACTGCCGGTGCAACTGGATCAGGATTGGGCAGAGCAGAGACTCGCCAACTTGTGCGGCTCGTGGAGGGACCAGCTACTGGAGATACTCGGAGCGATGGGAATCCGCGAGGTCCGCAGACTGAGAGGAGAATTTGGTCGCTCAATGGTGGTCAAGCACCTAGAGGACGAGGCCTTCGATGGAATCGTAGGCTATGTAGGAGGTGATTGTTGATGGCCATAATCCAGGATATATCTGACACCATTAGGGGAAAGATCGTGAAGCCCAGCGAAACTCTAGTCCACAAGACCACTCACCTGATGCAGGATGGGATGAAAGCGAGGGCGTTCGGCGAATACGAAAAACCCGCGGCACTCGGAGATGCGCGCTGGACTGACGAACTCATCCTCTCGACTTGGTACATGGCAGAGACCGGCGAGGTACCTGACAAGCTGAACTTCAAGACCGGGAAGAGCGACGGCGGTTTCGACAGGCTCGATTTCCAGTTCCTTCCAGAGAGCGATTGGCTGGAGCACTCGGAAGCCATTGACACCAAGTTACCGCTGAACCGCCGTGGTGACAAGAAGAACAAGATTGAGATCGACATACCTTGGTATGGCGGCGGGATGTCGTATGGTTCTGTTTCAGTCAATGTGATGATGTCGAGGGCAAAGAACGCCAAACAATGGAACTCATTCATGTCGACAGGCGAAGGAGGATACCCGCCTGAGTTGTACGAGGTCAAAGAGAATGTCATCACTCAGGTAGCAACGGGATACTTCGGCGTTGAGGAGGAGACCATTCAAGCCGCCCCCATTATTGAATTCAAGTACGCGCAGGGGGCCAAGCCGGGTCTCGGGGGGCACCTACTTGCAGCCAAGGCCGGAGAAGAGGTTGCAAAGCTGCGCGGGTCGGTCCCATTCGTCAGTCTGTTCAGTCCATTCCCCTTCCACTCCACCTATTCTGTCGAGGATCACTCAAAGCATCTCGATTGGATAGAGACTGTCAATCCGAAGGCAATACTCTCTGTCAAGGTCAGCACGCCTCATGATGTAGACATGGTCGCAGTCGGCTCGTACTACGCAGGTGCACACATCATTCACCTCGACGGTGGCTACGGCGGCACCGGAGCGGCACCTGAGATTGCCAAGAAGAACATCGCCATGCCGATTGAACTGGCCATACCAAAGGTCCACAAGTTCCTGCAGAAGGAAGGGGTTCGCGACAAGGTCACCATCATCGCGAGCGGAGGAGTCAGGACTGCTGACGACATTGCCAAGGCAATCGCTCTCGGTGCCGACGGCTGCGTATTGGGGACGACTGATTTGGTCGGCATGGGATGCACTCGATGCTCGAACTGTGAGGGCGGACCGTCCGGGCGCGGCTGTCCTTGGGGCCTCACCACTACTGACATCGAGCTGCAGGAGTGGGTGCAACAGGACTGGGGCGCCAAGAGACTCGACAACTTGTATACAGCAATGCAGTGGAGGCTGCGCGATATCCTTCGCAAGCTCGGCCTGAGTAACGTCCGCGAGCTGAGGGGCAGGACTGACCTGCTGAGATACATCGGTAAGGAGGCCGACGAATGATTGATCCCTCGAAAATAATCCAGGCCCGCCGCGAGATGACGGCGAGCCACCCAAAATTCGAGCGCCGCGATGAGGACGCCGCCGAGGGCGGATGTGGAGTCGTTGGGCTGGCCTCAGAGGTTCCTGTGGCAGGCCGCCATCTGTTCGATTCG
>Ga0257107_1000916_pt1 | contig 11109 bp, 10 predicted proteins | sample LP_taG_2_FD_190178 | JGI IMG/M metagenome (GOLD analysis project Ga0257107, IMG submission 190178) | Marine microbial communities from Northeast Subartic Pacific Ocean, Canada - LP_J_2011_P26_500m | ecosystem: Environmental > Aquatic > Marine > Oceanic | place: Canada: Northeast Subartic Pacific...
ATCCTTTTATTTGCAATAATATTACAGGGAAAGTTCGGGCATTGATAAATGAGCTCGGACAAAGAATACAGGAGGCCGGTCCATCAGACCCAGTACAAGTGCTTGGATTTGATCACGTTCCACAATCCGCAGATGTTTTTGCCGTCGTTGAAGATGAAAGAGAAATAAAACGCATTGCCTCAGAACGTCAGCGAATTAAACGGGAAATAGATCAAAAGAAAATTGCTGCTCAATCATTGGATGCCATGTCTGCACTTATAAAAGAAGGTGCCATTAAAAATTTACCCATTATTATTAAAGGGGATGTGGATGGATCTATTGAGGCCTTGTCGGAACAATTAGAAAAAATTACTCATGAAGAAGTCGGGGTTCAAATTATTCATAAAGCTGTGGGAATGGTTTCTGAATCGGATGTGCTATTGGCTTCTGCTTCCAACGCTGTCATTATTGGATTCCATGTACAAGTTTCATCGAATGCAAAGCTACAGGCTACGCAGGAAGGTGTCGAAATACGGACATATAATGTTATATATAATGCGGTTGAAGAAATATCCTTGGCCTTAGAAGGTCTGCTTGAGCCGGAGATTGTGGAAGAAATTTTAGGCAGTGCACAAGTTCAAGAAGCCTTTAAAATTCCCAAGATTGGCGTTATAGCGGGATCGAAAGTAACAGAAGGTATTATTGTTCGAAATGCAATAGCGAGAGTATTACGAGAAGAAGAAGAAATCGCTTCGGGAGAAATCACCTCTTTGAAACATCTTAAAGATGATGCAAAAGAAATCCGTGAGGGCTTTGAATGTGGCATTGGTTTGAAAGACTTTTCGAAATTCAAGGAAGGGGATATTATCATTTGCTACCAAATGAAGTCTATTAAAAGGACGTTAGAACTCAGTTGAGATCTGAACGACCCTTTAAGCGCACTGACCGGGTCGCAAATGAAATCCAACATATTCTTGGAAAAATTCAGACTCAGCATATTGATTTATCTGATTTGGGATTTATAACCATATCGCGTGTTAAAATTTCTCCTGATTTAAAAAGTGCAAAAGTATTTTTCAGTGTAGTTCAACCAAAATATACTATCGAAAATATTCAACTTTCGATGAATAAAAAGGCAAAGGCATTTCGAAAATATTTGGGAATGGAATTACGTATAAAATTCACACCTTCATTAACATTTTATTATGATGATACTGTTGCTTACACCCAAAAGTTAGATTCTATTTTTCACGATTTACATTCTGACGATTAATTTCTATGATATATAATATTTACAAACCCGTAGGGTGGACCAGTTTTGACGTTGTTAAAAAACTTCGTGGTATTACCAGAGATAAAAAAGTGGGACACGGTGGTACCTTAGATCCGTTTGCTGAGGGTGTTTTGGTTATTGGTACGAATGCTGATACAAAAATATTAACCGAAATTTCAGGAACCATCAAGTCTTATCGGGCTATCCTTACTATGGGGGAGGAAACAGATACACTGGATATTGATGGAAAAATAATAAACACATGCCCAATACCAATCTTGGATGAAAAAAAGGTGAAATCTGTTTTGAATGACTTTTTAGGCGAAAGTGAACAAGTACCGCCTATGTATTCGGCAAAAAAAGTGAATGGTGTCCGATTATACAAAATGGCACGAAAGAACCAATTTATTGAACGAAAACCATCTCCAATCAATATATATGATATCAAACTAAATCATATTGAAGAAAATATAATAGATTTTTCAGTAACGTGCTCAAAAGGTACTTATATTCGTGTATTGGGACTGGAAATCGCTAAAAAGCTTGGGACTGTCGGACATTTAACACAATTAACACGTACGGCGGTTGGTGAGTATAGGATTCATGATTCTGTCAGATTAACGGAATTTGAAGAAAAATGGATATCTACCGTACATTAGATACAATTCCACTGCTTTCTGAAAGTATTTTAACTATCGGTACCTTTGATGGATGTCATCGCGGTCACCAGGAAATTATTAAAAAAGTCAACTCCTTAGCCCAATTCAATAACACCAATTCTATTTTGATAACATTTGACCCGCATCCACGCCACGTATTGGAGTCTGATAATAAACTGCCATTGCTCATGCATATTAATAAAAAACTGGAAATCCTGAAATCACTCCATTTGGATGTGGTGCTTGTAATACCATTCGATGAAGAATTTTCCCACATTAAAGCGGGTGATTTTCTCCAAGATATTGTGGTGAAGCATTTCAAACCCACCTGTATTATTGTCGGATATGACCACCATTTTGGTTTTAAACGGGAAGGATCTCCAGAATTCTTGAATAATTTTGGAAAAAAGAATAATATATCCGTGGATATAGTCTCGCCAATTGCTGACGAGAACGTGAATATTTCCAGTAGCCATATTCGAGAATTAATAAAACAGGGGTTCGTTCGTCGTGCTTCGTTTGAATTGGGATGGGTATTTGGTTTTGAAGCAAATGTAATCCGTGGGGCAGGGCGCGGAAAAAGTCTTGGTTTCCCTACTGCAAACTTTATTCCAGAAGAAAATAATCAATTAATCCCTGCCAGCGGAGTTTATTGTATTCGTGGAAGGATTAATGGTAAAAGTCTGTATGGAATGTGTAATTTAGGAGTTCGCCCAACCTTCGATGAAACCGATTTCGTTATGGAAGTACATTTTATTGATGAAAAGTTGGATGACCTCTACGGAAAGAAGATTACTGTAGAATTTTTAGAACGAATTAGGGACGAACAAAAATTCTCTCATTCCCAAGAATTAATTAAACAGTTACATAAAGATAAACAATTCTGCATGAGATTGATGCAGAAGTATAAATAGGAGACGTAATGTCATTAACAAATGAACAAATACAAGAAATTGTAACCCAATTCGGTAAAGATAAAAATGATACCGGATCATCACAAGTCCAGGTTGCCTTGTTAACGGCTAGGATTCGATCCCTGACGGATCATGTGAAAATAAATAAAAAAGATAATCATTCCCGCCGTGGATTGGTTTTGCTGGTATCTCAGCGTAAAAAACTTTTAAAATATATGCGTCGGGTAAATCCCGATTCATACTTGACTATGACAAATGAATTGTCTATTCGTCGTAATTAAACTTTAAGATTAGGAAATATAATGAAAAAACAAGAAATAACGCTTAATGGAAGTACGCTCTCTATCGAGACTGGACAAGTTGCCCGTCAATCATCCGGATCTGTTATCGTCACCCATGGCGAAACAGTCATATTGGTTGCTGTAAATGCATCAAAACAAGCACGGGAAGATATTAATTTCTTCCCGTTGCAAGTCGAATATCGCGAACGACATTATGCAGGTGGAAAAATTCCCGGCGGCTTTTTTAAACGAGAAGCGCGCCCATCGGAGCATGAAATATTAACCAGCCGGTTAACCGATCGTCCGATTCGGCCTCTTTTCCCAAAATCTTTCAAATGTGAAACACAGGTCATTATCACGGTATTATCCAGTGATGGTGAAAATATGGCTGATACGCTGGCTGGCGTCGGTGCGTCTGCCGCATTGATGATTTCAGATATTCCTTTTAAAGGTCCAATAGCTACGGTACGCGTTGGTCGTATTGCTGGTGAATTTCTTATTAACCCCACACGATCTCAATTGGAAGATTCAGATATGTCAATTATCGTGTCCGGAAACGAACAAACCATTGTGATGGTCGAAGGTGAAGCAAAACTCATTACCGAGGAAGAATTTATCGATGCCATGAAATTTGCTCATGGACCAATTAAAGATTTAATCGCCATGCAGAATAAATTAATTGGAGAACTTGATATTGTTAAACGGGATGTACCCGAAGAAGAAACTGACGAAGCATTGGCTAAGGCTGTTTCGGAGTTGGTTACGGGTAAAATTGACGCCGCCATTAAGACAGGTGACAAAGCTGATCGCGAAAATCAGATTTCTGCTTTAAAGGAAGAGGCACAAGAGGCGTTTGTTGAATCCCATCCTGAATCAGAAAAATTGGTTTCTGGATATGTTAACGATCAGTTAAAAACAGCTTTCCGCGAACAGATACTTGCGGATGCCGTGCGGTCAGACGGTCGAAAAACAACCGATATTCGTCCAATTACTATTGAAACGGGGATTTTAGCCAGAACCCATGGATCTGCCCTATTTACTCGTGGAGAGACTCAGGCTATCGTTGTATTGACGATGGGAACCCCAAGATACGAACAAATTATCGACAGCATGGATATGGATACGAAGAAGAAATTCTTTCTTCATTATAACTTTCCACCTTATTGTGTAGGTGAAACTGGACGAATTGGTTTTACAAGCCGAAGAGAAATAGGCCATGGGAATTTGGCTGAACGAGCCATTAAGCAAATTCTTCCTGAATATGAAGATTTCCCATACACAGTTCGAATTGTTTCAGAAATTACTGAATCAAACGGATCTTCATCCATGGCGTCTGTGTGCGGCGGTTCTTTAGCATTAATGAGCGCAGGTGCACCCACTAAAGGCCATGTCGCTGGTATTGCGATGGGGCTTATCAAAGATGGCGATCGCTATGCAATTTTGAGTGACATACTTGGTGCTGAAGATCATTTAGGTGATATGGATTTTAAAGTCGCTGGTACCCGCGATGGTATTTCTGCTATTCAACTGGATCTAAAGATTGAAGGAATATCCTTCGAATTGATGGAAGAAGCATTAGCCCAAGCAAAGGAAGGTCGAAATCATATTTTAGATATCATGTATGAAGCGGTAGCCGAGCCTATGGAAATGTCAAAATATGCACCGAAAGTTCTTTCGCTTCAAATCAATCCGGAGAAAATTGGAGGCTTAATTGGACCCGGTGGTAAAACCATTAAAAAGATCATTGCGGATACAGAATGTGATGTAAATGTGGATGATGATGGTGTAGTTACCGTAGCAAGTCTTGATTTAAAACGATGCCAAGAAGCTATTGAAATTGTTCGGGCAATCACCCTTGAACCTGAGGTCGGAATGGAATTTGATGGAAGCATCACCCGTCTCATGTCCTTTGGCGCATTTGTTGAATTTGCACCAGGTCGCGAAGGATTGATTCATATTTCCGAGATGGAATGGCATCGGGTAGACAAAGTCGAAGATGTAGTCAAACCTGGAGATGCAGTCCGTGTTAAACTGATAAAGGTTGACGATCAGGGCAGATTAGATTTTAGTCGAAAAGCATTACTCGAAAAACCGGAAGGCTATGTAGCGCCTCCGCCACGTGATAGAAATCAAGGTGGCAATAGAGGACGGGGCAATGGTCCAGGTGGCGGTGGGAGACGACCTTTCCGACGTAACTAAATTTCAATTCGAGAATATTGAAAATGATCATTGGAACACCAAAGGAAGTTAAAGCTCACGAAAATCGGGTGGCACTGACCCCACATGTCGCGCTTGAATTAACCAAATCAGGCCACGAGGTACTCATTGAAAAAAGTGCTGGAATTTCTACAGGATTTATTGACGAAGATTACCAAACGGTTGGTTGTAAAATAGTTGAAAATTCTAAAGAAATTTTCAGCAATGCCGAATTGGTAGTCAAAGTTAAGGAGCCCCAACCAGAAGAGGTGGCCATGTGCCATAAAGGGACTACCATGTTTACCTATTTTCATTTTGCTGCTGCTGAAACTTTAACAAAAGCATTTTTGAACTCAGGTGCAACGGCAATTGCATATGAGACAATTATGCTTTCAGATACGTCATTACCTCTATTGATTCCCATGAGTGAAGTCGCCGGACGGATGTCCGTCCAGGAGGGGGCAAAATATCTCGAAAAGTTTCATGGTGGTCGTGGGAAATTATTAGGTGGCGTCCCTGGAGTTGAACCCGCCAGAGTCACGATTCTTGGTGGTGGTATTGTTGGCACAAATGCGGCACATATTGCAGCAGGCCTGGGCGCAACTGTGAATATTCTTGATGTGAATCTGAACCGCCTTCGATACCTGGACGAAATAATGCCTAAAAATGTTAGAACCATTTACAGTAATCAATATAATATTCAAGAATTATTGCCAAGAACGGATCTATTGATTGGCGCTGTTCTCATTCCTGGAGCCAAAGCACCCAAACTCGTTAGTAAAGAAATGCTGGGTAAAATGCAGGAAGGATCCGTTGTGGTTGATGTAGCGGTTGATCAGGGGGGATGCATTGAAACTTGTAAACCCACAACCCATGAAAATCCAATTTATCAAGTGGATGGTATTATTCATTATTGTGTGGCGAACATGCCAGGGGCCGTTCCATTTACATCAACTACGGCATTAACCAATGCAACAAATCCATACATTCAAAAATTGGCAAATCAGGGAATATTAAACGCACTTAAATTAGATGAGTATTTATTAAAAGGTTTAAATATTTATCAGGGACAGATTACCCATCCCGGCGTTTCTGATGCCTTTAATTTGAAATATACATCACCAGGTAAAGCAATAGCTTAAATCCTTTCTTTCGCTCCCATAGTACTTGTTTCAAAAGAGTTTCTTAACTAATATAAAGTATTAGTTGAATAGGAATTTTACATGGACTCCAACACACAATCGATAAAAAAACTATATTATTCCATTGGCGAAGTCAGCAAAGCTACTGAATTAAAGCAATATGTTCTTCGCTATTGGGAAACGGAATTCAAACAATTGAGTCCATCGAAAAATAAGGCAGGAAATCGTACTTATCGGCAAAAGGATATTGACACTATCCACAGAATCAAAGATTTACTATATAGACAAAAGTTCACCATAGAGGGTGCACGGAAAATGTTAAGTAATGTAGATACTCCTGAGATTAAAACCATAGAAGAACAACCGCAACACACGAGTGAAGCTAATGTTGAAATTCTAATTAAAATTAGGGGTGAATTAAAGTCTCTTCTGGAGAAAATTAATTCATAATTCGGGGCGTGGCGCAGTCCGGTAGCGCACTTGGCTGGGGGTCAAGTGGTCGCAGGTTCAAATCCTGTCGCCCCGACGGAGTAAGAAGTGGAGGTTTTTGATAAATTCGGGATCGTCCCTACAATAGTATTTGAAGTTAATTCATTCCTAAGCAATCAACGTATCATATTTACTATGATAACTTATTTTTGAATATCCTCCGGCGCTGATAAAATTTCTAATAATTCAATTTGAAATATCAAGACTGCCATGGGACCGCCAGGTCCGTCTCCTGAGCCAAATCCCAATTGTCCTGGAACAAATATCTGATATTTTGCGCCAGGACTCATAAGTTGCAATCCTTGGGAGAATCCAGGAACAACGCGATTCACTGGGAATACAGCTGTTTCTCCTCTTGTATATGAGCTATCAAATGTGGTTCCATCAATTAATTTACCCACATAATGAATTCTTACCCATTCCGTTGGCTCGGGCTTACTGCCCGAAGCATCTTTAATTATTTTATATTGAATGCCACTTCGATGTTCAATCACATCATTGTTCTTCGCATTTTCATTTAAAAATTTCACCCCTTCCTGGATATTCTTTTTTTCCAGGTCCATTCTATATTTTGGAACAATTTTTTCATTATATTTGAAAATAACAGCTTCTCGTTCCTTATCAGATAGGAAAAGATCATTTCCAACAAAATGATCTTCAATTCCTTGATTCAACATTTGATAGTCAATATCCTTGTATTCAAGTTCCAATCGATTGGCAATATCCAACCCCACTGCATAACTGACTGAATCAATCAATTTTTCAATACCAATATTGGTGACTTCTTTTTTTGCTTTATCCTCCGCGCAAGAGAATACCAGGAGAAGACTTGTTAATAATGAAAGATGTTTCATGAAGAATCCTTTTGATTTTGGGGCAGAATATCTATCTTTCCACACTTTCAAACAATAGCTTTAAATTGATTTTCGGCTATTTATTTCAATCAATGATTTGATATAAATTCCCCGCCTATGTTTGATATAATTACACAGGACTCAGGTCTAATAGAGATTACGATTGTTTTATTGATTTTGGTCAGTATCGCTATTTGGCAAAAATTATATCAAGCAGCCTTGGTAATGGGGGGAGTATATATTATTTACATACTATATATAACTATTTCACCAAAGGATGCCCCTACTATACCATCCACTAATCTTGATTCATCAGTTGAACAAGAAATTATTATTCCTCAAATAATAGACGATTCCACAAATTTGATTTCCAATATTGATGACGTTGGGAAGGTAGATACATTATCAGAATCGGTTGGTTCTGATGAAGTGATGATTCAAACTATTGACTCAACCATTGAATTTAAACGAATATACGAACCAGAAATAGATAATCCAGAATCAAAAATATCAGTATTAAGCATGACGGTAGGAACGGGTATTATTAATCGTCGAATTGAAAATCCGGATTCATTATTTTCGGTTGATACGAAAAGAATCTACTGTTTGACTGGCATTCATAATCAGAATGATTCTAAAGTTATTTACCATAAATGGTATCAGGAGGGCAGACTACGGTCGAAAGTTAAGTTAGAATTGGAACGATCCAACCTTTGGCGAACATGGAGTTATATCACTATTAAAGGTCAAAAAACAGGGAATTGGCAGATTGTTGTAGAGGATACTTCCGGCATTCGATATGATTCACTTTCATTTCATATTGTGGATAGTGTAAAGGAATAAATTAAATGCAGTGGGTACGTGATTTATATGATTGGGTTTTGAAATGGTCAGAATCTAAATATGGAACTGTAGCATTGGTTGTGATGGCATTTGCTGAAGCATCATTTTTTCCAATTCCACCAGATATTTTATTAATCGCCCTGGCACTTGGTGCCAGAAAAAAAGCAATACGGTATGGCATATTATGTTCACTGGGATCTATCGTTGGTGCTATGTTTGGCTTTGGAATTGGATATTTTTTATGGTGGTCAAATCCAGGTGAATTTTCCGGGCTGGCTCAATTCTTTTTTAATATTATTCCTGGCTTTACTCAAGACCTTTTTTACAGAATTCAGGAACAATATAATGCGTGGAATTTTTGGGTGATTTTTACAGCTGGATTTACACCAATTCCTTTTAAGATTTTTACGATATCTGCAGGTGCATTTGATATCAATTTCTCACTATTTTTAATTGCGTCCACCATTAGTCGTTCCGCACGGTTTTTACTCGTCACCGGACTTATATGGAATTTTGGTGAACCCATTCGAAACTTCATTGACCAATATTTTAATAAACTGGCAATTCTATTTACTGTATTGCTGATCGGGGGATTTTTTATTATTCGTTATATAATATAAGTATTCTCATGGGTTGTTTTGGGAGGGTAGAGGCACCTAAATTTGACGACGAATTCGGGGTGTAGCGCAGCCCGGTTAGCGCGCGTCGTTCGGGACGACGAGGTCGGAGGTTCAAATCCTCTCACCCCGACAATATATATTTACGGAATAGACTGACTAATTAAATATGGCATACAATCATAAAAAGATAGAGAAAAAGTGGCAGGATTATTGGCAAAATAATAAAATATTTCGCGCTGATGATCATTCCGAAAAGCCGAAGTATTATGTCTTGGATATGTTTCCCTACCCATCCGGAGCCGGTCTCCACGTAGGGCACCCACTGGGTTATATTGCCACGGATATTGTTGCAAGATATAAACGCCATAAAGGCTACAATGTTTTGCATCCAATGGGGTGGGATGCTTTTGGTTTGCCCGCAGAACAATATGCAATCAAAACCGGTACACATCCATCTGTTACAACAAAAAATAATATAAAGAATTTTCGCCGACAAATTAACATGTTGGGATTCTCTTATGATTGGGATAGGGAAATCAATACCACTGACACCAATTATGTTAAATGGACCCAATGGATTTTTCTCCAGCTTTATAAAAAGGGTTTAGCATACGAAGCAGAGGTACCGGTGAACTGGTGCCCAGAGTTAAAAGCAGTTCTGGCCAATGAAGAAGTGGTAGATGGCAAGTCGGAAATTGGTGGACACCCTGTTATTCGAGTACCCATGCGCCAATGGATGCTGAAAATCACCAAATACGCTGACTCTTTATTAGATGGATTGGATGATCTTGACTGGCCGCACAGTGTGAAGGAATTGCAGCGAAATTGGATTGGCCGTTCGACAGGTGCCAACGTTCAATTCCATATCCCATCGATAAATAAAAAATTAGGCGTATTTACCACTCGACCCGACACACTGTTTGGCGCCACATATATGGTCATGGCACCAGAGCATCCCTGGGTAAAAGACCTGGTAACCAATGATCAAAAATCTGCAGTACACGAATATATAGATATCGCTTCCAAGAAATCTGATTTGGATCGAACCGACCTAAATAAAGAAAAAACAGGTGTTTATCTGGGCGCCAATGCGATTAATCCGGTGAATGGGAAAGAAATTCCCATATGGATATCGGATTATGTAATCATGAGTTACGGTACAGGTGCTATCATGGCTGTCCCGGGACAAGATCAGAGAGATTGGGACTTTGCAAAGGAATTCGATTTACCCATTATTCGGACGGTAGAGACTCCAACCGATTTTGCTGGAGAAGCATATATTGGAGATGGGGTCGCTATCAATAGTGATTTTCTCAATGGGTTAGATATTAATGATGCAAAAACAAAAATTATTTCCTGGTTAGAAGAAAAAGAGTTGGGGGAGAAGGCCATCCAATACAAACTGCGTGATTGGTTATTTTCTCGCCAGCGTTACTGGGGCGAACCCATACCGATTATTCATAAGGGTGGAAAAACCATTCCCTTGGATGAATCAGAGTTACCGCTTGAACTACCTAAAATAGAAAAATATGAACCATCCGGTACAGGAGAGTCACCATTATCTACTATCCCAGAATGGGTTGAAGTAAAAGATGATAGTGGAACATTAATAGGACTTAGGGAAACAAATACCATGCCGCAATGGGCCGGTTCGTGTTGGTACTTTTTAAGGTATATAGACCCAAATAATATTGTAAATGCTTGGGATAGGTCGAAAGAAGCGTACTGGATGCCGGTGGATTTATATGTAGGAGGCGCAGAACATGCAGTTCTCCATTTACTTTATTCACGATTCTGGCATCATGTACTATATGATTTAGGATTTGTGTCAACAAAGGAACCATTCAAAAAACTCTTTA
>Ga0257107_1000918_pt1 | contig 11105 bp, 12 predicted proteins | sample LP_taG_2_FD_190178 | JGI IMG/M metagenome (GOLD analysis project Ga0257107, IMG submission 190178) | Marine microbial communities from Northeast Subartic Pacific Ocean, Canada - LP_J_2011_P26_500m | ecosystem: Environmental > Aquatic > Marine > Oceanic | place: Canada: Northeast Subartic Pacific...
ATTTGGTAAATAAAAAACATTATCTTTTTTTGGGAAATGCTTTTCTAACTCAAGATTCGAATAGTACGTTATTCTCTAAAAAACTAAAGATAGTTACAAGAAAAAAACCAACAACAAGTCAACTCAACAGTCTAAAATTTGCATTTAATATTTGTAAATTTATTAAATCTAATGCAATTGTTTTAGTAAACGGTAGATCTACCATTGGAATTGGAGCTGGACAACCAAGTAGACTAGATAGCTGTAAAATTGCATCTCAAAAGGCATTACAGTTCGTTCCAGAGAAAATTACAAAATCTGTGGCAGCATCGGATGCATTCTTTCCTTTTCCAGATAGTATTGAGGAACTGGCTGAAACAGGAGTAGAAGCTATTATCCAACCAGGCGGATCGATAAATGATGAAAAAGTTATTAAAGCTGCAAACAATGCAGGTCTAGTTATGGCTTTTACTGGAATTCGGCATTTTAATCATTAAAAATTAAATTTTATTTATTTTCGCTGCTAGAATAAAATCACTCTCTACTAGTCCTTTTATCTTGTGAGTAAAAATTTGAACCTTAGCATATCCCCAGCCAAATATTATATCAGGATGATGTCCTTGCGCTTCAGCAATATTACCAACCTCATTAACAAATTTTTGACTTTCGGAAAAATTTTTAAAAGTAAAATTTCTTTCTAAAAAATAAATTTCATTTTCTTTTTTTTTAACATCCCACCCATCAACTTTTTTTAAATACTTATGTATTTCAGAAATATCAAAAGGAGGAATTTCGCCACGACAAGGTATGCAATTTTTTTCATGTAGATCATCCATATAATTTTGAATTATATTTTAATGCTTATTTTTAGTCAAATATACATAATGACACTAAAACTGTCGACTGTAGTATAATCAATTTTTATGATAAAAAAAGTTAAGCTATGATAATTTGGATTGCATCATACCCTAAAAGTGGAAATACTTGGGTTAGAAGTCTTCTGAGTACTTATTTATATACTGAAGACGGCATATTTAATTTTAATTTATTAAAAAAAATTTTAAAATTTCCATCAAAAAAATACTTAGAATTTTTTACTAAAGATTTTTCAGATATAAAAAAAATTTCTGAATACTGGATAGCAGCACAAAATAGAATTAATTTATATAATGAAAATGAAAGTATTTTTTTAAAAACACATAGCGCCTTGTGTACTTTGGAAAATAACTCATTTACAAATAAAGCAAATACACAAGCCGTTATTTATATAGTACGAGATCCAAGAAATGTAATTACCTCAATTTCAAACCATTATTCATTTAATATTGAAGAATCTTATAACTTTATGATTGATAACAACAGAATGTTGGTAGCTGATAAATGGGGCGGAAAAAACTTTGGCATCAGTGAAATGTTAGGTAGTTGGTCACAACACTACAAATCTTGGCAAAATATTAAATTTGCACCAATATTAAACATAAAATATGAAAATTTAATAAATGATACAAAAAATTCACTTATAACAATTATAAATTTTCTACAAAGGTTTATTGAAGTTAAGGTTGATAATAAAAAAATTTTAAAGACTGTTGAAAGTTGTAATTTTGAAAATCTTAGTAAAATGGAAAAAAAACAAGGTTTCGATGAAGCCGCATATTCTGAAAAAACAAATAAAAAAGTTGATTTTTTTCATTTAGGTGAAAAAAATAATTGGCAAAATTTATTAAACTTAGAAATAGAAAAAAAAATAAGAACAGCATTTGATAAAGAAATGAAAGAGTTAAAATATATTGATATGTAAAATTACTGGAGCGGGAGAAGGGAATTGAACCCTCGACCTAAACGTTGGCAACGTTTCGCTCTACCACTGAGCTACTCCCGCTTATTTTAAAAGTATTATATTATAATAACATTAATCTGCAACATAAACGGATATCCCTCTTTTATTTAGATCAATATCAAATTTTTTATGTAGAGGGGGAAAGGCTCGTTGTTGACAATCCATACGATCACATGTTCTACAATTTACTCCTATTGGCACTTCAGTGTTTTTATCATTTAAATTTAGGGAGTCGGTATAAATGAAATCCTTTGCATATTTGATCTGACAACCCAACCCTATTGATAACAAACTTTTGAACATTCCATGCTTAGCAACTCCTTTTTCTACTGTTCTTGCTATGCAAACATACTTTTCGCCGTCAGGCATTTTTGATACTGCTGCATGGATTTTTCCTGGTGAAGTAAAAGCTGAATAAATATTCCATCTAGGACAAGCACCACCGTAACGAGGAATTTCAATTCCTGATAAAGAAAAACGTTTAGATATATTTCCAGCCACGTCTGCTCTTAACATATGCAAAGGAATTCCTTTCATATTAGGATCTTGTAAACATGTTACTCGATGAGCTACTTGTTCGAAAGAGGTAGCAAAAGTATTTTGTAAAAGTTCCAAGTCATATCTTTGCTCCTTACATTCTTTGTAAAAAAGTTTATAAGGCATTAATATTGCTGCGGCAGCATAATTAAGTAGGGCAACTTTTGATAATTTTCTAGATTCTTCTGAAGGAAATTTGAAAGTATCTAAATATCCATCAAGAATATCATTCGCATCTAAATGGACAATTTGCGCAGCTACATGAAGTTTTTTTGTTGCTAATGCCAAATAATCCGATAAAAGAAAAGTTTTTTTAATTGGGTCAAATTTTTTCGTAAAAAGTTTTTTTTCATCTGGAATTAAAGACTTAACTTCAATTTTGTATTTTTTTAATAAATATTCACATAAAGGTAAGTAACTTGTTCGATTATTCTTTTGTATTTCAGAAAATATTCCATTTGCAAATTCTTCCAATTTGGGAAAGTAATTTTCATTTTCTTGTATAAAGTCTGAAACAACTTCTCCAGGAAAAGAATTTTTCTGATTATCAATAAGTTTGCCCGATATATTTTCTACTTTACTAACAATGTCTTGATTTTTTTTCTTATAATTATCTCCAAGTTTGACCAAAGCTTTGGCAATTAAAGGATTTGAATTAACAATTTCCTTAATATCAAAATTTGTAATATCTAAATCTTCAAATAAATTATCTCCCAATACATCCATTAAATTTTGATACAGATTTGTATCTGTCTTTTTGGAAATATCTGATATTTCAATTCCAAGCTCACTCGATAATTTAATTAAAAGATCTACGTTTATTTTGCGCTTACCGCTTTCAATTAGGTTTAGATAGCTTGGAGAAATAGACAACTTTTTAGCCATATTAACTTGCGAAATACTAAGCTTTCTCCTTTTGCTTTTAATTTTGTGACCAATATGTAGGTTTATTTGAGACATCTTTACAGAATTTACAAATAGTAAATAATTTATTTACAAATATTTACTAATTTATTAGGAAAATCAAGAAAAATATTGCTTATGTAATTTTTTGTAAATATAGTAAATGCATGAATGACTTGTTAGATCCAGAAAAGAACGTAGAGAAAAACCAGCTAGATAGCCAGTTTTCGCAAAAAACAGTGTTTGTAAGAGAAGATGACCAAGATTGGGGTAGCGCTGGGATGAACGACATTCAAAAAGATCTCGAGTAAAATCACCAGAATTAGAAGGAAAAATGAAATCTTCAAACGTCTCTTTTGATCTCAAAAGATTTGCTGGAATAAAAAGAGATTATTCAAAAGGTGATGTCGAAAAACTCAAGGGTACATTTAGAATTGAATACACGCTATGCAAATCTCAATCAGAAAAACTTTGGAATTTATTAAACGCCGAACCATATGTTAATACATTAGGTTCGCTATCAGGCAATCAAGCGGTACAGCATGCAAAAGCAGGTTTAAAAGCTATTTATTTAAGTGGTTGGCAAGTAGCAGCAGATGCAAATAGCGCAGGAGAAATGTATCCAGATCAAAGTTTGTATCCTTACGATAGTGCACCCAAGTTAGTTGAGGCTATGAATAATGCTTTGATTAGAGCAGATCAAATTCAACATATGGAAACTGCAGAAAGAAAAATAGATGCTAAGGATAGAATAGATTACAAAATGCCTATTATAGCTGATGGTGAAGCTGGATTTGGTGGTCCTTTAAATGTATTCGAATTAACAAAAAAATTTATAAAAGCTGGAGCAGCTGGAGTACACTTCGAAGATCAATTAGCTTCAGAAAAAAAATGTGGTCATATGGGAGGCAAGGTATTAGTTCCTACACAAACCATGATTAGAAATCTTAAATCCGTAAGACTTGCAGCAGATATAATGGAAGTTCCATTAATTATTTTAGCAAGAACTGATGCAAACGCAGCAAAACTAATTACTAACGATATTGATGAAAACGACAAACCATTTCTAACAGGAAAAAGATCTCCAGAAGGATTCCATTACGTAAATGCGGGTTTAGACCAAGCTATTTCTAGAGGTTTAGCTTATGCTCCATATAGTGATTTAATTTGGTGCGAAACTGCTAAACCAAATTTAGAAGAAGCGAAAAATTTTGCTAAAGCTATTCATAATAAATTTCCTGGTAAACTGCTGGCTTATAATTGTTCACCTTCATTTAACTGGAAGAAAAATTTATCAGACAAAGAAATTGAAATTTTTCAAAAAGAAATTGGTAAAATGGGATATAAATTCCAATTTATAACTTTAGCAGGATTCCATGCACAAAATTATGCTATTTTTGATTTGGCAAAAAAATATAAACAATATGGAATGGCAGCTTATTCAAGACTGCAACAACAGGAATTTGATAGTGAAAAAGAAGGTTATACCGCTACCAAACATCAAAGAGAAGTTGGAACATCGTACTTTGATGCTGTATCAAAAACTATTTCTTCTGGCGAAAGTTCTACTACAGCAATGAAAGATTCTACGGAATCTGACCAGTTTTAATTTTAATTAAAATCTAAATCCTCTATTAGCTACATCAAATACAACATCTTTTGCAAAATTACTTTTATTTAAAATTTTAAATATATCATTTCTTATTTTTTTAAAAGGAAGAGCATTTTTTAATAGATCAGAACCAATCGAAAAAGAAAAATTTCTAGGTTTTGCTTCATTGGAAAATTCTGACAAAACATCAGAGCTTCCAATATCTAAACCTAGATTTATTTTCTCTTCTAATATTTTTTCTAAACATCTTAAATCTCTAAGCGTCATATTAAAGCTTTGACCTACAAAAGGGTGCATTAAATGTAAAGCGTCTCCAAATAGAAGGGTTCTCTCTAAGTAATATTTATTGCGAATTAAAAGATTTAAATCTTTTTTTTCTATTTTAGAAGTAAATTTTACGCTTTTTAAATAATTTGATACATAAAGTTTTATTTTCTTTTTTAGAAAAAAATTACTTTTTTCTTTCATAGAATTTTTTATAGACCAAACTATAGATGTTTTAGTTTTTGAAATAGGAAGCATCGCAAATATTGCGTTATCTAAAAAAATTTGCCTTGCAACTTTATTTTTGGAAGGCAAGTGATCAACAATTGTCGTAACTGCAAATTCCTTATATGAATTTTCAATTATTTTATCATTAAAATGATTCTTAATTAAAGTAGAATTGTGCCCGCTACATACAATTACTAAATTATATTTTGAAATATTATTATTAAATTTTACTCTTTTTAGTGAGCCAGAAGTGTAAATTGATGAAACTTTTTTATTTTTTTTTAATGATATAGATTTAATTTTCTCAACTTTATTCATCATAAACTTCATTATTTTTGAATTTTCTACCATATAAAAAATATTTTCATTTTTGCCTTCTTTATTTAATTCAAATATTTCTGAAAACTTTTCATTTTTAACTTCTGTATAGAGCTTCATCTTAGAGCAGGTCCATATTTCCTTTTTTAAAGATTTAGAAATATTTAGTTTATTAAGAAAATGAAAATTATTTTCTGAAACTGCAATTGTTCTGCTAGATTCAAAATTTTTGACTAAATTTCCTGTTATTAGATCTATCTTACAATTAAGTTTTGATAGACTGATTGCTGTAACTAAACCTGTCAAGCTACCTCCAATAATGCAAATTTTTTGTTTTTTCATGATTTTATTTTTTATAAACTAATTTTAACAATTATTAATAAATGATACAAAGTTAATTAACTGATTTGAAAAAAATGAAATCGCAGATTTTAACGAAAATCAATAATTTTACGAAAAAAAGATTAATAGAATTCTCTGGAATATTATTAGTATTATTTAGTTTCTTTGTTTTTGCATCAATTATTACATATTCGCCGGATGATCCAAATTTCATATACTCTCCAGAAACCACTCAGATAAAAAATATCGGTGGTTTCTATGGAAGTGTTATTTCTGATCTGTTATTGCAATCAATAGGTCTAATTTCAATATTGCTTTCTATAAATTTTTTTTATTGGGGTTTAAAAATTATTTCAGAGAAAATAATTTATAATTTTATTACAAAAATATTTTTTATTTTAATCTACATAATTTCTGGAACTATTTTTTTGAATAGCTTTTATAACGATTCGTTTTGGTTAATTGATAATGGAAATGGTGGTTTTGTTGGTAGAGTAATTAGAGAAAATATTTATTACTTTGCTCCCTTAATGGATAACCAATATTTAATTATTGGTCTTTTATTATTAACAATTATTTTTTTCATTCTAAGTTTAAGTATAAAGCCGAATGAAATTATAAAAATTTTCATTTTCCCTTTTATTTTTGTAAAAAAAATTTTTATTTTTTTGACAAAAAACAAGAAAAATTTTAATGAAAATAAAGATGTTTTACATACTTCTTCTGTACAGCAAGATCTTGAAGATAATATTAAGAAAAATGAACAGCCCATTTTGCCTTTTTCTGAAAATAAAAACAAGGAAGTAAAAAGTTTAAAAAGTGCTTTCAAACTTCCTGCAATAAATTTTCTTGAAAAGAATATTGATTTAAAAAATAGAATAAATGTTAATGATCCTGAGTTGATTAAAAATTCTGAATTCTTAGAAAAAATTTTACTTGATTTTGGAGTTGAGGGTAAAATTAAAAGAATAAGTTGTGGACCAGTTGTTACCTTAAATGAATTTGAACCAGCTTCAGGAATTAAAGTATCAAAAATAGTTAATTTAGCCGATGACATAGCAAGACATACTAGTTCTATTTCCACCAGAGTGGCAACAATACCCGGAAAAAACACAATAGGTATAGAAATTCCGAATTCAAAAAGAGAGGATGTATTTTTAAGCGAAATTATTTCTGATGAAAGATTTAGCAAAAGGGAAATAAAATTACCGATAGCTCTAGGAAAAAGTATTTCGGGCGTCCCTGTTGTTGGTGATCTTTATGCAATGCCTCATTTACTAATAGCTGGAACTACTGGTTCAGGAAAATCTGTGTGCATTAATACAATAATATTATCTTTGCTTTATAAATATACTTCCGAAAAATGTAATTTAATTTTAATTGATCCAAAAATGTTAGAACTTTCAGCTTACGAAGGAATTCCACATTTATTGTGTCCAGTAATTACTGAAGCCAAAAAAGCTACGGCAGCACTTGGCTGGGCAGTAAAAGAAATGGAAAGTAGATATAAATTAATGACTAGTGTTGGTGTCAAAAACATTGATGGTTACAATTCAAAACATAAGAAGCATATGCCTTATATCGTAGTGATAGTCGATGAAATGTCCGATTTAATGTTGGTTGCTGGAAAAGAAATAGAAAATTATATTCAAAGATTATCACAAATGGCAAGGGCTGCTGGAATTCATATTATCATGGCAACACAAAGACCAAGTGTTGATGTTATTACTGGCACAATCAAAGCAAATTTTCCTACACGAATTTCATTCCAGGTAAGTTCAAAAATTGATAGCAGAACAATTTTAGGGGAACAAGGTGCTGAACAACTACTAGGTAAAGGTGATATGCTATTTATGTCTTCAGCCAATAGAATTGTAAGAATTCATGCACCATATGTATCAGAATTTGAAATAGAAAAAGTAAACAGTTTTTTAAGATCTCAAGGAAAACCAGATTACATTGATGAAATTACAACAATTAGAGATAAAGATGCTGCTGCGGATGATGATGTTGATGGCGAAAAAGATGAATTATACAACAAGGCCGTAGACATTATAAAATCTGAAGGAAAAGCATCTACAAGTTTTCTGCAAAGAAAATTACAAATTGGATACAATAGAGCAGCAAGAATTATGGAAACAATGGAAAAAGAAGGAATTGTAGGCCAAGCAAATCATGTAGGAAAAAGAGAAATTCTATAGGCTCATCTTGATAAAAACTTTATTTTTTATTTTTAAAATTTTTTTCTTATACCAGCTATTTATTAGTATTTGTTTAGCAGATTTACAAAAAGATATTATTAATAAATTAACAGCAACCAAAACATTAACTTTTGATTTTAAACAAAAAATTTCAGATAAGGAAGAAAGAGGAAATTGTTTCATCAAATACCCTCTTTTAATGAAATGTAACTATAAAAATTTAAAAGAGAAAACAATAATCTCTAATGGGAAAACATTAGCAATAGTAAAAAAAAAATATAAAAAAATTTATTTATATCCTATAAAATCAACTCCACTTTTTTTTATTTTAAAAAAGGAAAAAATTATCAATCTAGTAAGAAATACTAAGCTAATTAAAATAAATTCAGATTTAATTGAATTTATATTTATTGATAAGAAAACAAATAAAGTAAAAATACTTTTTGATAAAAATTCATTTGAATTTAAAGGTTGGGAAACAAAGGATGCTTATTCAAATAAAGTAAGTTTTGAGATTAATAATTTAATAATCAATAATCAAATTTTAGATAATTTTTTTAAAATTCCGCAAGAAAAAGATCTTTAAGAAACCATTCTGCCAATCTTTTCACCTCCAAAAATATGGAAATGTAGATGAGGAACTTCTTGCCCCCCATCTTCACCAACATTAACTAAAGATCTGTAGCCCTTACCTTTAACTACTTCTGATATTCCAAGTTTTTTTGTAACAGTCCCTACTCCTTTTATTAAACCAACAATTTCTTTTTCAGATGCCTTTGAAGAAAAATCATCTAAATTTACATACTCTCCTTTAGGAACAACAAGTGCATGAATTTTTTTTTGTGGATTTATATCATAAAAAGCTAAGACATATTCATCTTCATAAATTTTTTTACAAGGAATTTCCCCTCTTAAAATTTTAGCAAAGATATTATTTTTGTCGTACTGCATTTTGCCTTTTTTTTAATTCTATCATCACGTCTTCAATTTTAATTTCATTACTCTCTAAAAGTACTAGTAAATGGTACAAAACATCAGCTGCTTCGTGAACTTTATTATCATTCTTTTCAATAGCTTTGATCAATTCATTTATTTCCTCATTGACTTTTGCAACACACATTTTTTTATCATTCAATAATTTGTTGGTATAAGATTTTTCAGGATTTGCATTCTTACGCTTGCGAATAATATTTACTAATTCTTCTAGAGATTTAAGCATTTTTATATTCTAACAGGTATACCTTTTGAGTCCAAATATTGTTTGGCTTCTAAGATCGTATGCTCTCCAAAATGAAAAATTGATGCCGCCAAAACAGCACTCGCCTTTCCAATTTTTATTCCCTGATGTAAGTGTTCTAAACTGCCAACGCCCCCCGATGCAATTACTGGTATGTTTACAAGATTAGATACTTTTTTGGTTAAATCTAAATCATAACCCTTTTTTGTTCCGTCCCTATCCATTGAAGTAAGTAATATCTCTCCAGCGCCCATAGATTCCATTTTCTCTACAAATTTTAAAGCGTCGATCCCTGTAGATTTCCGTCCTCCATGAGTAAATATTTCCCATTTATTTTCTTTGATTTTTTTTGCATCAACAGCAACAACAATGCATTGGGAACCAAATTTTTCCGCACTCTCTTTAACTAAATCTTTATTTTTAACAGCTGCTGTATTTATTGATACTTTATCAGCTCCTGCTAAAAGTAAATTTCTTATATCTTCTAAGGTACGAACGCCCCCTCCGACTGTTAGTGGTATAAAACACTTTTCTGCAGTTTTTTTAACTGTATCCAATATTATATTTCTATTTTCGTTTGAGGCAGTAATATCTAAAAAACACAATTCATCTGCCCCTTGTTCATCATATACTTTTGCTTGCTCTACAGGGTCCCCAGCATCAACTAGATGGACAAAGTTAATTCCTTTGACTACTCTCCCATTTTTAACATCTAAACAAGGTATAATTCTATTTTTTAACATTTTATATCTGTTTTGCTAGTTCGTTAATTTTTATATCACCATCATAAATTGACTTACCCACTATTACCCCTTCAATATTTTGATTATTAAGAGATTTTATTTTTTTAATATCTTCTATTGAAGAAATTCCTCCAGATATAACAAAAGGAATTTTTACTTTACTAGATAGCTCAACTGTATCTTTTATATTTGGACCTTTTTTTGTTCCATCTTTATTAATATCTGTATAAATAATTCTAGAAACACCGAAATTTTTAATTTTCTCCAAAAAATCTATAGCAGAAATATTAGTTTGTTTTTTCCATCCAGACAAAGCAATCAAACCATTTTTAACATCTAAAGAAACAGCAATTTTATTTTCAAATTTATTGCAAGCAGTTTTAAGTAATTCTGTATTTTCTACTGCGGCAGTTCCCATAATAACCTTATCGATACCCATTTCTACCCAACGACTTATATCGTCAATTGTTCGTATCCCTCCTCCAATTTGAATCTTTACTTTAACCTTTTTTATTATTTCTTTAATAAGAATAGAATTGGCTGGCCTTCCATAAAGTGCACCATCTAAATCTACTATATGAATATTATTAAAACCGTTTTGAAAATAAATTTTAGCTTGATCAATTGGGGTATTTTCATAAGAAGTAATTTGTCTAAAATCGCCCTTTACTAGCCTTACACACACACCGTCTTTAATATCAATGGCTGGAAAAATAATCATTTTGCCTCCCACTTCAAAAAGTTTTCTAAGATTATTAGTCCATTTTTTTGGCTTTTTTCAGGATGAAATTGGGTACCAAAAATATTTTCTTTTGCCACAGCTACAGTGATTGAATTTCCATAATTAGTAGTAGCAATTATACAATCTTTTTCTTTTGTTATTAACTCATAACTATGAACA
>Ga0257107_1000922_pt1 | contig 11071 bp, 25 predicted proteins | sample LP_taG_2_FD_190178 | JGI IMG/M metagenome (GOLD analysis project Ga0257107, IMG submission 190178) | Marine microbial communities from Northeast Subartic Pacific Ocean, Canada - LP_J_2011_P26_500m | ecosystem: Environmental > Aquatic > Marine > Oceanic | place: Canada: Northeast Subartic Pacific...
GTTTCTTAATTTACCAACCATACTAGCTGGTGATTTAAGGTCAAATCTATTTCTTAGCGTTTTCCAAGTAACAGATTCTCCCTTGTTAAAAAGGTTCCTCACCTTTTCAGTTTTTGAAAGTTTAGCTTTTGCCATAACTTCATCTCCTTCTGTGACAGTTTCCTGTCGGTTATTAAAAAAATTAAACATATGTGTTTAGTTTCCTTTCTTTGAGTTTAATGTTCTCCAACAATTGCTTGGCAAAGCATAGTTTACTAGTTTGTCAAGCGAATTCATATAATTTTTACCAAGATAATGATTTGAAGAATTAACACAACAACTGGAATAATCGTTCTGATAAATTCCATTGTGTGATTATATTCATCACATTTTCTTTCAAATTTGTTTCTATTCTTTTTCATATTCTTTTTTCTTTTTTAAACTTTCTAAATATTCTGTATCTCCACTACCCAATACATTCCAAAATTGTTCCATTGCACCTAACTCCGTATCTTCGTGTGTAGATTTAACACAACCTATCAATAAAACAATCATTATTATCATTATACTATTTTTTATCATTCCCATTCCCATTCGGGTCCTCATCTAATTTAAAATCTGGTGAAAATTGTATATCAGCCATGTCTGCTAAATCTTTAAGTTCTTCTTCTACTTCTTTTGAAATCGGTTTATGTGTCTTATGTTTTATACCTAAAATTTCATTATAATTTAATCTGGCAGTTTTGTTTTTGCCTGATACATTAACACTAACCATTTTATCTGTTAACAATTGTGCTGGATGTGTTTTACCAAAATCTCTATAAATCAATCCTCTGATTGCGTCTATAGCTAGAGCCAAGTCAGCGGTAAAAGTAAATTTATCAGTTTTAATTCCCATAGATACAAATTTATCTAACAATTTATAGGCAATCTCATCAACATTACCTTCAACAAATTCTCTTGTTTGTTCATCAACAATTTTTTGATGTATCTTTTCATTAATTTGTTTTCCAGTTTTATCTTTATTCTTTATCTTATTGAGTGGAAATAATATAATATTGTCTTTTTTCTTCTTATCATCACTCACTAATGACCTCACCTTTAAAATTTACTTTACCTTTATCAGCAAAGTGTTCTATTAACTGATTATAACTACCAATCAATTGTCCATCAATTTTAATTTGAGGCATAGTTTTGACATTTTTTCCAATGTCTTTTAACATAGCTTCTGTTGAAGCAAATTCTTCTAATTTCTTTTCTTCATATGTAAGGCCAAGCTTAGTTAATAAGTCTTTGGCCTTTCCACAATATTGACAATTCAACTTACTGTAAATCGTTATTGTCATCATCTTTTTTCTTCAGGTCGTTCCATGCCTTAACAGACGCTTCATTCAGATTATATGCGTCAACAGCTTGTTCAATAGTGTAATTAAACATCTTATTGTACTTACCTAAAGGCAATCTTAAACCAACCCATACTCTATAGTAACCATTTTTAGTTAAAGTCACATCTTGAGCAAATATCTCATAACCCCTTACAGGCGTTTCTGAAATAATATTTACTAATACTGATTCAACTTCTGAAACTATAGTTTTTGTTTCGGTCTTACCAAGTTCTATTATAAACTGTTTTGACTCTTTGTTCATCTCACCTTTAATAATATCAGCTAATTCTGACTTAGCTAACATCTTACCTTTTTCAATTGCTAATTGAAGGTCAGGAGAAACGGCAGTAGCCACACCAAATATACATTGTCTGTCTTTGTCTTTACCAAACCTAGGCGTATCACACGCTTGTGTTTGAGAAAAATCAGCCATGTACCATTTTGGTACTTTGTTTACGACATCACCTTTTTCCGATTTAATTGAATACGAACCACCTAATCCTGAACACGCTGATAATCCAGCAATGGCCAAGATAGCAATTCCTATTTTTAGTTTATTTTTCATCATATTTTCCCATTCTCTTTCATATTGTACACTAATCCTTGTAAAAAGTCAAGCGTGGATTGTATATAACCCAAAGCGTCCTCACCAGATATATCATATAATATAATCAATACGAGAGCTATGATAATAATGTATCTTAACATTATCTTACCTCCCATTCACCATTTTTCATTAAACAAACTTTGCCTGGTGTTTTAAACAAGTGTTTGTTCCGACTATACATTCGGCAGTATTCCGGAGTAAATATATCACGATAGTAAAATTGAGCAAATAGTTCCCAATAACTTGGTCCATCAAACTTCTTTCTACCATCAGCACACTCCAAAATTTCTTCTTTAATAATTGTATTTTCAGTTTGTTTTATAATAACTTTAATAAAACAATACTGTCCATCAACCTTTTTAGGTTGTATGGTTGTTATTTTATCGTAATAAACGCCTTTATCATTTTCTATCTTCTCAATTTTTTCTAATATAGTTTCTACTTTATCTATATTTGCAACTTCGGAATTAAATTCTGTATTGCCGACCACTTTCGTAGCAATCACTTTTTCAGTATATCCAAATACTGTCTTATTTAAGTCACAATCAACACAAGCATAAGCTTTACCAAAAGCAAGGCCTGATAATATAAGAACCAATATTAATATAAAGGTCCAAGTCAAATATTTTTTCATCTCGTGTCTAGGATCCATCATATTTTTTCAATTCTACTATACTCTGGTTGGTATTATATATTTCTTCGTTCAAATTGTCAATGGTGGTCTGGCTGTTGGAAATCTCAATCTCCTCTTGCTTTTCCTTCACTTCGTTCTCTAATTGTTCTATTTTTTCTCTATTATCTAACATCAATTCTTCTCAATCCATTGTCCATCTGGCAACTGACAAGCAGTACCAAATATCACTTCTCTTTTAACTCCACCTATACCAATTAATGGCCAACTACTAGTAATATCTACAGTAGCGTCATAATCTTTACATTTAATAGGTCCTTCCAAATATGATTTGGTAATATGAATAATTCCACTATTACCTGTTTTACTATTAAACCAATTTGTATAACTTGAACCATTTGGACTTGTATTTAAATGGTCCACAAATACTGCATTGTGAACATCATAGTCTGAATTGTACATAATTTCAGCACCTGCAAATGCACCAATTAAGGTACAAGCACCTGTCACATAAGGGTCTGAAACACCAGCTGCCATACAAGCCGTTACACCTGTTGCACCACCTGATACGGCACCAACCGTACTTCTATTCATACTAGAACACGCACTTAAACTTGCTATAGCTAATGCAATAGCACCTATTTTAACTAATTTATTCATCTTTTTCTCTCTCACTTGGATGTTGGTCCACTTTATATTCTTTACAGACCGCTTCTAATCCTTCATCTAATACTCTTGTTAATTTACAATCATAACCAGTTATCTTTGATAAAGCAATATCATTTGTTGTAGGCATATCGTTTGCAGCTAGAGCTACATCTACACCTGTTTTTGTAAATGTTATTGTTTTATATGTTTCGTATGTAGTAGCACTTGTACCAATCCACGCTGGTAATGCCTGACAGGCATTTAATAATACTAAACTACTTACTATTAATATTTTTTTCATAATCTCCATTATCTTTAGCAACCAATAAACAATCTGCTTGTATCATTTCTATTTTATTTTTAATACTACTATCGTCTGCTTTAGGAGTATTATACTTCATACCCCTAAGCTCATCAGACATTTCTTTAATAGTGTCTATCTTATCGCAAAATTGACTAATCTTGTGTAACATTTAACTTACCAAACAATTTCCATATCATTTCTTTAGTTTTGACTAGTTGGTCTTTACCTTCTTGCCATTTTACTTTTTGAAATTCAATAGTCTTTGCTTTTTCATCTGAAGCCCAATTTGTAATACTGTTAACAGTATCATTTACTGGATTTGCAAATGCGTTTGTACAAATTAATACAAATGCTAAAACTAATAGTTTTTTCATTGGTTCCTTTCTTTATGCGCCGACTTCGGCGAATTCGTTATTTTCTGACTCTGCCATTTTATCAGCATAAGTCTTACCAAATACTGTCATATAACAATGGTCTCTCGGATTTGGAGCAGACCACATTAATAATAGATTGGCAAAATTAATATCAACACCATCATAATATTTTGGATGGCTTTCTTTTAATTCTTTGTGTTCTTTACAAAACTTAATACGATTGCCGTATTTGTTTTTCTTATTTTTACTGTCTTTGATTTCTGCCTCTTTAAATTCAGCATAAATCATGTCTTTGTTGTAAAATGTCATATAATCCTTTCTCAATTAATTCATTTACTATATCTTAAAGGAACCGTCTTAAAATGGCAAGCCCTTAAAAAAGCGTGTATTTACTCGCTTTTTGCTCCAGGAAAAGCGCCAGGATGCGTCAGGTTCGCTTTTTCTGAGCTAACTGATACTCCGCTATAGCCCTCTGGAAGCGTTTCTCTCTGACTTTCCGCCTCTGCCCATTTCTCAAACTCGTCTATTTGAGCTTGATAGTTGTCTTTAATATCTCTAATCATTGCCCTAGCATATATCTTTGTAGGGTCATCATCACTTGGTACCACTTCTAATTTTGTATGGATTTTATCCAAGTGTTCAATAAATTTCATTTCTGCAATCATTATTTTTTCTCCTCACTACTCATTAATAAAATTATATAATGGATTGCTTTAAGCAAATCCTTTCTATTATGACCAGACTTCTTACCATACCTACACAGGTATTTAATAGCATTTGCTTGGCAAAAATCTTTGTCAATATTCAGGTGCCTTAACATATCTTGAACCTGGAAACCGTCTTTTGTGGTACTATAGTGTTCACCATAAGTACCCTTTATGTAATCTGTTATTTCTTTTAGTATCTTATCTTCATTATATTTCATTATTTTTTCTCCTTAAATGGAATCCATTTAACTTTGCCTTGTAAATAATCCATTTCTGTTTGTACATTTTGTTTATAAGATGGTTTTTTAAACATTGTATTTGCGTCACCAGATTTAAAATCTTTCTTATGTGATATTGTAATATGTGCTGGTCCTTTATCAATTCTTTTTAATTTTTTATATGTTTCAGCTAAATACATATCACTTACCCAAAATGCCTCTATATTCTTATTTGCTCTTTTTTCTTTAATATAAACATCAACTTTTTTACCACACAATTTAGTTAACTTTTCAAAAGTTTCATTGTTTGGTTTATATGCAAGTGTAATATGGTCGCTTACTTTAATATCCATTGTTGCATTTTGTTTTACAACATCATAGGATTTTTTATCTAATGCAACTGCATAGTATCCGTTATTCATATTTTTTTCTATACCAATGTTTATCTTTAACTCCTACTAAAGTTATTTTTTTTGTTACTTGTTTTAATCTTGCTGGTATTACTTTAGTTATATTGCAATAAGTACAACACACATCACCATATAATTGAGTTACTTTATCATCACTATCATTTTTTCCAAGTGGTGTTGGATTATGGTAATCCATGCCATTATCAATTTCTGTTTTGCATATGCAACACTTCATTTGTTTAGTTGCTACTACCATTGAAAATATACCCCTAATAATATTAAAATAAGCATTATTGGCACAACTATTGTCATTGGCCAAAAGTCTAAAATTGCATAAATTTTTTCCATTAATTTGGTATCAGTATTTAAATGGTCTGGTACCGGCATAACTACAGTTGATGGTCCATCCAACTCTTCATCTGTTTCAATATTTTTTAATTGATTTAAACTATCTTTAGCAGTAGCCAAATCATTGTCATCAATATTATCAATTATTGAATTAATAACATCAACTTTATTTGTCAATCCATTTATCCACATATTCTTCCTATAAGTAAAGAGGACCTGTCCATTTAATCTGATAATTACCAGTAAGAACATTACCTCTTGGTTGATTTAAGGCAGGTGCATTGTAACCAGCAGGTTTCAATATATCGCCTTTCTTAAAATGTTTAAAGTCTTCTTTTACAATAAAAGCAAATACAGACCTATCTTGTACAATCTTAATATATTTACTTCCACTTTTAATTTTTGTTTTATTATCCCATTCAGCAACTTGTTGCTTCATATAATCGCCTGGTCTTGACCATGTAGAATAATCATGTTTGGCACCAGCCATCATATTGGTGATACCTTGTTCAAGGGTTTTAGCCGTTTGTGTTACATGTGACATATTATTTACCTAACTGACTTTCTGCTTCTAAATTTAAAGAAACATCAACATTTGATTCTTCTTTGGTACCATAAACAACTTTTTCTAAATCGCCCATTGGATCCAATGGTGTAGTCACATCACCAGTTTGAACATCAACAACATCACTTTCTAAAGCGTATGTATCTAATTCAACATCACCGTTTTCAATGGCATTTTCCATACCATCATAATCGTCATAAACTACTTTAGCAACAAATTCAGATTTATCTGCTTCTGTATAATTGGCGTCTACCATATAAGTTTCAACATCATTTTTTTCTTCTGTAATATCTTTACTAATTTTTGAATAGTCTATACCACAATCTGACATTTTTTCATCAGCTTCGTCTTGATTTTTTGCTAATACTTCTTGCTCAACGCATAAAGTATAGTATGTTTTTTTTCTATAAAGATTTTTACCTAAATCATCTTTACCAAAATATATGTCTGTTATATTACTCATATTATACCATACCTCCTTCTCTTAATTTTTGTACTTCATTTGATTTATCGGTTAATACCATATCAACCCAATCGTCCATAGCATATTCATCATCAATGCCTTCTAACGCTAAATTACCATCAAAATTTTTCATTTTGGTTACTGCGTCTAATTTGTTAATAGTGCCTGAATTTAAATCAGTTTCAACTTTATCTAAAAAGTCTGTTGCCTGGTCCCAGGCCATATTTTTCACTTTACCCATATTATATAACTCTCCATTCTTTTAATTGTTTTTCGGTGAAATCACCGTAATTTGATACTTTTTTTATAGTATCCTCTTTTTCTTTTTTTTCAGCGATAATTTGCTCTTCTTCTTCTTTTCTCAAAGCGTCATTATCTGCTTCAATTTCTTCTGTAGTCATTAAATGATAGTTCATAAATCTTGGTCTGATACCATTGACAGATTTGAATAAATCCCAATGTGTAGTTTCAGCCATATAATGCTTGAATTCGTCAACTGTATAAATTTTGTAACCTGCCCAATGTTTTGGGTCTTCTGTAATCATTGAAGACCATCTATTTTTTGGGTCTTCGTCAACCCAGGCTTGAGATTTAATGTTCATCTGTTTAAGATGTTCTAGTAATTCTGTAGAAACTTCTTTTTTCGTAGTGTTTTTCATAGTGTTTTTTATCATTTATGTGTCCATTATACAGGTCCTGGCCAAGAAAGCAAGCGTTTTCTTGCTTTTTTTCGCTTTTTTTCAAAATAAAAAGCAAGTAAAATCAATGGTTTCCGCTAATGCGACAAAAAAACTTCAAAAAAGTTGTAAAAAAGCGCTATTTCCAAGCGTTTTTTATCCATTCCTGCTCGGATTCGTGTGGATTTGGCTGACCATGGAACACAGTTACCAACGATTCGCCATTATGGTCATATTTCATATCTTGTCTGGAGTATCTATTTCCCTTTCTATCATACCACTTATATGATTGGGTCCATGAATCTGGAAACGAAGCACATCCAGGAGTAAGCATCAGGAAATCGGAAATGAGGTTTTGGTCACCAGGAAACCGTCTTAATAGATTGGGTCTATCTTTCATAAATCTTAACCACAGTTTCTTATGCAATTCTGCGTTCTTAAATTTCATCACACTAGAGTTCCAGGCCTTTGTAGCAGGATTAAAGTCATTCATACCAACAAAACTCATATCTGGTTTATATGTAAAAAAACAATCTATATTGCCTGTAATACAAACATCTAAATCCATGTATAAAGTGGTGCCTTCTAATGGACTATCAGTATGAAATAATTGCATTTTATTCCACCAACCTTGTAAATCATCTTCTGGAAATTTGTTGTATATAATATCACCTTCAACCTGTTTATGTAATTTTACAAGGTCTGTGAATACATAAAATTTATAGTCTATGGTAGTATGTCTTTCTACCATATTGTAGAGGTTTTGAACATACTCTGGGGAGTATTTATCACCATAACAAACACAAGCAAAGTTATACATTCTGGTACTGTACTTTTAAAACTTTCTGTGCCAAACCATCTTCTATTTCCTGTATTGTGAATTGGTGGTTTGCTATCATATGGAGCCATTCTTGTATCGTCTTCCTACCTGGTTTAAATGGTTTTTCAACCAAGTTAATTTTACGGCTTGTTACTAACGAAGCAACATGCCTTTGATGAGTAAACGCTGGCGTCACATTTAGGATTCCATCTATAGCTGACAAAGACATATTTGTCACAACACACCAAGAGTCTTTTAATTCATCTCTTATGTCTGTTTGCCACCACTCATTATTTGGTCGTGGTTTATTTCTTATTTTAATTGGTCTATCGGTGTGCTTTTTTAACTCTTCACTTACTTGTTTAATCCACTCTTCTTGTGAAATACCATTTATTTGCATTGTTACAGTAGGAGATGACGGACATAATAATATATAATCACCACTATCTCTCCAACCTTTAAATTCTGCGTCAATACCTTGTTTAACTAATACATTCCATCTATCAGGTGTTGCCACATGGAATTTATTTGAATGAATACCACCTTTGCATATTCTAAAATATGTCTTATCATAATGGTGTATCATAGGTTCTGGATATCTTGTGATTTGTTCTGTTAAATAACCTACATCAACATACCACCATTCATCTCCGTTTTCCATACATTCAGCAATTTTAGGTATATTTTTGCCTGCTAATCCCCAAAAGAAATGTACATCTTTGCCTTCATCATTCCAACCTTTACCAATTGCTGGCCAGAGTTGTTTAGATAAACACTTCTCCCAAGGAATATTATGTGTTATTATCATAAGGTTCAAATACTGTATTTAAAGGTTGATTACATCTAACAAAACTTGCACATTTAGGAATATCTTTTAATCGCCTTGCACCAATATAGGTACAACTTGAACGGACACCACCCAATATATCTTTTACCGTTTCCCCGACCAGTCCTCTAGCGGGTAAGGATATTGCCCTTCCCTCATTTCCTCTATAACCATCTTTTCTTTTACCGTGTATTTCTCTTGCTCTATCGGAAGACATACCATAAAATTCTCTTCTACCATCTACTGCTTGCACTTCTGATTCTATATGTCCTGCTAACATACCACCCAACATTACAAAGTGAGCACCACCACCAAATGCTTTCGCAATATCTCCTGGCATATTACAACCACCATCTGCCATTATATGTCCACCCACACCATTAGCGGCGTCAGCACATTCCATTACAGCACTAAATTGTGGTACACCTACACCTGCCATTGTTCTTGTTGTACAAACTGAACCTGGACCTATTCCAACTTTAACTATATCTGCACCATTAAGGATTAACTCTTCGGTCATTTCTGCTGTCACTACATTACCTGCAATAATAGTTTTATCTGGATATTCATCTCTAACTCTTAATATGAATTCTGAAAAGTTTGTATGATATCCATTTGCAACATCTATAGTAATAAACTTAACATCTGGATAATTTTTTACTACTTGTTGCATTGTACTATAATCTTCAGCGTCTTTATCCCATAACTTACCTGTACCTGTACATACTGATACATACTTCAATTTAATACCATTACCAACTGCTTCTCTCCATTGGTCTATTGTTGTTGTCTTTGTAATGGTAGTCATCATCTTATACTCTTGTATAACTTTCGCCATACTAAAGGTTCCAACTCCATCCATATTGGACGCCACTATTGGACAACACTCATATGTTTCTCCAGAATTTATAAATGTAAACGACCTTGTCATTTCCACATCACGCCTTGATGATAATGTTGACCTTTTAGGTTTCAACAATACATCTTTATAATCTAATTTTATTTCGTTATCTAATCTCATTAATCTTTACCTTCCATAGTAGTTCCTTTAAAGGGGTCAAACCTAGTGTCTTTTATTATTGGGTCTGTAAATACAATATCGTGGTAAATGTCAAACCATTCATTTGCATAATCACTATCCTTATAATCATTAAACCAAGGACCACCTAAAGTCCAATGTACATTTTTTGCGTCTGGATTATAGTCATATTCACTTACTAACCAATTCCATTCTAATGGTATACTACCTATTAAATCATTATGAGCCATCCATTTAAATTGGTGTAATTGTAGACCACTAACTCTACTAACATAATCTGGTGTTAATTGCCAACAATGTTCATTATTAAACATCATCATACTAGACCAATTCTTTTTCTCAAATGTTTCATTCTTTGCACCTCTAAATTTTACATCTGTTTTAGGAGTGTAATCATGTTTACAACACATTAAAGCATACTTGTCTTCTCTCATATTCCATAGTTCAACAATATCACCTCTAAACATCATATCACAATCCATAAAAATAGACCAACCAACATAATTAGACATATAAGGAACCATAAATCTACTAAATGCAAATTGTGTGGATTGGTTATCCTGCATTTCTCTATTAAACTTTGGTATATTGTTTAATGAAACTGGTGTTATACTAACAGGTTCACTTGCATATTTTCTAATACTTTCTGCTAAAACATAATAAGCAGCCTTTTCACCTTCGTCATAGCCTATGAATACATTAATCATTGTACATTACCTTTAAATATTCTATCTAATCGTCTATAGAAGGACTCTTTCCCACTATAGCCTACTATTCTAACTAATTCTTTTCTACCATTCCATACAATAAAGGTTGGTGTTCCTCTAATAGGTTTAATTCGTTCTTCAGCATATGCTTCTTTAAACCAATCAGGTTGATTATATACATCAATAATAATTAAAGGTAAATCTTTATCTACAATTCTATATTGATAATCAACTGCGACCTCTTCCATAAATGCACTACAATACCCACAATACTTACTATGAAACATTAATAGTTCAAATGCATATGTTGATGTAGTAAAAAACATTGCTAAAAGAAATGCTAATACTTTAATCATCTTGCTC
>Ga0257107_1000923_pt1 | contig 11063 bp, 13 predicted proteins | sample LP_taG_2_FD_190178 | JGI IMG/M metagenome (GOLD analysis project Ga0257107, IMG submission 190178) | Marine microbial communities from Northeast Subartic Pacific Ocean, Canada - LP_J_2011_P26_500m | ecosystem: Environmental > Aquatic > Marine > Oceanic | place: Canada: Northeast Subartic Pacific...
GGCGCCTTTTTCCGTTTTTCCCATTTTAACTCCAGAAGCAAGTGTTATCAGAGGAGTTGTTAACCCATAGGATTTATTTTTGTTTTTTCTTTTAATTAATTCTACCCCGTTAACTATATTCCCCCATTGGTCTGAACCACCAATTTGTAGATCACACTTATTTCTTTTGTTTAGTTCAAGAAAATCGTAAGCCTGGAGTATCATATAATTAAACTCCATATAGCTTAAGGATTGTTCTCTTTCTAAGCGTAATTTAACACTATCAAAAGTTAACATTTTATTTATGGTAAAATGTTTTCCAATATCTCTTAAAAAATTAATATAATTTAATTTACTTAACCAACTATAGTTATTAATAAATATAGGTTTTGTTTTTGAGTTTTTAGATTTTAAAAATATTTTAAAAACATTTTGAATATTTTTTATATTTTTATTAATTTCTTTTTTATCTAAAATTTTTCTAGTTTCTTCTTTTCCCGAAGGGTCACCTATAAGCGTTGTTCCTCCACCAAGCAAAACTATTGGTTGATGACCAAATTTTTGAAGAAGACGAAGACACATAATTTGCATTAAGCTTCCAACGTGCAAACTTGGAGCTGTACAATCAAACCCGATATAAGCCCTAATTTTGCTTCCAGACATCAATTCATCAAGGCCGGGTTGATCAGTACATTGGTTGAAGTAACCTCTTTTTTGAAATTCTGTTAGAAATGTTTCTTGCATGAATTTTTCAGCTTCTTTAAAGTTGTAATATACAAGATTCCTTTTAAATTAAATATAATTTATGAGCAAGTTTTACAATAGTTTGGGTTTAATGAGCGGCACTTCGATGGATGGAGTGGATGCTTCAATTATTCAATCAGACGGGGAGAAAAAATATAAGGTAATTATAGATAAATATTTTGAATATCCCAAAGTTCTTTTTGAAAATTTAACGAAACTTAGAGATAAAATTAAAAGTGCAGAAGATCTAAAAAAACTTTCCAAAGAAGTAAGCAATATTGAAAAAGAAATAACGGTTTTTCACGCTAACGCAGTGAATGAAATTTTAAAAAAAACGAAAGTAAATGTAGATTTTGTAGGATTTCATGGGCAGACCATTTTTCATAGTGTTAAAGAAAAAATTTCTAAGCAGTTAGGGGACGGTAAACTTCTTTCAAAGCTTACAAAAAAAACTGTTGTATATAATTTCAGAAAAAATGATTTAGTTAATGGTGGAGAGGGCGCTCCGTTAGCTCCAGTATTTCATAAATTATTAGTTGAACAAAATAAAATAAAAGCACCAGTTATGATATTAAATATTGGTGGAATAGCAAATGTAACTTCAATAAGTGATAATTTTGAAATATCCAGTTTGGACATAGGTCCAGGCAATTGTTTAATCGATAAATGGATTAGATTAAAATCAGATAAAAAATATGATGAAAAAGGTTTAATCGCAAGATCTGGCACTGTAGACAAACTTATATTAAATCAGTCGTTAGATAATTTTTATAATAACGAAATAAGTAAAAAAAAATCATATGATACAAATGATTTTGATTTATCATTTGCGAAAGGATTAGCTTTAGAAAATGGTGCAGCAATTTTAACTGAGTTCACTGCAGACATTTGTTCAAAAAAACTGGCAAACAGAAATATATATGTATTGGGTGGAGGAAGAAAAAATACTTTTTTGATTGAGAGTATTGAAAAAAAAATGCACTGTAAAATTAGATTAATTGATATAATTGGTATAGATGGAGATTTTATCGAGTCCCAGGCTTTTGCTTATCTAGCTATTAGATCTTATCTTAAGTTGCCGATTTCTTTTCCTGGCACAACCGGTGTAAGCAAACCATGTACTGGTGGAGTAATTGTTAAAAATTATTGATATAACGAAGACTCTTTTTTAATGTATTCGTGCATTTTATTTTTTAGAATTTTTTCTTTCATTTTAAAAAAATGATTTGCTCCATTTACCTCAACAAAAGATACCTTTATACTTTTTTGAGAATCTAATCTTTTTTTCAAACCATCGATGTTTTCTTTAGGTACCAATTCATCATTTTCACCATACACAACCATGCCAGAGGAAGGGCATGGAGCTAAAAAAGAAAAATCGTAAACATTTGGTTGAGGCGATATAGATATAAATCTATTAATTTCTGGTCTTCGCATTAAAAGTTGCATTGCTATTAGAGAGCCAAAAGAAAAACCGGCTATCCAACATTGGCTGTAATCAAAGTTTTCTCTTTCAATCCAGTCTAATGCGGCAGCAGCATCCGAGAGTTCTCCTTGTCCATGATCAAAAGATCCATCACTTTTTCCAACTCCTCTAAAATTAATTCTGCATACAGAAAATTCATTTTCATAAAAGCAATTGTAGATTTCAAAAACAATTTTATTATTCATAGTTCCCCCGTATTGCGGATGAGGCTGAAGAATCAAAGCTACTGGCGCGCCCTTTTTCTCACTTTTTAGATATTTAGCTTGGATTCTCCCAGCAGGACCAGGAATAAAAACTTCTGTATTTTTTTTTACCATTTTTTAGTAATGATTATTAGTTTCAAAAAAAGTTTAAGTTTATAGCACGTTTACAGGTATCGATTTGATTTTTTTTATACTTGACTAATTCAGTAGGATTCCCTAAATAATTGTTATATTTAGAGGTTATTTCATATGAAACTTACAAACAAAGGAAGATATGCTGTGATGGCTATGGCTGAATTGGCTAAGCATGACATAAAAAAGCCCATTAATTTATCTGAAATTTCAATAAGACAAGGAATTTCCATATCTTTTCTAGGGCAAATTTTTTTAAAATTAAAAAACAAAGATTTGGTTCAAAGTTCAAGGGGTCCTTCAGGCGGCTATATTCTGAGCAAACCTCCAGAAGAAATTAAACTTTCAAACATAATTGAGGCTGTAGACGAAAAGGTCAAGACGCTCAAATGTAAAAAAGATTCAAAAAAAGGATGCAACGGAAAATCTATTAAATGTATCACACATGATCTTTGGGCGGAGCTCGAGCATCATATCATGTATTTTTTTGAAAAAAATACATTAAAAGACATCGTTAGTAAAACTACTAATAAATTTGATTTAGAAATAAAAAAATGAAGCAGCAAGAAATAGAAAATATAAAAGAATATAAGTACGGATTTACAACGGACATAGACAGCATTAGAGCCCCAAAGGGTCTTAGTGAGGAAGTGATAAAATTTATATCTAAAATAAAAAAAGAACCTAAATGGATGCTAGATTGGAGATTAAAAGCTTATAATAGATTAAAAAATATTAAAGAACCAAATTGGCAAAAACCAAAATATCCAAAAATCAATTACCAGAACTTATACTACTATTCTGCTCCGAAAAGCGCGAAAGATAAACCCAAAACTCTTGATGAAGTTGATCCTAAATTGTTAGAAACATACAAAAAGTTGGGAATTCCGTTACAAGAACAAGAAAAACTTAGTGGTGTGGCAGTAGATGCGGTGTTTGATTCAGTGTCAGTTGCGACAACTTTTAAAGACAAATTAACAGAAAAAGGAATTATTTTTTGTCCAATATCAGAAGCAATTCAAAAACACCCTGAGCTTGTTAAAAAATATTTAGGTTCAGTGATTCCAATTACAGATCATTATTTTGCTACTTTGAATTCAGCGGTTTTTACCGATGGTTCATTTGTTTATATTCCTGAGGGAGTAAGGTGTCCTATGGAACTTTCCACGTATTTTAGAATTAACGCAGCACAAACAGGGCAATTTGAAAGAACTTTAATTATTGCTGATAAAGGAAGTTATGTAAGCTATTTGGAAGGATGTAGCGCTCCAATGCGTGACGAAAACCAACTACATGCGGCAAATGTAGAGTTGGTTGCTTTAGATGATGCAGAAATAAAATATTCCACAGTTCAAAACTGGTACCCAGGAGACAAAGATGGAAAGGGTGGGATTTATAACTTCGTAACCAAAAGAGGAATTTGTAAAGGAAAAAATTCTAAAATTTCATGGACGCAAGTAGAAACAGGATCTGCAATTACTTGGAAATATCCTAGCTGTATTCTGCAAGGTGACAATTCTATTGGAGAGTTTTATTCAATTGCAATTACTAACAATCACCAAAAAGCTGATACTGGAACCAAAATGATTCATCTCGGAAAAAATACAAAAAGTAAAATTATATCCAAAGGAATTTCGGCGGGTTATGCAGATAATACTTACCGGGGGTTAGTTAGAATAAGCGCTAAAGCAAACAATTCTCGAAACTATACACAATGCGATTCTTTATTGATGGGCAATAAATGTGGTGCTCACACAATACCATATATTGAAAATAAAAATTCATCAGCAAATGTTGAGCATGAGGCTACAACTTCAAAAATAAGCGAAGAACAATTATTTTATTGCAATCAAAGAGGATTAAATCAAGAAGAAGCTATTGGTTTGATTGTAAATGGTTTTTGTAAAGAAGTTTTACAACAGCTTCCTATGGAATTTGCTGTGGAAGCGCAAAAACTCGTTGGTATAAGTTTGGAAGGAAGTGTGGGTTAATGCTTAAAATTGATAATCTTTCAGCAGAAATTGACAACAAAAAGATTTTGAACGGATTAAGTCTTCATATAAAAGCCGGCGAAGTTCACGCTATTATGGGCCCAAATGGTTCTGGCAAAAGTACATTGGCAAATGTTCTTTCAGGAAAAAAAGGTTACGAAATCTCAGGTAAAGCAAGTTATGAAAATAAAGATTTGTTTAAGCTAGCAATAGAAGAAAGAGCCCACAAAGGTTTATTTTTGGCATTTCAATATCCTTTGGAAATTCCAGGAGTAAATACAATAAATTTCTTAAAAACCTCTTTAAATACTATAAGAAAATCAAACGGTGAAAAAGAACTTGATGCATTAGAATTTTTAAAAATTGTAAAAACAAAAGCCGCAGAATTAAAGATAGATGAAAAAATTTTAAACAGACAATTAAACGTTGGTTTTTCAGGAGGAGAAAAGAAAAAAAATGAAATTCTACAAATGGTTTTATTTGAACCCAAAATGATTGTTTTAGACGAAACAGATTCAGGATTAGATATTGACGCACTAAAGATTGTAGCTAAAGGAGTTAATGCATTAAGAAATAAAAAAAGATCTTTTCTAATAATTACCCATTATCAGAGGTTGCTTGATTACATTAAACCAGATTTTGTTCATGTGTTAATGAAAGGAAAAATAGCGAGAACAGGATGCGGTGAATTAGCGCAAGAGCTCGAGAAAGCAGGTTACGAAAAGATATGATCAGTGAGCTAAAAAAAGAATTTAATAATTTTAATAAAGAATATACTCAAAAATTCCCGAAGATTAAAAAATCAAAAGAAAGACTTGAGCACTTTAAAAAGTTCGAACAACTTGGATTTCCAAATAAAAAATTAGAAGATTGGAAGTTTTCTGATTTTAATTCAATACTTGAAGGCAAATTTAATAAACTAAGTGTAAGCTTGGATGATAAAAAAGAAATTGAATTTAAAAATTACATAAAAGATTTTGAACACAATAAAATTGTCTTTTTTAATGGTTTTTATAGTTCTAAATTATCTCGTATTGAAAACAGTAAAAAAAATATAGCTTCTAGACTGACGGATGTTTCGCTCTCACCGTTTGGCGATAAGTCTTTGAATTTATTAAATAGTGCTTTTTTAACAGACGGGATAAGTTTACGTGTAGAAAACAATTACGAATTCAAAAAACCTTTAGTGATATATAATATTTTTGACAGCAAAAAAGATAATAATTTTTTTAATCAGAAAATAACAGTTGATATTGGAGAAAATTCTAAATTAGATTTAATTATTTTGAATATCAACTTAAGTTCTAATCCTATTTTTTTAAACTTATCTAACTTTTTTGAAATTAAAAAAAACGGTTTATTCAAATTATTTTATGTAAATGAATTTAATAACCAGGATATAAACTATACTTCCACTCATGCTTTTGTATCAAGCAACGGTATTTTTGAGAACTTTATTATGCCTTACAAAGGTGGATTTGTTAAAAATGATATTTCGTGTGTACTAAAAGGTAATTATAGTTCTGGATTTATTAATGGTGCGATTTTAGCACGAGACAGTCAACATTATGAAATTAAAACGCATATACTTCACCAAAAAGAAAATACAAAGAGTTATCAAAAAATAAAATCGGTTCTCGATAAAAAAAGTAAGGGAATTTTTCAAGGAAAAATATATGTTGATTCAAAAGCACAAAAAACAGACGGGTATCAGTTAAGCAAAGCTATATTATTAGATAAAGAAAGTGAATTTGACTCGAAACCCGAATTAGAAATTTATGCTGACGATGTAAAATGTTCACATGGCTCAACCTCTGGCAATTTGGATGAGAATTCTATTTTTTATTTAATGTCCAGAGGATTAAGTCGCCAAGAAGCTAAAAAACTTTTAATAGAGGGTTTTTTGGTGGATGCGATCGAAACAATTACCAATAAAGAAATCAAGGAATATTTTTTAGAGAAGTTAAAAAACAAGATTAATGAATTTAAATAATATTAAAAATCAATTTCCAATTTTTTCAAAAAAGATTAACGGAAAATCTTTGGTTTATCTTGATAGCTCGAATTCTTCACAGAAACCCATAAGTGTACTCAACAAACTTGACGAATTTTATAGATATGAATTTTCTAATGTGGGAAGAAGCATTCATTCTTTAGCTGTCAAAGCCACAAATAAGTTTGACGAAACGCGCGTTAGCATAAAGAATTTCATTAACGCTAAGTCAAAAGATGAAATTATATTTACAAAAAATGCTACTGAATCAATAAATTTAGTCGCCTCAACTTTTGGACAACAAAATATTAATAAGGGAGACGAGATTTTAATAACAGAGTTGGAGCACCACTCTAACTATGTTCCTTGGCATTATCTTAGAAAAATTAAGGGCGCAGTTATAAAATTTGCTCCAATAAATGAAGATGGAGATATCGAAATTAATAAATTTGAGAAACTTATAACTCCAAAAACAAAAATTGTTGGAATTACACATCTATCAAATGTAACTGGAACAATAGTTCCTGTTAAGGAAATTGTAGAAATTGCTCATAAAAAAAATATTCCCGTTTTGATAGATGGATGTCAAAGCGCTCCTCATATTAAAATAGACGTTCAAGATATAGATTGTGATTTTTATGTAATGTCTGCGCACAAAGTTTATGGCCCTACTGGGGTTGGAATTCTATATGGAAAAAAGAAATGGCTCGAAAATTTGCCACCCTATATGGGCGGCGGCGGGATGATTAGTGAAGTAAAAAAAGATAAAATCACCTACGCATCTTTGCCTGAAAAATATGAGGCTGGAACTATGCCAACTGCAGAAGTGATCGCATTTAATGAGTCAATTAAGTTTATGAATTCCATAGGAATACAGAATTTGATGAATCATGAAAAGGAACTCACAAACTATGCTTTGGAAAAATTAAAAAAAATTAATGCAGTCAAGCTGATTGGCAATCCTAAAAATAAAGCTGGGGTGATTTCATTTACTATTAAAGGAATACACCCTCACGATATTGCTACAATTTTGGATGAAGATGGAGTAGCAATTAGAGCAGGGCACCACTGTTGTCAAATATTACATGAAAAATTAAATTTGTCTGCCACTGCTAGAGTGTCTCTTGGGATTTATAATACCAAAGAAGATATCGATATTCTTTGCAAAGCTATAGAAAATTGCAGAAAGGTTTTTAAATTAAAATAATGGATTTAAAAGAACTATACCAAGATATAATTCTGGATCACGGAAAAAGTCCTAGAAATTTTGGAAAATGTAAGGGATATAGCCACAAAGGAAAAGGATACAACCCTCTTTGCGGAGATCAAGTTGAGGTTTATTTAAAATTAAATGATAAAAAAAAAGTCGAAGATTTAAAATTCGAAGGTTCTGGTTGTGCAATCTCAATTGCCTCCACTTCAATAATGACAGAGTCAGTGAAAGGAAAATCTTTTGATGAAGTAAAAGAAATCATAAATGCCTTCTTAGATATGATAAGAAACACTGCAGAAATACAATCAAATCATTTGGATGAAGACCAAAAAACAAAACTTATGTCGTTATCAGGAGTAAAGCAATTTCCAATGAGAGTAAAATGTGCTACTTTATCGTGGCATACATTAGTTTCAGCAATGGAAGAAAGAAAAATAGAAGTAAATACCGAGGTAATAGATTAATGAGTGATATTAGAAACAAAGTTATAGAAGCGGTCAAAAAAATTTATGATCCTGAAATTCCGGTAAATATCTATGAACTAGGTTTAATTTATAAAATAGATGTTGATGAAAAAAATAACGTTAACGTCGATATGACATTAACATCACCGAATTGTCCGGTTGCTGAAAGTTTGCCAAATGAGGTTAAAGAGAATATAAAGAAAGTTGAAGGTGTTTCCGATGTTAACCTAAACTTAGTTTGGGAACCACCTTGGGACAAGAATAAAATGTCAGAAGCTGCTAAATTAGAACTAAATTTATGAGTAAACAAATAATCACATTAAGTGATAGAGCCGCAAAAAGAGTTAAAGAAATAATCGCTCAAGCCAAAGAACCTATTGTTGGCGTGAGAGTTGGTGTTGCATCAGGAGGATGTGCGGGTATGTCTTATGTTATGGAATATGCAAAAAAATCTAATCCAAGTGATGAGGTAATTGAAGATAAAGGAGTAAAAGTTTTAATTGACCCAAGCGCAGTCATTTATCTTCTTGGCACGGAAATGGATTATAAAAAAGAAGAACTCTCATCAACATTTGTGTTCAAGAATCCCAACGAAACAGAACGATGCGGATGCGGAGAATCTTTTAAAGTTTAGTGCTTGGCTAGTTTCAAGTATGTTCTAAATCCTTGCGAATTTGAAATTTCTTTATTGTATTTTGCTTTTATCAAAGCGTATCCTTTATTATCAATTTTTGGCAATTCAAGCATATCACAAGATTTATTGCGGGCAATTTCAATTCCTCTTTCTACCAAACACAAAAAAACTTGACTTTGAAGTATGAGACTTGAGGCAATTAAATTTTCGACAACAAATATGTCATATTTTTCATTCAAATTCGTTTGTTGAAAAGTATAAATAAGCATTCCCACGTAGTAGTTAGCTTCATTTTTTGCAACCAAAATACCAGAAATATCTTTATTTTTTGTAGTCACAAGATTCATGTAAGATTCAATTCTACTTAATGGCCAATTAGGAAATTCTTGAGTCAAAAGCGGCATTAGGGGTTCGACTTTTTTTGCGTCGTAATGACCTACTTGTAGCCCACCCCAAGATTTTACATTTTGAACGCTTATCATAATTATTGCTCTGTATATACTTAGTGTTCAATAAATTATTTGACTTAAATCAATTGTTTTTGAAATTTGATTTATGATATATTTTTCATATATGAACTTAACAAACAAAGCTGGAACTAAAGAAAAGGTCATTAGGTGCTCAGTTTGTAAAATAAGACCTTTTTCATTTTGTAAGTGTTTACCCGAAGAAGATTTAGGTGTTTTTGCGGGAATTTCTTCAGAGAAAAATTATTCTAATAAAGACAATATATTTTTACAGGAAGAAGAATCAATAAGTTTATACAACATCACAGAAGGTAATGTGAAAATTTATCAATTGGTTTCAGACGGCAGAATACAAATTATTGGTTTTCTTTACCCAGGTGATTTTTTTGGTTCGTACAAAAGAGGAAAATATAATTATTCTGCTGAAGCTATAGGGGAAGTAAAAACTTGTGTCTTTAAACAAGATGTTCTTGACGATTACCTTGTTCAAAATATGAAATTGGCAAGAGAGTTATTGCATATGACCTCGCATGAGTTAACGCTTGCTCAAGATAGAATTGCAGTTTTGGGCAAATTTACTGCTTCTGAACGTTTAGCTAAATTTCTACTAAATATTTCCGATCAAAGGGCTAGGATAGGATGGCAAAACAATCCGGTGAGCTTACCTATGTCGAGACAGGATATTGCTGATTATTTAGGTTTAACTTTAGAAACAGTTAGTAGAGAAATTTCAAAATTCAAATCTAGTAATTTAATTAGAATTTTGAATACAAAACAGATTTATATTAATAATAGAGTTGAATTAGAAGCTGTTTGCAACTGAAGTTTGATATCGATCAAATAAAAATCCTTCTCGTAAAATTTATAAATTTAAAAAAATATTTTTGATTTAAATCAAAGATCTTTTGTTCTTGATTTAAATCAAAGATCTACAATTCTATTTAGATATCTTTTTTACATGAGCATAACAGTGCAAATGATTTTCGCATTATCTTATGTTTCTTGCGTTGCGTTTCAAGGGATGTCTCTTGCTGTTAGAGAAAATGCTGTTATAGAAAATCAAGAGACATCCCCATCCCTGGCCAATCGAGAAAACAAATCTAAATTGTATAACAAGTTATCTATTTTTTTTGGAGTTTTAGCTACATGTTCCTATTCGGTTTTTCTATTAAAAATAATTTAGTAAGAAAAAATATTATAAAGCTTTCAATAATTATAGCTATAATTCTAGCATTATTTTATAAAATTCTGATTTGAATCAAATCCATTTTTTTTTGATAAAGATCAAAAAATTTTTTTTATTTTATAATATTTTTAATGTATGGGTAAAAAAAACCATTTACTGAGAAATATATTAGCAGTGTTAATTGTTTGTTTAGGGGTCGTGTTTTTTGTTTCATCTGTAAAAAGCGACCCCGCAGACAATCTTCCTGTGGTCGTTCAAGAATTAGTTAAACCTCCTTTTGTACCAAGACATAATATTGTAGCTAAGGGTGGACCAAAAGTAATCAAAGTTAGAATGACGGTTACAGAAAAGGTATTAACAATCGATAATGAAGGTACAAAATTTAGAGTTTTTGCATTTAACGATTCTATTCCAGGACCATTAATTGTTGCTCATGTTGGTGATTACATAGAACTTACATTAGTTAGTCCGAAAAAAAATAATTTTGAACACAATATCGATTTCCATGCATCAACAGGCGCTTTAGGAGGTGGTGGCTTAACACATATTCTTCCTGGCGAAGCAGTTATAC
>Ga0257107_1000926_pt1 | contig 11035 bp, 5 predicted proteins | sample LP_taG_2_FD_190178 | JGI IMG/M metagenome (GOLD analysis project Ga0257107, IMG submission 190178) | Marine microbial communities from Northeast Subartic Pacific Ocean, Canada - LP_J_2011_P26_500m | ecosystem: Environmental > Aquatic > Marine > Oceanic | place: Canada: Northeast Subartic Pacific...
AGAAGATTTTAAATATCTTTTTCTAAAATCAATTAAATCTCTTATGTTTATAGGAGGAAGATCATAAATTCCTTTTGCATATTTTTTATAAGTATCAAATGAATTATTTGTTACTGCGCTTTGAAGTAAATGAATTAATTTACCTTGATATTGATGGGTTTCGCCATTTTTTCTATATTTATAAATTCCTCCAATAGGCAATACACTATCGTTACTCTGGAATGCTTGTTTGTGGATGTGTTTTATCTTCTTTTCTATACCAGTTAGTCCAATGCCAGATATTTTCGAGGTTATTCCTTGAAAATATTCAGAAACTATTGTCCGACTTAGTCCAACAGCTTCAAAATTACATCCACCTCTATAAGAACTTAAAACTGATATTCCCATTTTAGACATTATTTTTAAAAGTCCAGAATTTACTGATTCAATATATCTTTTAATGCATTCCTCGTACCTAAACTTTCCAAAAAGTTTTTTTTCATATCTTTGATACAAACTATCTAGCGCTAAATATGGATTAACAGTTGATGCTCCTACTCCTAAAAGTGTTGCAAATGAATGTGTATCTAGAACTTCTCCAGTTTGTGCATTGATAGAAACATAGCCTCTTAACTTATTTTTTATTAAATGGTTATTAATCGCTCCTACACATAAAAGCATTGGGATTGCAATTTTTTCTTCAGACATTGTTTTGTCTGTTAAAATTAATTGTGTTGCTCCTTGTCTTGTAGCAACTTCAGATTCTTTTAAAATATTATCTAAAGATCCTTGGAGAGATTGATCATATGTGAAAGTACAATCGATAATTTTTGAGTTTTTACCAAAAAAATTTGTAAATTTTTCAAATTGTGAATTTGATAAAATAGGACTTTCCAAAACATAAATATTATCTTTAGTTAATTTATCAAAATCTAATATATTGCCTAAATTTCCAAATCTTGTTTTTAAACTCATAACTTTATTTTCTCTTAATGAATCAATAGGTGGATTTGTAACTTGACTAAAGTTTTGTCTAAAGAAATGATACAAAGGTCTATAACGATCAGATAAAACGGCAAGCGGTGTATCGTCTCCCATTGAACCAACTGCCTCTTTAGCATCTTCTGCCATCGGATGAAGAATTAACTCAAGATCTTCAATACTTATTCCAAAAGCGTGTTGTCTTTTCCTTAATTCAGATCCAGAAAAAATAAACTTTTCCTTATTAATTGTAATTTTTTTATCAAGATCAATTATTTGATTGTTAAAATGTTTAAATTCTTTAGCTAAATAATTTTTGATCTCGCTATTATTAAAAACTTTACCTTTGTTAATTCTTATTCCAATAATTTCTCCAGGTCCTAATTTTCCTTTTAAAATAATTTTTTTTTCATCTAGCTCAATCATGCCTGTTTCAGATCCTGCAAAAAGTAATTTATCCTTTGTTATGGTATACCTCAAAGGACGTAGCCCGTTTCTATCATTAGCAACTATTGCCCATTCATTATCTGTTGCAGCTATTGCTGCAGGACCATCCCATGGTTCCATTGTGCTATTTAAAAAATTAAATAATCTTTGATGATCTCTTGGTAAAATTTTACTTTTTTTTGACCACGCATCTGGAATTAACATTAATTTTGCTAAAGGAGCAGGTTGTCCTGAAATGTTTAATAATTCAAAAACGTTATCTAAAGCAGCCGAATCTGAAGCTCCAGGCTGTATTACTGGTTTTAAATTTTCTATATCTTCAAATAGTGGACTTTCTATTTCATTTTCATGAACTTTCATCCAGTTACAATTCCCTTTAAAAGTATTTATTTCTCCATTATGGGCAATAGCTCTAAAAGGTTGTGCTAGATCCCAACTTGGAAATGTGTTTGTAGAAAATCTTTGATGAAATATTGCATATCTTGAAATAAATCTTTCATCTTTCAAATCTATATAAAAATCAGATAAAGCTTCAGCTAAAAACATTCCTTTATAAATTATCGACTTTGAGCTTAAGGAACAAATATAAAAATCTTCTAGATTATTTTTAATCGCTTCTTTTTCAATTTTCCTTCTAATTTCATAAAGTTTTCTTTCTAGGTCTTTATCGACTAAATTCTTGTCATTATGTTTAAATAACACTTGAGTAATTTCGGGTCTGTTGCTATTTGCTTTTTCACCTAAAACTCTCGTATTGATTGGAACTTGTCTCCATCCATAAATTTTAAAATTTGATTTAGTAAGCTCTTTTTCAACTATAGTCTTACAGTCTTCTTGAACATTAAAATTATCTCTAGGTAAGAAAATCATCCCAACGCATATTTCAGAGTCATCATGCTTATGTCCTTTGGTTTCTATCTTTTCTACAAAGAAATCATAAGGAATTTCAATGTGTATACCTGCGCCATCTCCCGTTTTGCCATCAGCGTCAACAGCTCCTCTATGCCATACAGCTTTTAAAGCTTCAATTCCATATTCTACAATCTTTCTTGATTTTTTTCCTTCTGTTGAAGCAACTAATCCAACGCCACATGCATCATGTTCCATGCTTTTTGAATAAACATGATTTTTTTCCAAAATTTTTAAATTTTTTTTATAATTTTCCATTATGCAACCTTTGCCTTTTTACTTTCTTTCTTTTCTAAGAAATCTTTAATAGAAATTGCTGCTTCTCTCCCATCTCTAATAGCCCAAACAACTAATGAAGCTCCTCTTATAATATCTCCTGCTGCAAAAACTCCTGGCAAATTTGTTTCCATTGTATCAAAATCAGCTTTAATTGTTCCCCATCTACTAACTTTTAAATTTTTTTCTTCAAACAGGTATGGAAGATCCTCTGGATCAAATCCGAGAGCTTTAATTATAATATCTGCCTTCAACTTAAACTCTGAATTATTTTCAATAATTGGTTCTCTTCTTCCACTTTCATCGGGATTTCCAAGTTTCATTTTATCAACTAATATGTTTTCAACTTTATTTGTTCCTTCAAACTTTTTTGGATTTGATAGCCAAACAAATTCAACACCTTCTTCCTCTGCATTATATACTTCTCTTGCAGATCCTGGCATATTCTCTCTATCTCTTCTGTATAAACATTTTACAGATCTTGCGTTTTGTCTGACTGAAGTTCTAACACAATCCATCGCTGTATCTCCACCTCCTATAACAATTACATCTTTTCCTTGCACATTAAGTGTACCATTATCAAACTGTTCAACTTTATCCCCTAAACCTTTTTTGTTAGATGCAATTAAAAAATCCATTGCAGGAAAAATATTTTCTAAATCACTCCCTGGAACTTTTATTTCTCGAGCTTTATAAACTCCAGTTGCAATAAGAATCACATCATGTTTTTCTTTTAGCTCATTCAGTGTTGCATTTTTTCCAACTTCAAAATTTTGAACAAATTTTATGCCACCCTTTTTTAAAAGATTTGTTCTTCTCTCAACTACAAATTTTTCTAATTTAAAATTTGGAATCCCATATATAAGTAACCCTCCTGGACGGTCGTATCTATCGTAAATTGTTACTTGGTAGCCTTCTTTTCTTAATTGCTCTGCACACGCAAGTCCTGCTGGTCCCCCACCTATTATTCCTACGGATTGTTTCTTCTCTAATTTAATCTTTATGGGCTCAACCCATTTATTTTCCCATGCATTTTCTGTAATAAATTTTTCTACTGATCCTATTGTAACTGTTCCATGTCCAGACTGTTCAATTACGCAATTGCCTTCACATAATCTATCTTGCGGACAGATTCTTCCACAAACTTCAGGCATATTATTTGTGCTTTGTGCTAATTCATAAGCCTCTTTAAGTCTTCCTTCGGCAGTAAGTTTTAACCAGTCAGGTATATTATTGCTTAAAGGACAATGTACTTGGCAAAAAGGAACTCCACATTGTGAACATCTGCTGGATTGTTCCTTTGCTTTTTCGTTAATAAACTCCTTATAAATCTCATTAAAATCTTCCTTGCGCTCTAAAATTTCTCTTTTAGGTGGGTTTTGCTGACCTAATTTTACAAATTTAAGCATTTTTTCTGGCATATTAGGAGAAGCATATACCATAATTTATAAGGACAAATAGATAAATAGGTAATAAATACTGACCTTAAAAACTATCATTTACTATATTATTCTAGGTTTTTAATAAAACCACATTCCTGCTATGCATTCAAGGAATTGCTTTATTTTAAAGTAATATTGTTTAGGAAGAAATAAACCCAAATGATTTCAAATTATTTAGAAATTCTTACCTTATCAATTGTTCAGGGTATTTCTGAATTTTTACCAGTTAGTTCTTCGGCTCATCTAATAATATTTTCAAATATTATTAATTTCTCAAATAATTCTTTAATCTTTGATGTTGGATTACATTTAGGATCATTGCTTGCAATATTATTTTATTTTAGAAAAGAATTATTAAATATTCTAAATGATAAAAAATTATTCAATTTACTTTTGATTGGTTCAATTCCATTAATATTGTTTGGATACATTTTTTATACAACGGGTATAATAAATTCATTTAGAAATCTAAAAATAATAGCGTGGACTACATTAATTTTTGGTTTGCTGATGTATTTTTCAGATACCTTTAAAATTAAAAAAAAAATAGAAAAAGATTTAACTATTAAAAATATTTTAATTATAGGCGTAATGCAAATTCTTGCAATAATACCTGGCGTAAGTAGGTCTGGAATAACTATAACTGCTGGTAGATTTTTAAATTTTGATAGATATGATTCAACAAAAATATCTTTTTATTTATCTATACCAGCTTTAATGGGAGCAAGTGTACTTTCTTTAAAAGATGCCGTAAATGAAAATATAGAATTTAATTTTTTTCTTATAATTTCTATTATATTGTCTTTTATTTTCTCTTATTTAACAATAAAGTATTTTTTAATTTATACAAAAAAATTTTCTTTAAAGTTTTTTGTAATTTATAGAGTTGTTCTATCTATAATGATTTTTTTAATTATATATAATTAATTTTTTTTAATTTCAGGCATTATTTGTGAAAAAATAACTCCAATAAGAATAAAAAAACATCCTAATACATTATTAATATTTAAGTATTGACTTAAAATTATCCAGGCAGCTAAGGTAGCAATTACACCCTCTAATGAAAAAATTATTGCAGCAGGTGCTGGGGCAATATTTTTTTGTGCATAAAATTGTAATACAAATGATATACCTCCAGATAAAATTCCTGCATATAAAATTTGTAGTTTTTGAGCTAAAATATTAATTAGTACAAATTCTTCAAATATAATTGCTAGAAGAATTGAAAAAATAGATACGGTAAAGGTTTGTATCATTCCAATAAAAATTGGTATATCAAAAATTTTAATTACTCTTGCTACAAATATAATATGCAAACTCCAAAATAATGCTCCTATAATTACCAATGAGTCTCCTAAACGCACAGTCGCATTATAAAAGTCAGTTAGTAGATAACCACCCATTACGCAAAAAATTACTGAAGGCCAAACACTCCAATGAATTTTTGATTTAAAGAGATAAAAAACAATTATTGGTACCATTGGAACATAAAAAATTGTGAAAAATGCTGCATTTGCTACATCGGTATATAATAGAGCAACTTGTTGAAATACAGTACCACCAAAAAGAAATAAGCCAATAAGTATAGAATTAAATATAAAAAACTTTTTATCTTTTAAAATTTCAGATTTAACTTTCTTTCTTTCTAATATTAAAAAAAAAGGAATTAGTGCTAAAAAACCAACAAAAAATCTTATACCGTTAAATACATAGGGTCCGATAAATTCCATCCCTGTATCTTGGGCTATAAAAGTAGTTCCCCAAATAAGTACACATATTAATGCAGCAATTAACGATGAAGATTTTGACATAAATCAAATTAAAAAGCCAAATTGTAGGCAAAGTTTTTTCCTAAATCTTCTTTTAATGAATTACAAAATTTAGCTGCCTCTGCTCCATCTATTATTCTGTGATCATATGAAAGTGATATAGGCAATACTGTTCTTGCAAGAAATTTATCTTTTATGAAAATTTGCTTTTTGTATGACCTACCAACCCCAAGAATTGCTACTTCAGGATAATTAATTATAGGTGTGAAATAAGTGCCTCCGATCCCACCAAGGCTTGTTATAGTTATTGATCCTCCAAAAAATTCCTTTTTATTTATTTTTAAATTTCTACTAAGTTCACTCACATTTTTTAATTCTTCTGCAATTTCTTTTATTTTTTTTTGATCTACGTTTCTAATTTTTGGAACCATTAAACCGTGAGCCGTGTCAACAGCAATGCCTATATGAAAATATTTTTTTAAAGTAATTTTTCCGTCACTAATATTATCAATAGAAGAATTAAATCTAGGAAATTTCTTTAAATTATTAGTTAATGCTTTTGCTATGAAGGCAAGCGGTGTAATTTTAATTTTATCTCCAGAAATTTGGTCAGTTAATTTTGTTCTAAAATCCTCAAGTTCTGTTATATCTGCTTCATCATGGTGAGTAACATGTGGAATTGTATTCCATGAATTTGCAAGATGTGGGGCTGCTAATCTTTTTACTCTAGGCATATCAATTATCTCTACATCTCCAAAATCAGAATGATCAAATTCTGATTTAACTTTAACATTTTCTTTTGTTTGAGATTTATTTAAATTTTTATTTACAAACTTTTTAACATCTTCTTCAGTTATTCTGCCTGCTCTTTCAGATCCTTCAATTTCAGCTAAATTTGCACCAAGTTCTCTTGCGAACTTTCTTATTTTTGGAGTGGCAAATATTTTTTTATTTTCTGACATATTTTATAGTTTTGTAGGGATTGGTTTGTTGGGGTCTATATTATATTTTTCCATAGCATCGCTCGCATATTTGGATGGGATCAGCTGTTCTTTTGCTAAAACACTAAGCGAATAAGCTACAATATGTTCTTTATCAACTTCAAAAAATTTTCTTAAATTTTTTCTAGTATCACTTCTTCCGTATCCATCTGTACCAAATGAGTAAAAGCTTTTTCTAATAAATGGCCTAATTTGATCTGAGTTTAGTCTTATATAATCTGAAGCTGAAACTATTGGACCCTCAGCTGAAGAAAGACAATTTTCTATATGACTTTTTTTAGGTGTTTTATCAGGATTGAGCAAATTATATCTTTCTACTTCCATTGCTTCTTTTCTAAGCTCATTATAACTTGTAACACTCCATACGTTACTATCTATTTTATAATCTTTTTCTAATATTTCTGCTGCAGCAATAATTTCTCTAAGTATAGCTCCGGACCCTAATAGTTGGATTTTTGTTTTTTTATTCCTATTATATTCTTTAAAAAGGTACATACCTTTTAAGATTCCTTCTTCGGTATTTTTTTCTTTTGGCATTTCAGGATGAGGATAGTTTTCATTCATGGTTGTAATATAGTAAAATATATTTTCTCTCTTTTCATACATTCTTTTTAATCCTTCTCTAAAAATTGTAGCCAATTCATAACCAAATGTTGGATCATATGATTTGCAGTTTGGTATTACTGAAGATAATATATGGCTATGTCCATCACCGTGCTGTAAACCTTCTCCTGCTAAAGTTGTTCTGCCTGATGTGGCGCCTATTAAAAAACCTCTAGTTTGGTTATCTCCTGCTGCCCAAGCCAAATCTCCTGTTCTTTGAAATCCAAACATTGAATAAAACAAATATATTGGAATCATTGAAATATCATGGTTTGTATATGAGGTTCCTGCTGCAATCCAAGACGACATTGCCCCTGCTTCTGTTAAACCTTCTTCTAAAACTTGGCCTTTTATATCCTCGCGATAAGAACTTAGCTGCTCTGAGTCTACTGGCTCGTATTTTTGACCTTCATGAGCATAAATTCCTATTTTTTGAAACAAACCTTCCATTCCAAAAGTTCTTGCTTCATCTGGAATAATTGGAACTAATCTTGGAGCTACATTTTTATCTCTCATAAGATTTGTTAGCATCCTAACTAATACCATTGTCGTAGACATTTCTTTATCTCCTGTAGATTCCTTCATTTTACTAAATATATCTTGTGGAGGAGTTCTTATAGCTTTTGCAAATGAAGATCTTTCAGGTAGATGTCCTCCTAACTTAATTCTGCATTTGTTTAAATATTTTATTTCTGGTGAGTTTTCTTTTGGTTTATAATATTGAACGTTTCTTACTTGTTCGTCTGTTAAAGGAACATCAAATCTATCTCTGTAATACAAAAGATCTTTTTCATCTAGTTTCTTCTGTTGGTGGGTTGTATTCATACTTTCTCCTGATTTACCCATACCATAACCTTTAATAGTCTTAGCCAATATTACTGTCGGTGTTCCTTTGTTTTCCATTGCAGAATGATATGCTGCATAGACTTTGTGAGGATCATGTCCACCTCTGTTAAGTTTCCAAATATCCTTGTCTGTCATTTGGGAAACCATATCTAACAACTCTTTATACTTTCCAAAAAAATTCTCTCTTACATAAGATCCTCCTTTTGCTTTAAACGCTTGGTATTCTCCATCAACTGCTTCACCCATTCTTTTAATTAACAAACCAGATTTATCTTTGGCTAACAATTGGTCCCAATAAGAACCCCAAATAACTTTAATCACATTCCAACCTGCTCCTCTAAATATTCCTTCAAGTTCTTGAATTATTTTTCCATTTCCCCTTACTGGACCATCTAATCTTTGAAGGTTACAGTTTACTACAAAAATTAAATTATCTAATTTTTCTCTAGCCGCTAACCCTATTGCTCCTAAAGATTCTGGCTCATCAGTTTCTCCATCTCCTACAAAACACCAAATTTTTCTTCCTTCATCTTTCAACAATCCTCTGTTAATTAAATATTTGTTAAACCTAGCTTGATAAATTGACATTATTGGTCCTAGACCCATAGACACTGTTGGAAATTGCCAAAATTTTGGCATCAACCATGGATGAGGATAGGATGATAGCCCACCTGGTTTAATTTCTTGTCTAAAATGATCTAATTCTTTTTCATTTATTCTTCCTTCAAGGAAAGCTCTAGCGTACATGCCTGGTGCACTGTGGCCTTGAAAATAAATTAAGTCACCACCAAATTTATTATTTTTTGCTCTCCAGAAATGATTCATTCCAACATCATACAAGGTTGCTGCGGACGCAAATGTTCCGATATGACCACCAAGTTCAGGATTTTTTTTATTTGCCCTAACAACCATTGCAGCTGCATTCCATCTAATTAAAGATCTAATTTTTCTCTCTAAATTTTGATCTCCAGGAGATTTTTTTTCTTCCTCTGGCTTAATAGTATTAATGTAAGGTGTATTTCTAGATAATACTAAATCTGAACCTTCTTTATAAGAATGCTCAATAAGTTGCTTAATTAAAAATTGAGCTCTATTTTTTCCATCTTTTTCTAAAACAGCAGAAAGAGACTCTAGCCACTCTTTTGTTTCGACTTGATCGATATCACCATCTTTCGAAACTTGAATAATTGTCTCATTTTTTTTATCAATTTTACTTGTAACAACTTTTTCTTCTTTTTTTTCTAAAGTCTCTTCTGCTTGTTGAATAATTTTTTCTGTATCTACAGGTAATTTATCTTTACTAGACTTTATTTTCTCATCTTTAACTTCAGCTGTGCCTCCTGAAACTGATATAAGCACATCACCTTTCGAAACTTTATCTCCAATTTTTACATTTATATTTTCAATCACACCTTCTGCTGTTGAAGGCACCTCAACACTCGATTTATCACTTTCCAGAGTTATAATAGAATCGTTTTTTTTTATAACATCTCCAGATTTTACTAAAATTTCTATGATTTCCACATTTTCGAAATCACCAATATCAGGAACGATTACTTTATTTGACATATAAATATTTGTTTAAAAAAAACCTATTAAAATTAATTAAAAGTTTCATTTTAGACATATTTATATCTTTTTTTAGTCATTCTTAAATGTGTAAATTGAACTATGTTAATAAAGTTAACACATTTTGTTATTAAATTTAGGCTATCTAATAGAAGTAAAAATATAGATAGCAGATTTTGGATACAAAAATTACTTTTAAAAAAAAGGTATAAAATTGTTTAAATTTTTTCTTATTCCTCTATATTGTTTAGAAGGGCTGCTAGCTCAATTGGATAGAGCGCAGAGCTACGGACTCTGAGGTTGATGGTTCAAGTCCTTCGCGGCCCACCAAAATTATGAAAATATCTCTACAAAACTCAGTTATATATTTTTTTTTAATTATTTTTGTATTTCTAATTTTAATTACATTATTAATTTAAAAGTTTAATATTTTAGTTCATTTAAATTTCTAAATTCATTAAGTATTTCTGGGTTGGCTAGTGCTTCTTTATTTTTTACTTCATTTCCTTCAATAATATTTTTTACTGCTAGTTCAACTATTTTTCCATTTTTTGTTCTTGGAATATCTTTAACATTAAGAATTTTACTAGGAACATGTCGAGGTGAAGCATTTGTTCTAATTTGCATTTTTATTCTTCTAATCAATTCGTTATTAAGTTTATAGTTTTGATTCATTATTACAAAAAGAATGATTCTAATATCGTTATCCCAGGATTGCCCTATAACTATAGACTCTTTTATTTCTTTAAATTTTTCTACTTCAGAGTAAATTTCTGATGTTCCGAGTCTTACTCCACCAGGGTTTAATGTGGTGTCTGACCTACCATATATTATGAATCCCCCAGTGTTTTTTATCTCGGCATAATCACTGTGATGCCAAATATTATTAAATTTATTAAAATATGCTTCCTTAAACTTTATATTGTTTTTATCATTCCAAAATTTTAAAGGCATTGTTGGAAATGCATTTTTACAAACCAGCTCTCCTTTTTTATTTTTAATTGGTTTGCCATGATCATTGAATATATCAACATCCATACCCAAACCTTTGTTCTGAATTTGTCCTGCAATAACTGGTTCATAAATGTTTCCAAGCAGGAAACATGAAACAATATCGGTTCCTCCGGATATCGAGGCAAGATGGACATTTGATTTAACTTTTTTATATATAAACTTAAAACCATCCTCAGATAAAGGGGAGCCAGTAGAACAA
>Ga0257107_1000927_pt1 | contig 11033 bp, 6 predicted proteins | sample LP_taG_2_FD_190178 | JGI IMG/M metagenome (GOLD analysis project Ga0257107, IMG submission 190178) | Marine microbial communities from Northeast Subartic Pacific Ocean, Canada - LP_J_2011_P26_500m | ecosystem: Environmental > Aquatic > Marine > Oceanic | place: Canada: Northeast Subartic Pacific...
TAGTTAATGTTTGATGTAAATCACTAAGACTCGATGGTCTAATCATCAAAAATTTAGAAGCATCACAATCTCCGAAGATCTGCGCCATTCTTTCAAGTGATAAACCTTCGGTATCTACAAACAACACTACATGGTCTGGATATGATTTAATCGCCTCACGAGACAATTGTAAGGCCATACTTGTCTTTCCAGTCCCAGCTTCTCCATAAACAAGGGAAACCGTTCCTTGTTCTATCCCGCCTGCTAGTAGTTTGTCAACTCCTTCGCAAGTGGTGGGAAGTCTGGGAATCATGTTCCCATCACCTCCATATGCCATTAAACTACTTAGTGCGTTCTACGTCTTAATATTCCAATAATACCAAGTGCAGATATTGCTGCTAAGAGGTTGAATCCAGGTAATAGACCTTCATCTTCCAACTGTTTTAGGAGTGCCACAGGAAGTACTTCCGACCTACAAGTTTCTCCACCATCTTCGTCTTTTGCACAGATTATGAGTGTGAATGTATCGCCCTCTGCAAATCTATGCGATATATTTTCACCGTCTTGTGTAATCAATGGCGAAGTTCCGTCACCGAAGTCAACGTTGAATATAATCGTGTCATCGCCTGGATCCATAGCATCTATACTGAATTGTAATGTTTCACCTTCTTGAGCTGAACTTGGCATTACAAACTCAGTAAACGTTGGTGCTACATTTTCAAGGGTTACTACAATATCTTCTGTTGTCTCTCCACCATCTTCATCGGTTGCAGAAACTCTAATTGAGAATTCTCCATCATCAATAAAGGTGTATTGTGCAAAGTTACCATCGACTTGTGTACCATCTGGGAAAGTCCAAGTTACCGTGACTGTATCTTCAGCAACATCATTCGTTTGAGAGTTGAAAGACAGCGTTTGTCCTTCTTGTCCAAAATTGTCATATGACAATTCAAGTGTTGGTGCTACATTCTCTACGGTAATGATGAATTCTGCTTCAGTTAGTCCACCATTTCCATCAGATACCTTGACTGTTATTGTATATTCTCCATCATCTTCATAGAGATAAGGAATAGTTTCGTCATGTAAGCCCCAAGGACCACCGTCAAGAGTGCCATCTCCCATGTCCCAACTAAACTCAAGATCGTCACCGTTGTCATCAGTTACATCTACTTCGAAATTAAATAGTTGACCCTCAAAAACAGTCTCTCTATTTATTCCATGAATTACTGGAGCACTGTTGAGATTTATCTCTACTTCGAAACCATCCCAGTCTTCACCATTCCAATATTCATCCTCCATCCAAGTTTGGAAGTGATAAGTTCCATCTTCCTCAGCGGTCCACTCAAAGTGAATGTCCTCATTATCATTTGATCCTGTGATATATATATCATAGATCACTTCTTGATCTATCCACTCCCATTCATCATTCTCATTAAGACGGAAAACTTCGAAGTAATAATGAGTTAAAATCTCACCTTCATAGTCTGTTTGTGGGTCCAGATCGATGTAAACTGTAGCGCCTTCTTGATGGAAACTACTACTTTCGAACCATTCATCAGACATAATCAATGAGAACTCGAAACTATCTTCGGGGTGACCGTATTCCTGATCGTACAACTCAACATAGAAATCATATTTACCCACGTAATCCGCAGTCCATTCCTGTTCGAACCAGTCTGAGTCTCCATTGTAAATGGTATGATTGTCGTAGAGTGAACCCGCGTAGTCACCTGTCTCATTGTCTAAGACGTCAACATAGACCTCGACGTCGACATCGCAGTCACAATCGGTATCTGGATTATATGCGATAATTAGTTTGTTCCATTCTGGCTCTTCTGTGCCGTAGTAATCCCAAGTGTAGAAGTATTCATCGTAGTCTTCATCACCGCCACCACCTGACTCCAAGGATACATTGTAAATCCAGAATTCGTCTTCAACGTGCTCGTATTCCGGGTCGTACATGTAAACATTGAAATCATAAGTGGCATCATAGTAAGCGGTCCAGTTCTGCTCGAACCAATCACCCTGTCCATTGTAAATGGTATGCTCGTCGTAGATATTATCAATGTAGTCACCAGTATCATTGTCGAAGACGTCAATATAGACCACGATGTCGACATCGCACTCACATTCGGTATCAGGATCGTAACCTATGGTAATGGTATCTGAAGGATTAACATCGTAACCCCAATCATAGAACCACTCATCGTAGTCTTCATCACCGCCACCACCAGTGTCATCACATCCTGCCCAGACTTCATAGTATCCTTTTTCGTCATCTACTGTGGATTCCCATTGGTATTCACCACACGTCTCATTGTAGAGCGAAGCTTCTCCAGTCTCGTTGGTCTCAACGTAGGCATGGTAATCCCATTCCTCTGTTGAATGGTTGTACTTGGAGATCTCAATTCCGACACCTTCAACTCCGTTTTCTTCTGACATACTACCTTGGTGAGCCACGAATCCTACATCATCATAGACTGCATATTCATCATCATCAACTACAAGGTTGTCTACATTGACAACTTCGAATTCGGTTGAATCTCCATATGAGTAGAAAGGTCCTGTCTGAAGCATGGCATCGTCCTCTTCATAGTAAACATCTTGGGTATACCACCCTTCGGTCAAATTAGAAGAGACAAAAAGCATGCCGTAGTAATTTGGATTGCCGCTATCTACTAAATTCCAGTCCTCATCATAAATTTCGAAGTAGGCATCTTCCTTAAATTCGTCATTTTCTAAAACACCACCAATGTAATCATTGACATAGTCATCTTCATCCCAATCATCGATGACACCTATATGTCCAACGCCGTTGTCATCACCAGTTCCATTGCCTCCGCCACCATCGGACTCTAGGTATACATCATAAAACCAGAATTCGTCCTCGAAATTCCAGTCCTCGTCAAACATTTTAGCATGGAAGTCATAACTGCCATCTTCGTAAGCGGTCCAGTCCTGTTCGAACCAATCTGAGTATCCATTGTTTATCTCGTGCTGAGCACTAGTATAATCTACACCATCGCCAGTCTCGTTATCATAAATGTCTACATACACATAGATTGTTACATCACAATCACACTCAGTATCTGGATCGTAACCTATTATGATTGTATCAGAAGGATAAACATCGTAATCCCAATCATAGAACCACTCATCATAGTCTTCATCACCGCCACCACTTGAACGGGCGTGAAGCGAGATATTCAGATATTCTTCTTCGTCCTCTAAGTTTCCATCCTCATCATACAATTCAACATAGAAATCAAAGGTTCCATTGTATTCAGGTGACCAGTCTTGATACCAGTAATCATCATCATCACTGTAAATGGTATAATCTTCTTCAGTTCCATTTACCCAAGAACCAGTTTCATTGTCGTAAACATCGATTACTAATGTTATGTTAATGTCACAGTCACAAGTTGTATCAGGATCATATTCTATCTCGGCTGTGTCATCATATCCGTCATCATCATCATCGTAGGTATATGCGTCAATCCAATCAAACCATTCATCCTCGTCACCTGGACCACCAGCCCCACTTGTTTGGTACAAGTAAACATTGTAGACCCAGAATTCGTCCTCCCAATTCCAGTCCTCATCATACATATAAACTTGGAAATCATAAGATTGACTCTCATGGGAATTCCAAGATTGTTCAAAGTATTCCTCTTCAGTACCGTTAATTATGTGATAATCGTACTTAGAATCTACCCAATCGCCTGTTGAATTCTCATAAACCGAAATGTCAACTTCAACTTCAACTTCGCAATCACAATCTGTATCTGGATTGTAACTAATAGCTATAGTATCATCCAAATTATCTTCATCATTATCTTCGGTTTCGTAATCCCAATCTTCAAACCATTCATCATTATCACAATCGGAATCATTACTGTCTTCATCACATTCTAAGTATACTGTGAAATTGAAGTGATCTTCGTAATTGTAGTCTTCATCATATAGAGAAAATTCGAAAGTGTAATTGCCGTTCTTGCTTGGTGACCACTCATCTGTTTCAAAGGAATCAACTTCGGTACCGTTTATTTCGTGATTATAATAGTCGCCGCCGCCATAATCTCCAGTATCATTATTGTATGCTGAGAAATCGACTTCGATATCTACTGTACAGTTACACTCGGTGTTTGGATCATATTTGGTAATTATGCTATTAGCTACGCCGTCATCGTTTGTATCTTCGGTCGCATACACCCAATCTTCAAACCATTCATCATAATTGGTACTAGTACTTCCGAAGGAATGTAACCATCCACTCTGTAATAATTCACCATCTTCTTCATAATACAGATTAAAAGTATAATTTCCTTTTTCAACATCATCTAACAAATAGATATCATAGCCATAATAGTCATGATCAGTATTGCCTGAATCATACAATTCTCCAGCTTCATCATATACTTCTACATAACCATCATCCTTAGTCTCATCGTCTTCAAAAATTACTCCAAAAAAATCATCGTAATCACCAGCATAATCCCAATCTTCTACACCCATTTGATGACTGAGATTATTTACTGTATCTACTTCAGTATAGGAAACAGTTTCTTCTTCTAAATCTGTACCATTATATGATGCAGTCCAGCGGTACTCCCCACTGCTTGCATTATAGACTATATAGTCGCCATCATCATTGGTTGTTCCATTCGCATAGTATGCCCAAGTTAAACCATTGAAATATTCTACACTTATTTCGACTTCCTCTATACCATCATCTTCGTTGTGCGCAAAAAGAACAATATCATTGTTAACTTCGTCTTCATCATCTGCTCCTACATAATTATCAACATTAATTGTATCGTCAGATGCTGGAGGAGAACTTGTCATTGGTGACAACTCAATATCCGTATAATTGCGACTGTCCTCAAGATTACCCCATTCATCAAACATTCTAACTCTGAAATCAAAGGTCCCGTTGGTCTCTGGTGTCCACTCCTGAGTATACCAATCTCCCTCACCATTGTTTATGGTGTGCTCCTCATAAATAGAATCTACTAAATCGTCATCATCATCGAAAATAAAGATACGTACCTCAATATCTATGTCACAATCACAAGTTGTGTCGGGATCATAGCCAATCTCTATTGTGTCATCAGCGCCATCTTGGTCTTCATCATATACATCGTAGTCAATATCCCAAAACCACTCATCATCAGACTCGTCTGATATGGCTGTAGGAATTGCACTCAATACGAGCGTGAATACTAGGGCCCAAACTAGGACCTGCTTACCTATTTTTGAATCAATTGAGTACATACTAATTGTCCTCGGAAAGCATCGAAATAATTGATACTATATATAATCTGGTTTTATTCTAGTAAATTTCGAGATAATAACGATATCACATATGATACAAAATATGCTTCTTCCCAAGGTTTGAGATAACCTACTTCTATCACATATTGTAAAAATTCTTCTTGCATCTCAATACCTTTGGTTACCATCTCTTTATCATCTTTATGCATTCCTTTGGCCACAAATTCTATAGGATAACCTTCACGATGAGGTTGATACAAGAAAGCATCAGAAATAATTAAACGACAGTGTTCGGCCTCACGCATGCAAGCATCCCAATCTTTTCTCAAGAATGCATTTTCCATAAGACCACTTCTAGCTTGTCTTGCCATCAACAAAGGTTCTGGTGCCACATCTATAGCGATATCCTCAGGTAAATCGGGAATTGCTTTTTCTAATTCTGTCTCAAATAATTCTTTGGCTCTATCTAACAAATCGTCTGCTTTTTGATTCAATAATATCATCCCTACTGCGCGGGCTTGTAGCTCTCTAGCCATTTCATTACCATCTAAATCTGGTTCAGGAGATTCAACAAATTTATGAATAAATTCATCTCTTTTTTCATCCTCATTTAACAAAGCATAACCTAGAGCTGAGCCTCTCATTACAAGATAATCATCTGTATCTGCTTGGTCACTTAATTGTTCCAAAAGGGGCTTGTTCAAATAATCGGGAATTTTCATTTTACTGAACGGGATGTTATTGATTCGCCTTCTTGCCAACGAGCCATAGCCCAAAGAAGATCTGAAAGACGATTTAGATAAGGAATGGCCAATGAATCTTTAATTTCACAAGATATAGTTCGGCGTTCTGCTCTTCTTACTACAGTCCTTGCAATGTCTATCAATGCTGAAATTCTATTCTGCCCAGGTATTACAAATTCTTTAGGGAGCTCAAACCTTGCCGATATTTCATCAATAAATTTTTCTAAAAACTCTACCATTTCTCCATTTACTTTATTTTTACCTGATTCTAATTTGTCATGTTTAGCTGGATCTGTTGCCAATTCAGCCATCAAAACATACAAATCTCTTTCAATATGAATTATTTTTTCCTCTAAATCACTACCTTTTTCGCATTCCGTTCGTACTAAACCAAGAATGGCCTGCGCCTCATCAACTGTTCCATATGCCTCGGGTAATGATGAATTTTTAGATACTTTGCCGCCGTAAAGAAGGCCGGTCTCGCCATCATCACCATTACGAGTGTATATCTTCATTATATTCGGAGTAGCCTATGAATTAAGAAAGTTTGCAATTATTGTTTGGTATTGATTAATAATTTCATTTCCTGTTTCTTGTGGATTGCATGGGCTATGAAATAATTTGAATTTTCATTGATTAGCATCTTAGCCCACTTCTCTACTTCTTCCATACTAGATTTGCCTTCTATTTCGCCATTTGTTCTTGCTTCGATTGCCAAATCCATTAAAGTTTCAAAAGGAATACGACCATAACTACCTACATGTCCAATATATTCTTCCCATGATTTTTCAACCAGTGTTGCAAAACGCTTTTCAGGTGCTGAAGCCGATTCTAAAACAGAACCTCCATTACCTTTGATTATGTCTATATCTATTCCTGATTGAGCCCGAGCAGTTGCTTTCTTGGAAAATCCCCAATATGCAAGCGCTACTTTTCTTGCCGTTTGAATAGACATTATTATTCCGAAGTAAAAGCCACTAAATATGTGATTTGATGACACGAAAGTTTATTTCTTCACTTACTATCGAAATATATGAACTCAGATAAAATTGCCTCGGTAATCATGATTTTTCTATTTCTGAGTTCTATACTAGCAAGTAGTGGTTGTCTGGAAGATACAGAAGATAATGATGTAGACAATACTGAAAACAACAATGATAATGGAAATTCTGATGATAATCAAAACAATAATGGAGATACGGGGAATCAAGGCAATAATGGAGAAAATCAGAATGATGATTCTGATAATGATGGATATAACGACAACATTGATGATTTTCCATATGACCCGGATGAGTGGAAAGATTCGGATGATGATGGTGTAGGTGATAATTCAGATGAATTCCCAAATGATGAATGTGCTACAGATGATATGGACAATGATGGAAAGCCGGATTCTATCAAAGAAAATTGCAACACCTCTTTGACAGAAGATGATGATATTGATGGAGATGGTTTCAATAATACTCTAGAGGAACAACTTGGAACTAATCCCAATAACCCTTCTTCCAAACCACTCGACTACGACAGTGATGGAAAGCCAGATGGTCTGGATGATGATATGGACAATGATGGAATGAACAATACTGTTGACCAATGTCCTAGAGGTAGCATAAATTGGGAAGCTGGTAATTCTAATGAAGATTGGGACATGGACGGATGCAAAGATAGTGGTGAAGACAAAGATGATGATAATGATGGGGTGGAAGATCGAGATGATGAATGCGAAGAAACTCCTTTGAATGAAATTGCAAATGGTGAAGGTTGTTCAGCATCGCAGAGAGATTCGGACGGTGACGGAATACCTGATTCACTAGATGTATGCTGGGGAAACGATGGCACAGGCGATAGCGATGGTGATGGGTTATGCAGTGATGGGGATGAATGTCCAGAAGGTCCTTTCCTTTACGGAGAAGAAGTAGATGAAGAAGGCTGTTCTTACTTTGAAAAAGCAATCCCTTGGAATGGAGGGCCATACTCTACTAATTACATGGGAACTTCAGGAGACTTTTCGGTACCTGAACCTATAGATGAGAATCTAAATTTTACTAATAATTGGGTATTCAGCCAAGAATGGAACGGAAAAGACACCTATGTTTTCATCATCTATAATCCACTCAATCCTGACAGCGTAATTACTTGGAATTCAGCTAATCCTATAGGACAAGCAAGTGAATTAGGACAGATGTTTGAAAGATCTCCTGATAATGTCCACTACTTCTTTGGGTCATATCGAGATGGTGCATGGATGGGTGATGTTACCTACATGGCTGGAAGAGTCACGTTTGCCTTAGCAACAATGAGTAGTGAAGAACGAGACCATTGGTCAGACAGAGTTCACTACATTGCCATGGATGCAAACTTCCTAGACGGTAGCATTTCTGACTTTATTATCGAACATGATTCACCGGCCTGGTTCTGTATAGATCAATTACAACGCTGGCAAGAAGTTGGAAGCTTCTGGGATCTGAATTTTAACCAGAATTTTAGTTGGTACCGTTTCCATTTTATCGCTAATGAACCCATATATCTGAATTTTGAATTCGGTTTAGAAAGAGAACTAGCAGCTATGGAATATCATACTAGTGTACCATGTGATGAACGGTTGTATACTCCTAAAAAATGTATGAAAGGTGAATCTGTTACTCTACTAGACTGGAATATGGGGGAAAGTTACACCCATGGTGGAGGATGGGGTGGAGGCACAAACATTCGCGATATCGAATTGCCTGACAATATGAATCAATTTGATTCTTTTGCAGTCTATGCGTATGAGGCCTGTGCCGATCACAAAGGCTGTAATGAATGGGATTTTATCGGTGCCTTGAATGCCTACGAGGCTTCCTGCTCTCTATCCGAATATGAAATTTATGAAGATTGTGTGAATCAGGTTCTATCCGAATATTCCTCTCAGGAATCTTGTGAAAATGCAGGACATCGATGGGATGCAGGCAGTGAAGACTCTTCTGCTGGATGTAAAGGCAAGTGGAACCGTGTTTGGAAAGCTGAAATCGGAAGATATATCACAGCCTACAACCGTGAGGGGCGATACATCTCAGATGTGACGCCGATGCTTGGAGTGCTCAAGAACGAGAACATCAATGAATTCAATTACTGGCAACCTAATGCTTATGGCCTTACTCTCAAATTATTTTTCTGGAATGAAAACAAGGAATATACTCCAGTAGATGCTGAGTTTCTGTACGGATCAACACGAAAATTTAACCTAGAATACAATGATATCTTTGGTTCTCAAAATCCATTTGAATATAACATGACGGCCAATACTGAGAGAGTAGAAATTGTCACATTCTTTACCGGACACGGACATAGTAGCACAGATGAGAATTGTGCTGAGTTCTGTAATCACCAGCATGAATTTACTGTCAATGGGGTGACTATGTCACTATTGGAACATCCTAATGGAGGAACCAGTTATGGATGTTATAATCGAGTTGATCAAGGTGTTTCAGCTAACCAATATGGGACTTGGGTGTACGGTAGAGCTGGATGGTGCCCCGGACAAGATGTTGAGTACAATCGTATTGATATCACAGGACTTTCACAAAATGGACTGAATCAAATTAGCTATCGGGGATTGTACCAAGGTGAAGATTACGAACCGACTGTAACTGACGCAGACGGTTATCTACCTGAAATCAAACTTCGGATGTGGGTTATCGTCTACGCTGCTCAGTAATTGTCGATTTCAGTTCTGAAATATTTGTAGAAGCACCACATAGCAACTGCACCTAACAAATGCCAAAGAGCATGGCCTTGAAGAAGTGAATCTGGATCACATAACGGACCATCTGTTCTACTAGGTTCCCAAATTATTGTAGCGATTAGATAGGAACCAAAACCAGCCCAAAAGTATGGTGTGTGTGTTCGTTCCAACTTAATCTCATCAATCTTATGCAAAAACAGTGCAAGAAGTGCCCAGAGAATTATGGCTTCATATTCTTGTGTAACAAAATCAATTGGTGTTGAATCCTTATTGGCATTAAAGAACAAAGTGAAAACAATCAATGTTGGAACTAAAAAGATTATAATAGGTTGATTTTGATATTTGATTGCGGTTTCTTGTGATAACCATATACCAATTGAAAGGCCCCAAACAAATATGCCTATGTTGTATTGCCAATCCAATATACTTAGCAGAATATTAGTACCAAGATAATACATACAAAATTCTTTTTCGTTCCATCTCAAAAAACGTGAAAAATTGTAGAAAACAGGGATTGTGATATACATCATCATACCCGTCAGATCAAGCCAGCCCCCCCAACCAGTGTTGAAGCCATGCATTGCAAAACTTCCAACACCGACTGCAGTGCAGGAAATGGCATACATTATGAGGAACCAACTTCTGTTAGACATTGAAGGATGGCCGTCAGTTGAATCATCCTTAGCTAACCACAGAATATAGAGTCCAACAAAAATAAATGCAAAATTGGATATCGTATTTGTAGGTTCACGAATCCAACGGTCTTGAACTTTTTCACAAAAACCCGATGCACTTGTATTAGTCCAAGTCCAATCATTTACAGCATAAAGTATACCATACAATAGAAATATAGATATTATTACTGTTAGAACTACAAAAAATTCTTTTCGTTCCCTAATATATTTGTTATCAATCAAGATATCTTTATCTTCCTGACATATCCACAACCTTTACATTCATAATTAGGATAAAGATCGGGATTATTGGGTGAAGCTCCATGCCAGTGGAAAGTATACTTACCGCAATTTACACAATATGAATTCTGTTTGTACCCAGTATAGGAATGTGGTTTAGGTTCCATTACAGGAGTAAGTGGCATTTGTGGGCCAGAGGCTGTAGCCACTGGAACTGTTACTGCCGTATCTGCTGGAGTATCTTCTTTGACTTCGTCGGAATCAGATTCTGGAGCGGCTCCTGAATCAATATCTCCAGGATCAGTTATCAGAATCGCATCTACAGGACATACTTCTTCACAAGCTCTGCAAACGATACAATCTGGTTCTCGAGCCCCGATTGCTTTCTTATCAGAA
>Ga0257107_1000928_pt1 | contig 11024 bp, 8 predicted proteins | sample LP_taG_2_FD_190178 | JGI IMG/M metagenome (GOLD analysis project Ga0257107, IMG submission 190178) | Marine microbial communities from Northeast Subartic Pacific Ocean, Canada - LP_J_2011_P26_500m | ecosystem: Environmental > Aquatic > Marine > Oceanic | place: Canada: Northeast Subartic Pacific...
TTGAGTCATCACAGGATCCCATCTTTCAACTAGGCCTCCTGGGCTACAGTTGTGATGACCACTTCTATAATCATAAGCAGTACCTGCATCAGGACCATCGCTGTCTTCCCATGTATGGTATCGAGCTTTAATCTTAAAACGATCAGAAGGCTCAAACACTATTGTTAAAGAGACATCATCTGTTGATTGCGCACCTAGTTTTTGCCCTTCTACATTAGCATTATCATACATACCGTCCATATCATAGGTGCTGGTTGACAAACGATAACCTAAACTCTCACCTAGTGGTCCGTCTAAAATTATGCCGGCTCTTTGAGTGCCGTATTTACCAGCTTCAAAATTAACACTTCCTGAAAACTCATCACCTGGATCTTTGGTGACTATATTAATTGCACCGGTATAAGTTGATCGTCCAAAATGAGCTCCTTGAGGACCTTTTAACACTTCAATACGCTCAACGTTTTCAATACCTCCAAACTCAGCACCTACAGATGCTGCCCCATCAATAAACATTGTTGAAGCCTGCCGAGTTGGAATATCAGTTCTTGGATTCATACCTCTGAAGATAAGTCTTTTATGACTTCTGCTGTTCTTCCCAACATTATTGTCTGAATAGAAGAAACCAGGAGTGTATGCCACCACATCTGAGAGCTGCTTAATACCCGCTAACTCTATTTGTTCTGATGTTATGGCTGTTATGGTGTAAGGCGCATCAGCTAACGATTCTTCTTTCTTTCTAGCTGTGACTGTTATTTCCTCAAGCGCCAAAGCTCCATCCTGAGCATAAACACTGGCTGGTAAGGTAAATAACACCATAGTCATCATTAGAGATAACGTGGTTAATTTTTGGATTAATTTCATATTTCTGTCCTCTTAAATATAATTCAATTCGTTTTAAAAATTATGATCGGAATAGACTTGATAAGCTCAAATTATCATCCGATAAATAAATATAATGTATATATATATAATAAATCTATGGCAAAGGCAAAGTTTATTTATCATTTGATTAATAAGCAAAAATGTATAGAATTTTAATTCTTTAAAGCAAACCTTCCATTCTTTATAGTTAAATGTGCACTAAAATAAAATGTTGAGTAAGAATTTAGGAGACTAAAATACCATGAAAAGAAGAGAATTTATCAAGCATGCAGGAATTATTTCCCTAGCCTCCTACATGCCCATAAGTAATGCTGCAATCCAAGATATTGTGGCCTTGTCCTTGGATGGTGATGAAATAATTCTAGATAAAGTTGATACATTGGATTTCATGTCTAGCTTCCAAGGCAGTGTTATCACAAAAGAACACTATGATTATGATACAGCAAGATTAGTTTGGAATGGGGTTTGGGATAAGCGGCCTGCGCTCATAGCTTATTGTGAATCTGCTGCAGATATCCAACAGGCAATTAATTTTTCAAGAGAGCAAAATATACTGACCGCAATTCGTGGCGGAGGTCATAGCATATCGGGAAAATCAACCTGTGATGGAGGGATTATTATTGATCTTTCAAGAATGAGAAAAACCAGTGTCGACCTGCAAAGAAAAATAGTTACTGTTGAGCCGGGTTGTACCTTATATGATTTGGATTCAAAAACATTGCCTTATGGCTATGTTGTTCCTGCTGGAGTTGTTTCTCACACTGGTGTTGCTGGCTTAACTCTCGGAGGAGGTATAGGGTCACTAATGAGAATGTATGGGCTCACAATAGATAATCTAAGAAGCGTTGATATCATCACGGCTGACGGTGTCATGAGAAAAGCAAGTGCGGATGAAAATCCAGACCTTTTTTGGGGAATTAGAGGTGGTGGCGGTAATTTCGGTGTAGTGACCTCATTTGAATACAATCTTCGACCTCTTCCAAATGGAGAAATTATTGTCGGTGTTAATCTTTATGAGCTTAAGTACGCAAAAGAAATCTGGGATTTCTATTATGATTACTCTGAAGACATGGACCCGAAAATTATGCTTAATGCAGGAATGTGGAATGGTGTTGAAGGTGAAGGTTACTTCTTCCTGGGAGCCTTGTATCTAGGGGATGAGAATAAAGCCGAAAAAGCTCTTAAAACGATTAGAAGTTTTGGAAAACCAATTTCTGATGACGTATCAAAGAAAAAATTTAGTGATCACCAGCAAATTGCTGATAAAAGAAATGCCCACCATAGAAATTATTATATAAAAGGCAGGCATATTGACGAATACAATCCAAAGTTAACTGAAGAACTCATGGAAGGCTGGGGTTACCAAGAAGGTCGTTTTGATACCATGCGAGTGGTTCGCTTTGGAGGAGCAATTACTGAAGTCGATGAAAAGGAAACAGCATGGGTTGGAAGAAATGCTAAATGGGACATTGAAGTTGGAGGACACTGGGCTGATGATGAAAAAAATGAAGCCTATACACAATGGGGAAGAGATTACTGGAAAGCCCTTAGTCCACATTGTGCTGAGAGGATATATATCAATGAATTAATGGATGAAGATCAGCAATTTGTTGCCACTAGTTACGGTCAGAATTATGGAAGACTAGTACAAATAAAAAATAAATATGATCCGAGAAATCTTTTCAGACTCAATGGCAACATTAAACCTAGTATTTGAATCAAAAATATCAGCTAGACTATAGGGATGATTATTAACTTTCATGACCTAATGGCATTTTTTCATGTTGTTCTTTTTGTGTATGCAATTGGAGGTGACATTGCTGTTTATTTTATAGGCAATTACATCACTAGAGAGGAGCTAACTATTGAAGAAAGACTGAGAGTGAGATCGATGCGTTTTCTTGTTGATATGTCTGCTAGAACCAGCTTGGTCCTTCTCTTACCTATCGGTTTTACCTTAGCAACAACCTTTGGTTCAGAAATCAAAGGGACAGCCTTAGCAATGATATGGCTATTTAGCATTGTGTGGTTAGGCTTGATCTGGATGGTTCACTTTAAAAAAGAAACTGCCACTGGAGAGTTATTAAGACAATTAGATCTGCTCATAAGATACATACTTTCAGGCTTATTAATTGCTCTAGGAATTTTTTGTCTTACTACGAATCAAATTATACAAAGTGACTGGCTGTCTTTGAAAATTATAATCTTTGGTCTAATTCTTGTTAATGGCATCTGGATAAGAGCTATAGTAGGGAGAATGCGAAAGTCTATTCAATTAACCCAAGACTCTCACACTAAAACAGAAGGAGAGGAGTCAATTAAGAAAGATCAAGCGGTTTTAAATAAAGCCGCCTTGCTTATTTGGGTTTTGGTTATACTGATGGCATTCCTAGGTGAGTTAAAGCCCTTATAAAATGATCACTTATTCTATTAAAACAATTATTTATTTATCCTTATGAAAGATAAATATCTCGGCCCTTATCAATCATTAAGACAATACCTTGATGCATTAGAGCATTTTGGCCATATTCTCCATATTGACGACATTAACCAAGACGAGTATGAGGCGACTGCTCTAATGTATCGAATCATTGAAAAACACAATGTCCGTGAAGCGCCAGTCTTATTTTTTGACAAGATTCATTCAAAGAATAATGTATTTGAACAATCATCTGTGGGAAATTTATTTGGGAAATGGGATCTTGAGGCATTAGCACTTGGCATCATGCCTGATAAGTCTTCGGTACAAAAAAATTATCAGTTAGCATTAGACAAAATTGAGCAGCACATTGATAAAGATGGCAAATGGCCCATCATAAAACCCGTAACCATTGATGCAAGTAAGGCGCCGTGCAAAGAAAATATTGTCGAAGGCGATGCGATAGATCTTTTCAATTTTCCATTCCTACAAACCAACCCTGCAGATAATGGGTGCTACATCAATACTGGGAGCGTGGTTATGGAGGATGATGAACTCGGAAGAAATGTGGGCACTTATCGTTGCCAAATCAAAAGCTCAAAAAGAATTGGGATCAATCCTCAGGTGAATCAGGATGGATGGAAATTTCTTCAGAAACTAAAGGCACAAGGAAGGACCACTGCTCAAGTTGCAATTGTGCTAGGTACTGATCCTATCACTTTCTCAATGAGTGGATCAAAAGTAGCAAAATATGGTGAAGATGAGTTAGCCATAGCAGGTGGACTCATGGGTCAAGCCCTAGAAATTGTTGAATGTGAAACCTCAGCTATATCTGTGCCTGCTCATTCTGAACTGATCATAGAAGGAGAAATACCCCTTGATGAAATGGAAGAAGAAGGACCATTTGGAGAGATGTATGGGTACATAGGTGAACTGCAAAAGGAAAACTTCTTGATGAATGTTCAAACCATCACGCATAGAAATAACCCTATTATTCCAAATCAATTCACTGGTATTACCCGAGGTTGCTTGACCGCGCCCATTGAAGCCAATCTGAACAGAAAGTATCGTTCCGAGTTTGATGATTTCATAGGGTTGCATTACCCACTAGAGTTTCCAGGTTTTTGCTTTGTAAAAATAAAAAAAACAAGCACTAATAAAGCCTTTGATATAGGACGTTCTATTTCTACGTCTTTGAAAATTGCAAAAATAACCGTTCTCTTTGATGAAGATGTTGATATTCATAACTTAAATCAAGTTCTTCATGCACTAGGGTCAAGATGGCAGCCACAGCGTTCATCAGAAATGATCGACAATGCTATTGGATTGAGTGGAGACCCTAGTGCCATTGAAAGAGGTATGGGTAGCAGAATAATCATTGATGCAACCAGACATGCTACAGAAAGCCAAACTGACAGACCATTTTCAAAAATGAATATTGCATGTCTCAGAGAAGAGTTTCCTGATCTTCTAGAGAGTATTGAAGAAAAATTTAAGGAAATTATTTAACTGATTGTTTTTTGTCTTCTTGATCAATGGTTGAAATATAAGACACCACATCTCTCAACATTTGCTCATCAAACATGTATGCCATGTCCTTCATTAGTTTTCCATATAGATCGTCTTGATGGTTACCTCTTATGTCCTTTTGAAAATTAATCATTTGCTCATAAAGATACCAATCACTTTGACCTGTTAATCTTGGTGCACCTATGGTCTGATCGCCTTCTCCAAATTCACCGTGACATGAAATACAATGTTCAAATACAAATTTGCCTGTCTCTATGTCTCCTTGAATGCTTATTGGCTGTTTATCAACACTGATTGTAGAAATATATTCTGCAAGTGCTCGAAGTTCATTATCAGATAGATTCATGATGCTTAGTCGCATGCTTTGACCAAAAATATCCTGAGGATGGGTACCTCTAATACCATCTCTATAATTTTTCATCTGACGATATAAATACCATTGACTTAGTCCTGATATTAATGGAGCTTTGAGAGATTCATTCCCTTGAAGCATATCTCCATGACAAGATTGGCATAAAGGTAAAGATTCAAGATTACTTGGATTGGCATACACCGCGTTAGAGAAAATAACAATCAATACAAGGCTCAGTAAAACAGTTATTGATCTCATTAATGTTCTGTCACTTCTCGCATTACTCTAAAACCGAAATTGATGTAACGAGTATCTTTATTTTTTGATTGATCTGATTGAAAGCCATAATGATTTGATGATCTCAAGTAGATCGGCATATCGTAATATGAGGCACCTCTTAATATAGGTCTATCACAGTTACCATATAATCTTGCTGAGCCGTCATTTGGGGCATTTATATAGGAATCGTTATAACAATCCTCTACCCACTCTGCAACATTACCTAAGATATCGTAAATACCAAATGCATTGGGCTTGAAGGAACCTACGGGAGCTGAGGTAATAAAACCATCATGACAGTTTGCAACTTTCCAGTTTTCAGGTAACACAATTTTTGTTTGTCTGGCTCGCATTTCTTCTAGAAATGCTTCTGGCGTAATATCAAGATCTGCACCATTTGCATATTCACATCCCTCTTCGCTGTCTCCCCAAAAACGAGCGGTATCTGTTCCTGCTCTGGCTACATACTCCCACTCAGATTCAGAAAAAAGTCGATATCTGTAACCAGTCTTTTTTGATAACCAACTTGTGTATGCCTTGGCATCATTCCAACTCACACAGACAACTGGATGATCATCTGAAATGGGATAACCAGGATCATTCCAATCTAAATTTTTTCCAAGTTGAATACCATTTTCCGTTGCTCCATAACAACCACCTGACATGTCATATCCTGTGCTTCGTATAAATTGCTTAAACTCAATTCTTTTGACCTCATGCTGACCCGCAGCAAAAAGATACTTTATGCGAACTTGATGCTGTGGCCGCTCATCATCCCTAGATCCTTCAACGCTTGATGATGAGCCCATAATGAATTCACCAGGTTCTATAATAATCATTTGTGGGCAATGCTCACAATCCTTGATCACTTGTGATGCATTAATTTCATGGGAATTAATATTCAAAGCTATAAATGATAAACAGAGCAGAGGCGCTGTAATTTGAAAAAACTGATACACCCTTCTCAATGTAATTCTCAATCGGTGATGTAATCAATTAAATCTTGATAACTGACTGCTTCTTTATCATGAGAACCCAATAGAGGCCCTCTGGGAATGTTAAATTTCATTATCGTTTCATTCAATGATATGGCTGAATGATATGGTACAACATTGGATCCTCTTTTGGTTCCTGATCGTTTATCCCTAGCGATACCGCTAATGTATAGATCTCCTGCGTAGAGAAAATTCTTATTGCCCACTAAGATAATAACCATATCTTCCACATGACCGTTTAATACTGGATAGATAACAACTGGTCGATCAGTATCTTCAATTGTATAAGCAACATTGCTTGATACGCCGATGAGCGTTTCTAATCCTTTTTTAAACTTTCTATCAAGTGCATCAATAACCACAGACGATTTTGGTCGATTAATTTGAGCATGGTAAAAATCTATCGCTGCCTCATGTGTTACTAAAGCTGCTCCTTCAGCAACGTAAGGCCTAATGCCTGCCCCATGATCATTATGATGATGAGTAGGAATAATATGTGTGATGGGCTTACCGGGTATGTTTTGTTTGATCCATTTGATAATCTCTTCGCCCTTTAAGTCGTTCATTCCAGGTTCTATTACTACAATTCCATTGTCTTGCTCAACAACCATCGTGTACACCCCATCAATAGGAAAAGCAGACAGGTAATGAACGCCGTCATCTAATTGCAATGCATTAATTTCGGGTCTATAGGCAACGGATAAAGTGAACATCCTAATTGTCTGACTGACTTCCCAGCCTCTTTTAGCTGCTACCTCATCATGAACATATTTCAGCTGCCCAGGAGGGTCAAAATAATCATCTGAATAATCTGGGTTGAGTTCAACACTTTTTCGTCTGATTTCCCACCTTGGTGCACCGCCTTGAGACATTCTCACCGTCATGGGAAAAGGAATTTTACTGTCCATATTCCAATCATCAAATTTTACCTCAATTTCAATATCACCATAGACAACATCCCATTCCATGGTGCTTAATTTTTCTATTAAGCCTGTTTTTTTATTCACAAAGAAAGTTATGGGATAGACTTTATCCTTTAGACTGAACTGCTCGTATTTTTCTTCATCGATTTGAGTGCTACTCTTCCAATCATTAAACCATTGTGGGTTGATGATTGTTTTATTGATCATCTTCGAGTAGAAAACTTTCTTACTAGCTTGACTCTCCCACTCTTTAGTTGCTATGAGTGTTCTTAATCCTGTTTGGCGAATACGATCTATGGTGACAGGCATCACTTCATCTTGATGATATCTCCAACCCCGCTGAGTATTTGTCTGAATGTTTTGGTCTAGCAATAAGCCAGGGTTATTTAAAACCTCTTTGATTAATAGATGTGGATTAAGAAGTCGTTCTGTTTTTATGCTTGCCGCTGCCTTATCAGGAGAGAGTACTTTGTCTCTTTCTTTAACTATACCCATAGGGTCATCTTCACTGAGATATCCTGCGTCTCCTAGCAATAAAGTATTAACTTCTCTAGTTAAATAACCTCCCTCTCTGGCCGCAAGAGTGGTGATTAAATCTACTCTAATTGATTGGTTATCAAGTTTATGAGCAACAATTGTAGAAGGGGCAGCTAATAACATCATGCCTTTTCCAGGTTCAGCTCCTTGACCCATAATGTATTCGTCTCTTTCACTTGCTATCTTATAGCCTTTAAGTTCATTCAAAACCACAGACCCACCTAACCCAGATATGGCATGCGCTAATGCTTCATTATTATGCTGTTCATTTGAGTGGGCAAAAGTGCTTTTTGATACAAAACATAAAATTAAAACTATGTGAAAGACTTTGAATTTCATTTTTATCCCTTAAAGATTATTTTCTTGAACTCTATACTATTTATCATTTGATTAATAAGCAATACGCTTGTAGATATTTTCTAAAAGATTAATCTTTAATAAAATACTCTAGACTGTAAAGTAATAAACTTAAATTATGATTCATAGTGGTTTTTTTATCTGGATGGGAAATAAGCTTAAATGCTCCTTAAATTTTAGCTTTATTTTCATTCTATTCTTCTCTAATGGTTTTGCAGAGTCTAGCGAAGCAATTTTAGTTATTGGTGGAACAGGACGAGTTGGCTCTGAGATTGTGAAGGCATTATATGATGATTATAAGGATATAACTGTTTTAAGCAGATCAGACTCTAATCGCTCAAGGCTAAAAGACCTTAATATCAAATACCTCAAAGGCAATGTTATGTTAGAAGGGGATATGGAACAAGTGTTTAGTGATGTCGCTTATGATGTAGTAATTAATGCAATTGCTAAAGTTGGAGAAAGTCAAAATCCACATGCCATTGGACAACTAAACCTCAGTAAATGGTCAAAGAGAAATGGTGTAAAACATTTTATTTTGATCGGATCAGTTGGTGCAGGTCCAAATCCTGAACACAGTATATGGAAAGATATATTGATAGCCAAGGGTGAGGCAGAACAGTCTCTAATTAATAGTGGTCTCAATTACACAATTATTAAAACAGGCATTATTGTCTATGATGATACACCAGCAACAAATAAAGCATTTTTAAGCGACAACATAGCTGTTGTAGGAAAAGTAACTAGAAAGGATTTAGCTTTATTGACCGTCAATTGTATTTTAAAAGATAGTTGTACTAACCGTATTTTGAATGCAATGGATGGTGCTTTAGGGATAACATCAAACTAGAATTTAATCGTTTATTGATAATAAATAAATAGTTCTATTGTTTATCATTTGATAAATAAGTATTATAGATCCAAGTTAGAGAGAATTTATGAAAAGAAGAGATTTTATAACTAATTCAAGCATGGCAATTTCAGCTATGCTCTTCCCATCATGGAAAGGATATTCTGCTGAAAGTCAAATACCCAGTGAATTGCTAGCAATTACTGGCGATGGTGAAAACTTCACACTAAAGAAGGTTGATATAACAAACCTTAGAAAAAGCCTTAAGGGCGCTCTACTGTTACAAGATGATAATGGATATAATGTCGCTAGATTGGTTAGAAACAGAATCATCGATAGAAATCCTGCATTAATTGCTCAATGTGTTGATGAAACAGATATTCAAAAAGCTGTAAATTTTGCAAGAGAATTTAATCTCTTAACGGCAGTTAAATGCGGTGGTCATAGTGTTTCTGGAAAAGGCACATGTGACCAAGGTATTATCATTGATTTGTCTCCTTTTAGAAGCAATCGTTTGGATATAGAAAACAGAAGGTTCTTTATTACTGGTGGTTCATGGTTGGGCGACCTTGATGATGCAACAATTCCTTATGGACTTGGGACAACTGCTGGAACAGTTTCACACACTGGTGTTGGCGGTCTAGCTACAGGAGGTGGCTTTGGAAGATTGGGCAGAAAATACGGACTAACATTAGATAACATTAAAAGCATTCAAATTGTCACTGCTGACGGTCAATTACGTTATGCGGATGAGAATGAAAACTCTGATCTTTTCTGGGGAGTAAGAGGTGGTGGTGGTAATTTTGGGATTGTTACAATGTTTGAATTTCAATTACACCCAATGAATAAAGATGTTGTTGGCGGAAGAATCACATTCGACTTTTCACAAGTAAAACAGTTACTTAAATTTCATGGTGAGCATTCATTAGAAGCTTCAGTGGATATGTATCAAGATCCTGTTGTTTTTGCTCCACCTATGGGATATGGAAATACAGTTTACTTTGATGTTTGTTATGCAGGACCACTCAAAATGGCAGATAAAGCTTTTGAACCATTAAGAAAAGCAGGAACAATAATACATGATGATATAGATATTATTGATTATGCTGTTCTCCAAAAAAGTGGTGATGACAATGACCCTAGAGGACGATCTCAATATCTAAAAGGCGGCTTCACAATTAACATCACTGATGGCCTGATAGATGCTATTGTTGACAATTTAGAACCTCACTCAGAGAGAGGAAGCATGGCATTTTTCCAACAAGCTGGTGGCAAAATTAATACTATAGCTCCAGACGCAACAGCATTTGCTCATCGATATCCAGAACATAATTTGATTACTGGATCATTCTGGAATAAAGGTGTTGATACAGCACCACATATTGCATGGTCAAGAAGTTATTGGAAGAAAGTTTCTCCTTATACTGATGGCTTCTATATCAATGATGAATTCTCTGAAAGTCAAAAAGATGTCAATCTTAATTTCCTAGGTAATTATGAAAGACTTGTAGAAATCAAGAATAAATATGATCCCACCAATTTATTCAGATTAAATGCAAATATCAAACCAACTGTTTAGTTCATAGATCAACCTGTGATAGGTTGTCTTTCATCTTTGTATGCTTGAAAAGTACCCTTTCTCTTTTTCCAAGGTTTTTCAGACTCAAAATAACCAGGTTTCTCTTTTTCAATATAATTAATGAGTTCAATAGGTACATCGCTTTCAAGGTCTTCTACTTTCTTGCCTATGGCTTGCCAATAATGTCCGCCTGGCCTTTGACCCATCAGAAAAAATGGATACCAACTGGTATTGTGTGTAGAGGTAATTGTCATTGGAGCACTGGTGATATCAGGATTTGCTAAATCGGATAATTTTCCATGATATGTTTCAACATAAAGA
>Ga0257107_1000934_pt1 | contig 10984 bp, 9 predicted proteins | sample LP_taG_2_FD_190178 | JGI IMG/M metagenome (GOLD analysis project Ga0257107, IMG submission 190178) | Marine microbial communities from Northeast Subartic Pacific Ocean, Canada - LP_J_2011_P26_500m | ecosystem: Environmental > Aquatic > Marine > Oceanic | place: Canada: Northeast Subartic Pacific...
CCGGTTCCAATTTTTCCTTCAAATAAAAAGGTTAAAAACTTTTTTGATAAGCTTGGAACAACTGTTGAAATTAATGATGAAAAGCTTTCAAAAAACTTTTGGTCTACCTCAGGAATGATGGCTCCATTTTATGAACTATTAAACACCATGTCTAACTGGTTAGTTAAACGCGGCGTAAATAGAAATAAGGCTCAAAGTTATATAACTTCACTTTTTGTTGCCTTATCCGAAGATGCAGTTGTAAATTCTAAGAAAGATTTAAAATATTTAGTAAAAGAATCTCAAACCCCTAAAGGACTTAACGAACAAGGAGTTAAAGAACTAAGGAAAGCTGGATTCTATAAATCGACTGAAAAAACATTAAATAGTATTCTTAAAAGATTAAACAAAGTATAGTTTTTCATGCAGTCGGATTCAAATATTCTGCAAATAGATAACCTTTCGAAATATTTTGGAGGACTAGCTGCTGTTTCTGATTGTTCTTTAAAAATAAAAAGAGGATCAATAACAGGAATCATAGGACCCAACGGTTCTGGAAAAACTACTTTATTCAATCTTATTGCGGGAAATTTAAAATCAACAAAAGGAAAAGTTTTATTTAATAATGAAAATATTACAGATGCACCTTCTTATGAATTATTTTCTAAAGGATTATTAAGAACTTTTCAAATAGCTCATGAATTTTCAAATTTAACAGTGCTTGAGAATCTAATGATGGTTCCAGGAAATCAGTCAGGCGAAATTTTATTAAACGCTTTATTGAAACCAAACTTAATTAAAAAAGAAGAAGAAGAAATAAGAACTAAAGCTTATGAAGTGGCAGAATTTTTAAACCTAAAACTTCTAGCAAACGAAAGAGCAGGAAATTTGTCCGGAGGTCAAAAGAAATTATTAGAACTCGGAAGAACAATGATGGTTGATGCCAAATTGGTATTGCTTGATGAGGTAGGGGCAGGAGTTAATAGAACTTTATTAAAAGATTTGGGAACTGCAATATTAAGACTAAATAAAGAAAAAAATTATACTTTTTGCATGATCGAACATGACATGGATTTTATAAGTAGAATGTGTGATCCAGTAATTGTTATGACGGAAGGCTCGGTATTATTCGAAGGAACCTCAGACGAAGTAAAGAAAAATGAGCAAGTTATAGAAAGTTATTTAGGAAGAGGAACGATTAAAGACGGAGAAAATAATTAATGGCTTTTTTTGAAGGAAATCAGATGACTGGAGGCTATGATGATGGGCCAGATATAATTAACTCTTGCACAATTAATGTTAATAAAGGAGAAATTGTTGCAATTTTAGGTCCTAATGGTGCTGGAAAGACTACAGCAATGAAAGCAATGCTTGGGCTGCTTAACTTAAAGTCGGGAAATATTATAATTGGAGGAGAAGACATTACAAAATTATCACCACAAGAAAGAGTAAAAAAAGGAATTTCATTTGTTCCACAAACAAAAAACGTATTTGCCGAATTAACAGTAAGAGAAAATTTAGAAGTTGGAGCTTTTTTAAGAAAAGATGATGCAACAAAAGTAATAGAAGAAATTTATGATTTATTTCCAATTTTAAGGGAAAAAAAAGATCAAGTAGTTGGCCAATTATCCGGGGGCCAGAGGCAACAAGTTGCTCTGGGTAGAGCTCTTATGATTAGACCTTCGGTATTGATGTTAGACGAACCTACCGCAGGTGTATCACCAATTGTAATGGATGAACTATTTGAACATATAATACAGGTTAAAAAAACCGATGTTGCAATAATCATGGTTGAACAAAATGCAAAACAAGCACTGAGTATTTCTGATCGTGGATATATATTAGTAACTGGAGAAAATAAATTTGATGGATCGGGAAATGAACTATTAAATGATCCTGAAGTTAGAAGATCATTTTTAGGTGCATAATATGGACTTTATTAATGCAATATTGGTTTTATTAAATTACACATTGATTCCAGCATTAACTTATGGCTCACAATTAGCTCTTGGTGCAATTTTTGTAACATTGATATATGGAATTTTAAGATTTGCAAATTTTGCTACTGGAGACATGATGTCGTTTGGGACTATGTTTGCAGTTCTACTAACTTATTATTTTCAATCAAAAGGAATAAATTTTGGATTTTTACCAACGGCATTACTTACTATTCCATTCGCTACAGCAATGATGATTTTTTACATGTTAATTATAGACAAAACAGTTTTTAGTTATTACAGGATAAAAAAAAGTCCACCAGTCCAATTTGCAATGGTCAGCGTAGGTGTAATGTTTGTTACTCAAGCAATTATTAGAATAATAATAGGAACTTCAGATAGAAGATTCTTCGATGGTGAGAAGTTTATTTTAAAAGCTTCAGAATTTAAAGAAATGACCGGTTTGAACGAAGGTTTAACAATTAAATCAACTCAAGTAATTACAATTTTTATTACAATCGTTGTTGTTTCAATTATGTTTTGGTTTTTAAATAAAACTAAGACAGGCACAAGCATGCGCGCTTATTCTGATAATGAAGATCTTGCTTTGTTATCTGGAATTGATCCAAAGAAAGTTGTAATGACAACATGGATAATCGCTGGAATACTGGCAACAATAGGTGGTATTTTGTACGGTTTGGATAAAAGTTATAGGCCTTTCGTATACTTTAATAACATGCTGCCAATTTTTGCCGCAGCAATTGTAGGAGGTATTGGAAAACCCTTTGGAGCATTCCTGGGCGGTTACGTTATTGCTTTTGCTGAAATTTTTTTAACATATGCTTATAAAAAGTTTTTTACCTATCTACTTCCAATAAATTTAATGCCCGATTCTCTGATTCAAATTCTTTCAACAGATTATAAATTTGCTATCTCATTTTCTATTTTGGTACTTGTTTTATTATTTAGACCTTCGGGCATTTTTGAAGGAAAAAAATTATGAGAAAATATGAAGATGTAATTACTGCGTATATTATAATTTTACTTTTAATTTTTTTAGTAGGAGTATTTCAATCTTGGAGTATTGCATTAACAATTTTTAATTATTGTCTAATTTCTGCTGTTATGACAATTGGTGCAAATATTCAATGGGGTTATGCAGGATTAATTAACTTTGGAATTATGGGATATACCGCGTTAGGCGGATTAGCAGTTGTGCTTGTGTCTGTAGCTCCGGTTCCTGAAGCTTGGCGAGTTGGCGGATTAAATATGTTAACTTGTCTTGGAATTATAATAGGAATGATATTTTCAGTTCGATATGTTTTAAAAAAAATTACAAAATCAAAAAAAAGAAATTATTTAATTGCAGCAATTATAGTAATTGGTCTGATATTGATCAAATTTATATCTGCGCCTGCAATAGAAAATATAGAAGCAGTGGACCCAGCTAAAACAGGATTTTTAGGTGGTCTTGGATTGCCAGTTTTATTTTCATGGATAGTTGGAGGTTTGTTTGCGGCTGGATTAGCATATATTATAGGAAAAGTGGCGCTGGGTTTAAGAGCGGACTATCTTGCAATAGCAACGTTATTGATAGCTGAGATTGTAATATCTATAATAAAACATGAAGATTGGCTGGCTCGAGGAGTTAAAAATGTTATTGGACTTAAAAGACCAGCCCCATATGAGATTAATTTACAAAACTCACCTTGGTTTATTGATTTAGTAGAAAACATCCATTCAGGCAAATTGAATTTAATAAATTCCTTAGCGGACAAGCAAAATGCTTTAAATCAATTAGTTATTGAAGCTTCATCTGTATTTGTAAAACTTTGTTTTGCTAGTTTATTTTTATCAGTAGTTATTATTTTACTAATATTAACACAAAAAGCACTTTACTCTCCCTGGGGAAGAATGATGAGAGCTATAAGAGACAATGAAGAAGCGGCAAACGCAATGGGAAAAAATGTTGTTAAACAACATTTGTTAATTTTTATATTAGGTTCTGCGATTGTTGGTATAGCCGGAGCAATGATGGTAACCAATGATGGATTATTTACTCCCGGCAGTTACAGACCAATGAGATACACTTTTGTAATCTGGGTTATGGTTATTGTTGGAGGAACAGGAAACAACTTTGGTGCAATTTTAGGTGGTTTTGTTGTTTGGTTTTTATGGGTTCAGGCAGCGCCTCTAGCCTTATTTTTTGTAGAACTTTTTACATCTCATTTGCCAGAAACTCATTTTTTAAGAATACATTTAATTGAAAGTGCACCTTATTTTAGATTTTTACTTGTTGGGTTAGGGTTATTAATTATTATGAGGTATAGGCCTCAAGGAATTTTACCAGAAAAAGTTATTAAACAATAAGCATAAAAAAAACCCCAGCAAATAAAATTACTGGGGTTTTTTTGAAATATTATCTTTGTTTTTTTGTTGCGAATTTACCGTCTTTGATTTCTTTTTCTAAGAAAGAACCAAATGCTTCACCTACGTCAGTAAACTCAACTGCAGTAGCTCCTTCGTAATTTACTTCACTACCACTAGCTAATAAATCAAGAGCTTTTTTTAATTCACCTGGATAAATTTTTGTTCCAGGAGCATTAGCAACTGACATTACATTTTTTTGTATCGAAGATCGATCTGCTGATCCACCCGCTTGCATTGCCAAAGATATTAGCGCTGCAGCATCATATGATTCTCCAGTATATGGTCCTGATGAATCTATACCAGCGGCTTTAGCTACTTCAGCAAATAAACCTGCTCCTCTTCCGGTAGATCCTGGTAAAGAACCAAATGATTTATTTAAATCATTACCAAATCTATCTGTTAAAGAGCTTCCTATCATACCGTCTGATAGAACAAAAACGTCAAATGCACCAGAGTCCAGAGAACCTTGGATTATCATTCCGCCACCTTGATCTAAATAACCTAAAACAGCAACCGCGTCTCCGCCAGCGGCAGCAAGCGTAGCTACTTCTGCTCCATAATCAGCTTTACCTTCTTCATGAGATGTTACAGTTGTAACATTAATTCCATGCGCTTTAACAGCTGCTTCATACACATCGGCCAAACCTTTTCCATAGTCATTATTTGTATATGTTATAGCAATACTACCAACACCTCTGTCTTTTGTTATGTCTGCTAAAATTTGACCACCTCTAGCATCAGATGGCGCAGTTCTAAAAAAGAAACCTTTGTCATCCAAGTCAGTTAAACCAGGTGAAGTTGCCGAAGGTGAAATCATTACAACACCATTTGGAACAGCAACATTGGTTGCGATTGCGCCAGTAACACCTGAACAGTCAGCACCCATAATTGCATTTACACCACCTGCGACGAACCCTTCTGCCGCAGTAGTTGCAGCCGCCGAGTCAACACAAGTTGAATCCGCTCTTTCAGTGGTAATTGTTGAACCGCTTAATAGTGATCCAGATTCTGAAACTTCTTTAAATGCTAATTCAGCAGAAGCTGCCATTGCTGGAGTTAGTGACTCAATAGGTCCAGTAAAACCTAAAATTATACCAACTTTAATATCCTGTTTTGCTCCTACAGTCGTACTTTTTTGTTGAGTAAAATAATAAAATGCTGCGACTATAATAATCGCTGCAATAATAATCATACCCATATTATTGTTTTTCTTTTGTGCCATTTTTCCCTCTAATAATTAACGATTTATAAAAACAAAATTAAATCTTATTAGCTCAAATATTCAATGAGAAAATTAATTAATTTTTTGCAGTAAATACACAGAAGTAATAACAATTATTCCACCAAAAAGCATAATTATGGTGGGAATTTCACCAAAAATGAAAAATGTTAATATTAACCCAAAAACTGGAAACAAAGCATAAAAAGGAAGAACTTTTCCAACGGGGTAAAATTTATATAAATAAAACATCATCATATGTCCAAGTATTGAAATTATAACTCCCGCATATAACAAAGTCAGCCATCCATTTATATTAATACTTCTTATTTGATGAATTATATTTCCTTCAAATAATTGAGACAGGGTAGCCAACATAATAAAACCAACTAAACCCATAAAGGCATTAGTGAATTTTACATCAAGTTCATTAAGATATCTCGAGAACACTTGTGATACTCCATAAAAAAATGCCATAGCAAAAATTAATAGTATACCTAAGATTTCATCAAAAATTTTTGGATCAAAGGCTATCAAAATAATTCCTAAAAAAGATGTAAATATTAAAATCCATTTTTTAAAACTTATACCTTCACTAAGAAATATTGAACTTATAATAATTGCAAAAGGAATTCCTAGTTGAGCACCAATTGTAATTGGAGCTATGATTGAAGCAACATCTAGAGATAAATATAAAAACATATTTACTCCTGCACCCATAAACATTGAAAATCCAATAAGAGGAAAAAAATATTTTTTTGGAGGAATTTTTATTTTGCAAAAAGGAATTAAACATAAAAAAACTATACCCATTCTTAAAGCTCCAAATAAAATTGGATTAATAGATGTATTTAAGCCAAATTTACCAAGAGGATATGCGCTACCTAAAAAAAACATTATTAAAATAATTAGAGCTGTATGTTTAGGAGACAACTACTAATTACCTCATAGAAAAAGGATCTAATGTTGGTTTGTCTGAAGTGTAGTACCAAGTTGTTTTAACTCTAGTATAATCTTTTATTGAATCTATTCCCGCTTCTTTTCCAAAGCCGCTGTCTTTAATTCCACCAAATGGAGCCGATGGAGAAATTAATCTATAAGTATTAACAAAAGTTATTCCTGCCCTTATTGCTTTAGAAACTCTCAAACCTCTTGAAAAATCACTAGTATAAACTCCAGAAGATAAACCATATTGATTATCATTCATCTTTTCTACAACTTCAGATTCAGTATCAAATTTCATAACAGATAATACTGGACCAAAAAGTTCGTTTTCCGCTGTTGGTAAGTTGTGGTTATCACATTCAATTATTGTTGGTGGAAAATAATATCCTTCATTAGAAAAAGTATGACGTTTGCCGCCACATTTAATTTTTCCGCCTTGATCAATAGTTTTTTTAATATTTTTTTCGATAACTTCTAATTGTTTAAAGTTACTCAAAGGACCCATTTCAGTTTCAGGATCCATTGGAGTTCCAATTTTTATTCTTTCTGCTCTTTTTGTGAGTTTATCGAGAAATTCATTATAAATTTCTTTTTGTAAATACAATCTTGATCCAGCAATACAACTTTGACCACTCGCACCAAAAATTCCAGCCGTAATCCCATTAACGGCGTTTTCTTGATGGGCATCATTAAATACTGCTACTGGACTTTTACCACCAAGCTCTAAACTAACTTCTGATAAATTTTCAGCAGAATTTCTAATAATGTGTCTTGCAGTTTCCGGTCCTCCAGTAAAAGCAACTTTTTCCACTAATTTATGAGATGTTAAAGTTTTACCACACGGATCTCCAAATCCAGTAATAACATTTACAACTCCTTTTGGAATTCCAGTTTCTTCAATTAGTTTTGCAAATTCAAACATTACAGCTGGAGCCAACTCAGATGATTTAATTACAACTGTATTACCCATTGCTAAAGCCGGAGCTAATTTTGTTACTGTTAACAACATTTGTGAATTCCAAGGAATGATTGCGGCAATAACACCAATAGGAATTCTTGTGGTTATGGCTTGAATATTTGGTTTGTCTATTGGTAAAACTGTTCCTTCAACCTTATCAGCCAAACCTGCATAATAATCATAATACTCTGCAATGTAATTAGCTTGTTTTTTTGTTTCTCTAAAAAGTTTACCAGTGTCAATAGTTTCTATTTTGCCCAAGGATTCCGCATTATCTCTAAGTTTATTTCCAATCGCTCTTAAAAAATTCCCTCTTTCTCTAGGTAATAGTTTTGACCATTCTCCTTCAAAAGCTTTTTGTGCAGCTTTAACAGCTTTATCTACATCTTTAGCGCTTGCCTCAGGAACTATAGCCCAAGGTTTATTATTTTCAGGATTTAAAGTTTCAAATGTTTTTTTGGTATCAGATTCAACCCACTCTCCATCAATAAACATTTTATATTTTTTTAATTCAGTCATTTTGAATATGTTTTTTTATAGCCAGGTTTACATCATCTGCACATTCAATACTACACAGATGTTTTCCTTTAGAAATTATTTTTACTTCAGTGTTTTTAATAATATTGCTTAGATTTTTAGACATTTCAGGAGTTGATCCAATATCTCCTTCTCCTGTCATAACTAAAGTTTTTATATTAATATTTTCAAATTTCTCATCATCTTTATGATTTACAAACAATTGATAAATTTTAAGAAAATTTTCCATATTATTTTCTTCTAGCATTAGGCTTATTTTTTCGTAAGTGTTTGGATTATTTTCTAAATAATCATCTGTAAACCATCTTTTAAGCGCTTGTTTTGATAAAGTGTTACTTTTTTTTACAAGTTCAAATCTATCTTTAACTATTTGTTGTTGTTCTTGATTTCTACGAAATATTGAACACAAAAGAGTTAAAGATTCCAATCTTTCACTATATTTTGATGCAAAATTTCTAGCGATTAAAGAACCAATAGAAAAACCTACTAGATGAATCTTTTTTATTTTTAATTCGTCGATAAGATTAATAAGCTGATTTGAAAAATCATCAAAACTTATATTATCTTTGTTTAAAGGAGTTTTTCCATGTCCTAATATATCGTAAGCAATTACAGTATTATTAAAGGCATCAATTTGAGGTTTCCAAATTGTATGATTTAAACCAACTCCATGTATAAAAACTATTGGTGTATCTTTCTTTTGATTTAATAAATAAAATGTATTATTAGAATCTTTTGCATTGATCATTATTTATTTTGGTTCAATGCCCATCTCTTTCATATCCTGATATCTATCACCAGTTCTAGCATGAGCTCTGCCAGAGGAAGCACCACCTATTGCGATTACTATTTCATTATTAAAAGGCGCATCATGAATGGTAAATTCATGGGTTAGGTAGTACGGTCTTAGACCTGAATCAGTTTTATGCATCATGGGAATAGAAATTTTCGAACCTGCAGGCCCCCTGGTATTGGTAAAACTTAAATAAGAAGTTCCTCCTACCGCATCTCTAAATTTATTTCCAAATCTTAGAGTATGAATAAATGCTGAAGCATGTTCTATCTCACCATCTAAGCCAACAATGCCAGCTTTTCCATAAGCTAATATTTTTTCCGGCGAACCTATTTCTTTAATTAATTCAGGAACTAAAATATCACCAATTTTTGGGGCTAAATCTAATATGATTGGCTTTAAATCTTCAACAAAACCTTGACCATCCCAAGGGTTTTTAAAAACAGCAGCAACTGAAACTAGCAATACAGGTTCTTTTGCTTCTTTGCCACCTTCTATAAAAGTTTTATCGATAAATTTTGAAAATTTTCTTAATTTTAATTTCATTTTTTAACTCTATGTTTAAAACTATCTCTTCTAAAACTGTATAGTGCTTTTGGATCTACATCAATATCTATCACAACTGGTTTTTTTACTTTAAGAGCTGCTTTTAATGTACGATTTATTTCTGAAATTTTTGTAACTTTAAATCCTTTTGCTCCATAAAGTTCAGCTACTTTATCAAAACGAGGACTGCTAATATCAGCACCGAGGTATCTTTTTCCATAAAAATCTTTTTGATAAGCTTTTTCTGCCCCCCAACTTTTATTATTCATAACAATTGTAATTGTATTAATTTTGTATTCTACAGCTGTGCTTAATTCTGAAATAGTCATACCAAAACCACCATCACCCATTAGACTTACTACAGTTTTATTTGGCTTTGCAAGTTTCACACCTAATCCACAAGCAAAAGAAAAACCAACTAAACCAAAATCTAAAGGTGTAAATAAAGATGGAGGATCATAGTACTCCAATGAGTCAGTAGCCTGCAAACATAATGTTCCAGCATCAAGTGTTATTGCAGAATTTTTTGGAAGTACTTTTCTTAATTCTTTGAATAAACTTGATGGTTGTATAGGAGAATTTTTAGATTTTATTTTGTTTCTATTATTAATAAATTTATATTTTTCTTTTAAGTAGGAGTTGGTCCAATCTTTAATATTTAAATTAATTCTTTGTTTTTTTACTTCGGTATAAAGTTGTTTAGCTGTTAAAGCTGCATCAGCATTAATTCCTAATGAAATTGGAAAATATCTTCCTAGCATTTTTTTTTCTAATTCTACTTGAATGATTTTTGCTTTTTTATTTATGTTTTCGTATGAATAAAATGTAGAATTAAAACCTAATCTTGTTCCAAGTGCTATAATCACATCTGCTTCTTTAACTAATTTTGAAGCAACAAGGTTTCCTCTTGGACCCATTTGACCAGCATTTAGTTTATAATTATATGGAATAGCGTCTCCATGGCCTGCCGCTGTAACAATTGGAATATTTAATAATTTGGCTAATTTAATTACCTCTTTATATTTAGAGTTATATTTAATTCCTCCTCCTGCAACTATTACTCCTTTCTTTGATTTAGAAATTATTTTTACTGCTTTTTTTATAGAATTAGATTTAGCTTTAATTGAGCTTTGATTTTCGTATGATTTTTTATTTTCATTAATATTATATCTAGATTTTTCAGCTAAAATATTTCTTGGAAGATTTATGCATACAGGTCCTCTTCTTGACGACATTGCTAATTTAAAAGCATCGCTAAAAACTTGAGGAATATTTTTTACGTTTTTCACCGTCCAAGTTTTTTTTGTTATCGGTTTAAATAATGATTGTTGATCAAGTCCTTGGAAAGCATCTTCCATTTTATCTTTAGTAGAGAATGATCCAGCAATAGAAACAACTGGAGAAAAAGCAGCTTTTGCTTGTGCTATTCCAGTGACTAAATTAGTTGCACCAGGTCCATTTTGTCCAGCAAGAATTACTCCAGGACTATTAGAGGCTCTAGCATACCCATCAGCCATATGTGTGCCAGTTCTTTCATCTCTTACACCAATAAATTTTATTTTTTTTTCATGATAAAGAGCATCAAAAATTTCCATTGTTGCCGAACCAATTAAACCAAAAACATGTTTAATTTTTTCTTT
>Ga0257107_1000935_pt1 | contig 10948 bp, 9 predicted proteins | sample LP_taG_2_FD_190178 | JGI IMG/M metagenome (GOLD analysis project Ga0257107, IMG submission 190178) | Marine microbial communities from Northeast Subartic Pacific Ocean, Canada - LP_J_2011_P26_500m | ecosystem: Environmental > Aquatic > Marine > Oceanic | place: Canada: Northeast Subartic Pacific...
TTTCTTTAAAATAATCCAAAATTTCATCTTTATTTTTTCCTTTGACAGCAATAATAAATGGAAAATCAAATTTTTTTTTATATTCAATATTTAATTTTTTAAACTCATTATATTCATCGTTTGTACATTCGTTTAGATTTGCATTTTTTTGTTCGTTCTTAGAATTCATAGTTAATTTTTTCTCCACAGCTAATTCTGGATGAGAGTTAAGAATTTTTAAAATAATTTTTTTATCACTATTTTCATAAATTCCAATAATTTTGGAAAAAAGATCTTCAAAATTTTTGAAAGGTCTTAAATCAAATACTTTTTCTGATATCCATTCTGATTTTTCAAAAACATTTCCAAAAATTGTTAAAAAATCTGATTTATTAAGATTATTTATTTTTTCTAGAGAAATCATTTTGATGATAATATTTTAGTTTTTATTTATAAATAATACAATATTGTATAATATATCTTTAATCATATGACAAAATTAACAACACATGTATTAGATGTTTATTCTGGAAAACCAGGTGCAGGAATAAAAGTCGAATTATATTATTTAAAAAACAATGAGAGAGAGAGAAAAAATTCAACTATTTTGAATCAAGATGGAAGAACAGATAAACCATTATTAGAAGGAAGTAATTTTTTAAACGGCAAATATGAGCTAGTATTTTTTGTTGGAGATTATTTTAAAAATATAACAAATATAAAAAGTATTCCATTTTTAGATGATGTAGTTATTAGATTTGGAATATCAAATTCAAAAGAGCATTACCATGTTCCTTTACTTGTTTCTCCATGGAGTTATTCTACCTACAGAGGTTCTTAAGTGAATTCCAATACAGTCCAATTTGTTTTTAATAATAAATTAATTGAAATAATTAACCCTGATTCAAATCAAACTTTACTGAATTTTATTCGAAATGAATTAAAAAAAACAGGAACAAAAGAAGGATGTGCTGAAGGAGGATGTGGTGCTTGCACAATAGTGTTGGGAGAACTGAAAAATAATAAAATTATCTATAAGTCGATAAATGCATGTATAGCATTCACTCCAACTTTACATGGAAAACAACTAATAGTTGTTGAAGATTTAGTTTCAAAAAAAGGAATTTTGCATCCAGTTCAAGAAGCAATGGTAAAATTTCATGCTTCACAATGTGGATTTTGTACCCCTGGTTTTGTGATGTCTCTGTTCTCTATGTATAAAAATCAAAGTTCCTACAGCGAAGAATTAATTAAAGATTCTATTTCTGGAAATTTGTGTAGATGTACAGGATATCGACCAATAATTGATGCAGCTAAAAGTTTAAACAAAACAATCAAGACCGATCATTTTAATAAAAATATAAAAAAAACAATTAGCTTGCTAAAAAAAATTAGCTCTAAAAGTATTTCTATAATTCAAAATAATAAGAAATATTTTTCCCCAAAAACTATTAATGAATTAAAAAAAATAATTAAAACAAATGCTCATCCACAGTTCTTAGGTGGAGGAACGGACTTATCATTAAAAGTTACTAAAAATAGAGAAGAAATTCAAAATATTATATATTTGAACGAGATTAAGGAACTTAACTTTATTAAAAAGAGCAAAAATCACATTGAAATAGGGGCCAATACACCATTAATTAGATTTGAAAAATTTATTTATAAATATTATCCAGATTTTAACTCTATTCTAAAAAGATATGGATCTGTTCAAATAAGAAATGTTGGAACTATTGCAGGTAATATTGCTACAGCTTCACCAATAGGTGATACACTACCTATTCTTTTATCTTTAAATGCAAAAGTATTTGTACAAACAAAAAATAATATTAAAGAAATTTTAATAAAAGATTTTTTTATAAGTTATAGAAAAACAAAATTAAAAAGTGGCGAATTTATTAAATCAATAAAAATACCTATTTATAAAAAAAATATATTTAAAGCATATAAAATATCAAAAAGATTTGATGACGATATTTCTTCTGTTTGCGCATCATTCAATTTTAAAATTATTAATAAAAAAATTGTAAACGTGGCTATAGCTTTTGGTGGTATGGCAGAAATACCGAAAAGAGCTGTCAATTGTGAAAAAATTCTAAAAAACTCCATATTATCATTAAGTATTTTTGAAAAAGCAAAAGATTTTTTAGATAAAGATTTTAAACCTATAGATGACATGAGAGCATCAAAAAACTATAGAATACAAGTTGCTAAAAATTTATTAATTAAATTTTTTCTAGAAATAAAATCAAATAAATCACTTAGATTGAATTAATTATGAGAAAAGAAGCATTAATTAATGAAACAAGACCACATGATAGTGCTTTTAAACATGTTAGTGGTTTTGCAGAGTATACTGATGATATTAAAGAACCCGAAAATACTCTCTATGGAGCTATTGGATGGAGCAAAAAAGCTCACGCAATAATAAAAAAAATAGATCTAACCAAAGTAAAATCTAGCAAAGGTGTAGTTTCTGTAGTCACATATATTGATATACCCGGAAGGAACGATGTGGGCCCAGTTTTTGATGGTGATCCAATTTTTGCAAACAAAAAAATTGAGTTTTATGGCCAACCTTTATTTGCTGTTGCTGCTAACACAATAGAACTTGCAAGAAAAGCAGTTTTAAAAGCAAAAATTATTTATAAAGAATTAAAACCAATAGTTACAATTCAAGAGTCATTAAATAAGAAAAAATTACTTTTCAAAGTTAGAAAAATTAAAAGAGGCAATGCTACCAAAATACTATCTAAATCTAAGAATAAATTAAAAGGAAATTTTACAACTGGAAGCCAAGAACATTTTTATTTAGAAGGACAAGCGGCATTTGTAATCCCAAAAGAAGATAATGATTTAGTTGTTTATAGTTCGACACAACACCCTTCAGAAACACAACAGATTATTGCAAAGATGCTTAATCAAAAAAGTAATTCAATAACAGTTGTAGTAAGAAGAATTGGCGGAGGCTTTGGAGGTAAAGAGACTAATTTTATGACATCAAGTATTTGTTCTTTGCTTGCCTATAGAACTAAATGTCCAATTAAATTAAGACTTGATAGAGATGACGATATAATTATTACCGGAAAGAGGCACGAATTTTATTCAGATTACGAAGTTGGTTTTAATGACGATGGTGAAATAAAAGCTTTAAAATTAAAATTAGCATCAAATTGTGGAATGTCACCCGATTTATCTTATGCAATAAATGAAAGAGCACTGCTTCATGTTGACAATGCATATTTTATTTCAAATCTTGAAGTAGACAACTATCTTTGCAAAACAAACATTTCTACCTCAACAGCATTTAGGGGTTTTGGAGGAAATCAAGGCATGATGGCTATCGAAAATATTATCGATAATATTTCTAGATATTTAAACAAAGATCCTTGTGAAATAAGAAAAATTAATTTTTATAAAAAAAATAAAAAAAATATCACTCATTATGGAATGAAAATTGAAGATAATGTTATTAATGAAATTTTTAACAAATTAATAAAAAAATCAAATTATAAAAAAAGATGTTTGGAAATAAAAAAATATAATTCAAGAAATAAATATAAAAAAAAAGGAATTGCAATTACGCCAGTAAAATTTGGAATTTCATTTACAACTATTCATCTTAATCAAGCTGGCGCTTTAGTACATATTTATACCGATGGAAGTGTACATCTAAATCACGGTGGTATTGAGATGGGACAAGGCACTCATACTAAGATTGCACAACTTGTATCAAAATCATTTGGCATACCTTATGAAAAAGTTCAAATTTCATCTACTAATACTTCAAAAGTTCCAAATACATCTGCAAGCGCAGCTTCCTCAACAACAGATCTAAATGGAGCAGCAGCACTTGATGCAGTTAAAAAAATTAAATTAAATTTAGAAAAATTTATTAGATCTAAATATAAAATTATGAGTAAAAATGAACCTTTATACAAAAATGAGTCAATTATTCTTGGAAATAAATCATTTAAATTTAAAAATATTATTCAAGAAGCATATTTAAATCGAATATCACTTTCATCGACAGGCTTTTATTCAACACCAAAAATAAATTTTGATAAGGAAAAATTTCATGGAAGACCTTTTTTATATTTTTGTTATGGAGCCTCAGTAACCGAAGTTACAATAGATACTTTAACTGGTGAGAATATAGTTGACAGAGTTGATATACTGCATGATGCAGGCAATGCAATTAATCCTGCATTAGAGCTTGGTCAAATAGAAGGTGGATTTGTTCAAGGCCAAGGATGGCTGACAATAGAAGAAATAAAATGGAGATCTAATGGACAAATAACAACTTTTTCTCCATCCACTTATAAAATCCCTGCTGTAAGCGATGTTCCTAAAAAGTTTAATGTTGAGATATTTAAAGAAGGAAAAAATAAAGAAAACGTTGTAAACAAATCAAAAACTACTGGAGAACCACCTTTAATGTTAGCAATGAGTGTATTCTTTGCAATAAAAGATGCCATTGCATCAACATCAAATTATAAAAAAATACCAGTTATTGATGCTCCTGCTACACCAGAAAAAATCCTTATGAGTATAAATAGGCTAAAAAAAAATTAATTTATGAATAAAAAAAATACTTTTATGATGAGAGCAATAGAGCTTTCTATAAAAAGTGCTAACTCAAAAGGAGGTCCATTCGGGTGTGTAATTGTTAAAAATGAAAAAATTATTGCCGAAGGTTCAAATCAAGTAACTACAAATAATGATCCAACAGCTCATGCAGAAATTGTTGCAATAAGGGAAGCATGCAAAAAATTAGATAACTTTAATCTTTCTGGCTGCGATCTTTATTCAAGCTGCGAACCTTGTCCTATGTGTTTATCAGCCATTTACTGGTCTCATATTGATAATATTTTTTATGCAAACACCAGATTAGACGCAAAAAATATAGATTTTGATGATTCTTTTATTTATTCTGAAATAACAAAAGATCTGGAAAATAGAAAAATAAAAATGCATCAAATGCACAGAGATGAAGCTTTAGAAGCATTTAAAATCTGGGAAAACAAAGAAGATAAAATTAAATACTGATGGAAATTTTGCCTTACACAATGAAATGGTTAGAGCTTGTTTTGAGATGGGGACATGTTTTATTTGCAATTCTTTGGGTTGGAAATAGCTTTTTGTTTAATTATTTAGATAATAAATTAAATAAAAAAATTTCTAGCAGAGATGTAGATGGTGAAGGATATCTGATGCACTCAGGTTATTACTATAAATTAACTAGACTTAAGGTATCACCTCCAAAAAATTATTTAAGAAGTCTTACAATTTTTAAATGGCAAAGTTATTTAACATTTATAACTGGTATTTTATTACTTGGAGTAATTTACTACTATAAATCAGGTATATTGATGGTCGATAAAAAAGTTTTAGAAATTTCACCTTCTACTGCAATAATACTTTCTTTATTCTCATTAATTATATCTTGGCTGGTTTATGATTTTTTGTGCAAATCAAACCTTATCAAAAACAGTATATTATTTATTTCTACAATATTTGTATTGCTAATTTTGGTATCTTACGGTTTAACACAATTGTACGGATCAAAATTTGCTTTTTTAAGTGTTGGATTAATTATTGGAACAAACATGTTTGCAAATGTTTTTACAGTAATTATTCCAAATCAAATGAATATTATTAATAGTAGCAAAAAAAATAAAAAGTTTGATCAAAGCTTGTCATTAGCCGCAAAACAAAGATCTATCCATAATAACTACTCAACATTTATTGTTTTATTTATTATGCTTTCAGGACATTACAGTTTTATAGTTTATCATAAATACAGTTGGTTAATTTTATGTTTGGTTGCTGCGATTTCAGCTTTAGCTCGTCATTATTTCAATTTAAGAGGAAAAAACATTCATAGGTTGTATATTTTAATAACATCTATTGGAGCTTTAATTTCACTTGCAGTTTTGCTTTTAATTTTTAAAAGTTAATATTATAGAGAATTATGTCAGAAAAATTAATCGTAAGTTGGGATCAATATAACGAAACCGTAGAAAAACTTGCAATTCAAATAGAGGAAAGCAGATACAAACCGACAATTTTGATAGGTATCATGCGTGGAGCAGCTCCAATGATAGATGTTTTAAGTAGAGTATTTAAATTGAAATGTGCCTACTTGGCAGTTGAGTCTTATAGCGGCAAAGGAGTAGAGGACGAACAGGGCAATATAGTATTTTCTAGAGAAATGAGTTCAATCGCCCCAAGTATGGGAGGCAGAATTTTACTTTGTGATGATTTATCAGATACAGGAATTACCTTTAACAAAAGCATAGATTGGCTAAGAGCTTATGGACCGATAAAAGGGAAAATTGAAGATATTAAAACTGCTACACTTTGGAAAAAGCAGAAATCATCTTTTGAGCCTGATTTTTGTGCAGTAAAATTAGAAGCTAATCCTTGGATAGTTCAACCATTTGAAGTTTACGAAGAAATAAGAATTGAAGATATTAAGAAAAAACATCCAAAATAAAAAAGGGCGACTTTAAAGCCGCCCCATTTTAAAAAATATATAAGTATTTTATGCTACTGCAAAACTGATTATACTCAGTATTGCTATAACCCAAATCGCTGGGCTAGTAGAATCGATTTTTCCAGTACAAATTTTAATAGCAGCATAAGAAATGAATGCTAGCGCTATACCATTCGAGATTGAATAGGTAAAAGGCATTGCAATCATTGCAAGCACAGCAGGACCCGCTTCAGCAGCGTCTTCCCACTCAATATCTGTTATGTTACGCACAAATAGAGTTGCTATATAAATTAATGCAGCTGCATCAATTTCTTTTGGAAGAGATGTAGCAAGTGGACTAAAGAATAAACATGCTAAGAATAGAACACCTATTACAAGCGAAGTCATTCCTGTTCGACCTCCAGCTTTTACTCCAGCAGCTGACTCAACATAAGTTGTTACAGTTGATGTACCTAACATAGCACCAACAACAGTAGAAGCACTGTCTGAAAGCATTGCTTTATCAATGTCTTTTATTTTTCCATCACTTCCAATTTTTCCAGCTACGTTTGCAACACTAGTAAGTGTTCCAGCAGTATCAAAAAAGTCAATAAAAAATAATGTAAAAATTACAGTTACCATCGATGCGCTAAGTGCTGCACCTAAATCAAACGTCATCAGGTGAGTCATTGGTGGCGGTGAAGATACAACGCCATTGAAATTAGCTAAGCCTGTAACCCAAGCTATTGCACTAAAAACGACTATTCCAATAATTATATTTCCTTTAATTTTCATTTTTTCCATCACAATCATTGAAATGAATGCAGCGGCACCTAATAAAGTTAAAGGATTACTCATGTCACCCAACTGCACAAGTACAACTGGATTGTCTGTTGTAAGTCCCATTAATTCAAATCCAATAATAGCCAGGAATAATCCAATTCCTGCTCCGATTCCAAGTTTTAAACTTTTTGGAATTGAGTTTATTAACCAAGCTCTTATTGGTGTTAATGAAATTATTAAAAAGACTACACCGGCAACCAAAACAGCACCAAGTGCTTCTGCTGGCGTATATTTCATTCCTAAACAAACACCATAGGCGATAAATGCGTTTATCCCCATTCCTGGTGCAAGTCCAACGGGCCAAGTTTTAGCGTAAAATGCAGCAATAAAACATGCTAATGCTGTTGCAAGAGCAGTTGCTGTAAAAACACCGCCAAAATCAAACCCACCGTCGGCAAGTATGACAGGATTTAAAAACATTATGTAAGCCATTGTCAAAAAAGTCGACACGCCTGCAATGACTTCTGTTTTAAAATCTGTCCTATGTTTTTTATAGTTAAAGTAGTTATCTAACATTAGACCTCCATTTTTTTTCGTACACTATTTGATTTTATTTAAAAAATCTTACAGTAAGTAAGTGAAAATGCTTAATTTTGTTACTAATTTGTGAATTTTTACAACTTTAAAGTTAATCTTTGGACACAATTCATTGATATGCTTTTCTTATGAAATTAAGATTCGTAATAATTTTATTTTCGATTCTATTGCTTTCATCGGGTTGTCAGACAATAAAAAAAAAATCTGATGAAGTTGCAGAAAAAGAGAATGAAAGATTTGGGCAGCTTGTTGGAAAGCAAGTTAATGAACTGAGGTTGGAGTTGGGAGCTCCCACAGAAGATTTTGTAAATGAATTAGGAAACGAAACTTTAGTTTACAAAACAAAAAAATATGGAATTCCTTGTGAAAGAAAATTTGAAATAAATGCTACAGGTACAATCGTAGGATTTACCTCTAGTGGATGTATTTAAATAATTTAAATTATCAATTTTGAGTTAAATTATGCCCAATAAATAAAGGAATATTAAGCAAAAGATTAATTTGTTTTACAATTGTAGACAATAAATATACCCTTTTCTAATAAATTTAGAGGAGGATATATGGCAAAGAAAAGAACTTCAAAAAGAACTTCAAGTTCAGGAGCTACGAATAAAAAACTACCACTGAATCAGTCAATACCTTTAGGTATCCAGCACGTATTTGCAATGTTTGCTGGGAATATAACGGTTCCACTGATTGTTGCGGGCGTTTTTGGAGTAACAACTGGAGAAAAGATTTTTTTAATTCAAATGGCATTGTTTGCTGCAGGTGTAGCAACAATAATACAAACTGTAGGCTATAAAAATATAGGAGCAAGACTACCAATTATACAAGGTACAAGTTTTGCTTTCATACCAATAATGCTACCTTTCAAAGCTTTTGGTTTAGGGGCAATATTCACAGCTGCATTCATAGGAGGAATTTTTCAAATATGGATTGGTAAAATGTTAAAACCAATTCGTCATATGTTTCCTCCGTTAGTAACAGGAATAGTTGTGTTAATGATTGGATTCAGTCTACTTAAAGTTGGATTTAAGTACGCTGGTGGTGGAGTATGGTTGATGAACAATAAGCCAGAAATTTTTGCAAATTGGCATCATCTACTTATAGCTGGAACTGTCTTAATAGTTGCTCTTCTATGTAACTTAAAAGGAAAAAGAATGGTATCTGCTGCTTCTATTCTGATCGGAATAATAGCTGGGTTCGTAGTTGCTGCCTTACTAGGAGAAGTTAGATGGGCAAAAATTGCAGCTGCTGACTGGTTTGCATTCCCAATGCCTTTACAATACGGAATAGACTTTGTATGGGGCGCTGTAATATTAATGTTGTTTATGTCTGTAGTAACAACAATTGAAACTATAGGAGACATTAGTGCGACTACAATGGGTGGAGCAAACAGAGAAGCTACTGATAAAGAACTTTCAGGAGGTATAATGGCTGATGGAGTTGGAACAGCTTTTGCATCAATTTTTAATGCTATGCCTAATACTTCTTATTCACAAAATGCAGGTCTTGTCGCTTTTACAGGAGTAATTAGTAGACACGTAGGAACAGTTGCTGGTGTTATTTTAATTTTATTAGGTTTATTTCCAAAACTTGGTGGAATTATTGCTGCAATGCCGGATTCTGTAATTGGTGGAGCGGCTATTATTATGTTTGGATTAATTGTTGGAGCAGGTATCAAATTAATTTCAAAATCAGACATGAGCCAAAGAAATGTTTTAATACTAGCTTTATCACTATCTTTTGGAATAGGGTTGAACGCTTTTCCTGAGTTTGTTGCTCACATTCCAGATTTAGGAATAAAATTAAGATTGTTACTAACAACAGGTTTAATACCTGCTGGTTTGTTAGCATTTGCTTTGAACGCATCATTACCAAAAAAATAAATTATTTTTGAAACTTGTGGGGAGAAATCCCCACAAGTAAGCATTGTAAGCGATGAATAACTGTAATTGCGATTATTTATTTTAATTTTTCAGTTATTTTTAAGGCAAAAGCATAATCAAGGGCAATTTCTTCTATAGCACCATCTCTTCCAGATTTTCCACCGTGACCAGCATTCATTTCAGTTTTCAATAATAATAAATTATTATCAGTTTTAAAATCTCTTAATTTTGCAGTAAATTTTGTAGGTTCATCAAATAAAACTCTATTATCACTTAAACTAGTTGTGATTAATATGTGAGGATAATCCATTTTTTTAATATTGTGATAAGGGGCATATGAGTGAATATATTCAAAATGTTCTTTATTATCTTTAGCATTTCCAAACTCATCAAATTCCCCTACTGTTAAAGGTAAGGAATGATCAAGATTGGTAGTAAGGGAATCAACAAATGGTACAGCCATAATTATTCCTAAAAACAAGTCAGGTGCTTGATTAACTGCTACTCCCATCAACAATCCACCAGCAGAACCTCCCATTCCTATGATTTTTTCTTTAGAAGTGTATTTTTTTTCAATTAAATATTTAGCAACAGCAATATAATCTTCAAAAGTATTTTTTTTATTTAGAAGTTTTCCTTCTTTCCACCACTTCATTCCCCTTTCCATTCCACCTCTAATGTGAGCTGTTACCCAAATAATATCTCTATCAATTAAACTTAATCTTGTTGATGAAAATCCTGGAGACATAGAATTGCCGTAAGATCCATATCCATATAATAATAGGTTTGCAGATCCATCTATTTTAGTTTTTTTATGTTTTGTAATAGTTATTGGAACCATTCTTCCATCGTGAGAAGGGCACTCTAGTCTTTCAACAACATAATCATCAGGGTTATGGCCTGAAGGAATTTCCTGTTCTTTTACCAACTTCCTATCTTTAGTTTTCAAATTATATAAGTATGTTCTTCCAGGTGTTTTAGGAGACGAGTAAGATAAATATACGAGATCAGTATTTTTATCTTTTTGAATTAACGATACGCCTGGAACAATAACTTTTTCATCAGAAAAAATTAATTCTTCTTCTTTATTTGTATTTTTATTTTTAACAAATAATTTACCAAGTGCATTTGATGTTTCTGATCTTATAACCCAGTCGTTTAAAAAAATTAAACCACCGATTAACACTTCATCTTTTGCTGAGATATATATCTCCCAGTT
>Ga0257107_1000939_pt1 | contig 10928 bp, 9 predicted proteins | sample LP_taG_2_FD_190178 | JGI IMG/M metagenome (GOLD analysis project Ga0257107, IMG submission 190178) | Marine microbial communities from Northeast Subartic Pacific Ocean, Canada - LP_J_2011_P26_500m | ecosystem: Environmental > Aquatic > Marine > Oceanic | place: Canada: Northeast Subartic Pacific...
CTACCAATTCCACCACTTCGGCAATTAATTCCTCCTAATCATTGTCTGGAAGAGCGGGAACTTCGTTCTGACTGGAAGTTTGTTCGGCTTCATCTTCGAGTCTCGGTACATCTGATTGACCACTAGCATTTTCTTCCAAAATCTCCTGGTTCAGCACAGGCAGGCCAACATTGTTGTCAATACTCCGTTCATTGCGGGCAAATATCGCCAGTGATAGGCTAGTAATGAAAAAAATCGTTGCCGCAAAAGTAGTTGCCTTAACTAGGAAATTTCCACTTCCGGATGCTCCAAAAACAGTCTGGGACGCACCAGCTCCAAACGACGCTCCTGCATCTGCACCTTTACCCTGCTGAAGGAGCACTAAACCAACAATTACGATTGCCACGATAACATGTATTACTACGATCAAGGTTTGCATGATTCTTAACCTGCACTTTTACAAATGGATATAAATTCTTCCGCCTTTAACGAAGCAGCACCCACTAGCCCCCCATCAATATCCGCTGATCTAAAAAGTTCTTTGGCATTATCAGCCTTTACGCTACCACCATATATTATCCGAACTGCTTCAGCTACTGCGGCATTCAACTCGGCCAGATGATCACGCAGAAGCCGGTGGACCTCCTGCGCCTGTTCAGGTGTAGCTGTGTGACCCGTACCTATAGCCCATACTGGCTCGTAAGCAATAATCACATCATTAAAGGCCCGGATGCCCACTTTATCAACCGCAACATTCAACTGCCCGACAACGGTTTCTTCCGTAACACCTTCTTGTCTCTGCTCCAGTGACTCACCAATACAAAGTATGGGAGTCAATCCGTTGACTTGAGCAGACACAAGTTTATCAGCGATTAGATCATCAGATTCCTTTAGCTTTTCTCGTCGCTCAGAATGACCAACAATCACGTACCTGACTCCTAAATCGAACAGCATTGATCCGGCAACTTCGCCAGTAACAGCGCTTTCTGGTTGCTCATTCAGGTCTTGCGCACCGAGTATGAGTTTGCTTCCCGCTAGCTGATCCTTAACGAGCCCTAAATGGACAAAACTCGGGCAGACTCCTACATCGACTCCTTGGGAAATTTGTGTAGCACTAGAAATCAATTCCTGCAAAAGCTCAGTTACTTGAGCCCTATTGCCATGCATCTTCCAATTGCCAACTACAAGCTTTCGACGCATGGTTTTTCTACCTTAAACTATCTCGAGACCACCAAAAACGGGCGCCAATACTAACTAAGATGTGAGGGGGTTGCAATATTTCAAAAGATATCCTATCCGGGGAACCAAGATCAAACGGGGTTGCCAACTTCCATCGCTACTAGCTCCGAAAGTTCCTGCGCTAAGCATTCTACAATTTCCAGATCTTCCCCTTCGACCATTACCCGCAATACCGGTTCGGTACCGGAAAGTCTTAGTAATACGCGACCATTTTTACCAAGCTTTGATTCAATATCCAATACAGCGGACCGTACATTCTTATTGCTTACAACATCAACGGAATCATCAGTAACCCTCACGTTGACCATTGACTGCGGCAACTTGCTCATCTTGTTTTTCAGATCAGCCAAGGGTTGATTGCAATTCACCACAGAGGCAAGTGCTTGTAATGACGAGACGATACCATCACCGGTGGTGGTGATATCTAGGCAAATTATGTGCCCTGACGATTCCCCACCAAGCTTCCATCCTTCTTCCAGTAGTTTTTGCATTACGTAACGATCACCTACGCGAGCGCGCATAAATGGAATGTTCAGATCTTCAAGTGCGAGTTCAAGCCCAAGATTGCTCATCGCTGTACCAACCACTCCACCGAATTCAATATTCTGTCGCTGTCGATCACGCGCGATCACATATAGAATTTCGTCACCATCGACGATATTCCCGAGATGATCCACCATGACCACTCGGTCCCCATCACCGTCAAAAGCGATACCCAGATCTGCCTGCTCAGACATGACGGTTTGAGCCAGCAACCTTGGTGAGGTCGAACCGCTATTTTTATTAATGTTTAGCCCATCGGGCGAGACGCCTATAGCTTTTACCTTTGCACCAAGTTCTTCAAATACTGCTGGCGCAATATGGTAGGTGGAACCATGGGCGCAATCGACAACAATCTTTAGCCCATTGAACTTAAGGCTGGACCCAACAGTGCTTTTACAGAATTCTATATATCGCCCAGCAGCATCGGTAACGCGAGATGCTTTCCCTATCGACTCAGAGGGGACAGTTGACACATTTTTCTTTAACTGCTTTTCAATGGCTAATTCCACCTCGTCTGGAAGTTTAGTGCCGTTGCTTGAAAAAAACTTTATGCCATTGTCCGCGAAAGAATTGTGGGAAGCGCTAATTACGATGCCAGCCTGGGCGCGCAGTGTACGAGTCAGGTAGGCAATAGCAGGCGTCGGCATCGGGCCGGTGAGAATGATATCAACGCCAGCCGCGGTGACACCGGCCTCCAATGCAGCCTCGAACATATAACCTGATATGCGGGTGTCTTTGCCAATAAGGATTTTATTGCGCCCGTTACCTTTGCTAGCAAACACGCGACCCGCGGACCACCCGAGCTTCAGCATGAAATCTGGCGTGATAGGCGCCTTTCCTACAGCACCCCTGATACCATCGGTACCGAAATATTTTTTATTGGTTGGCATGACTGCATCGCTGATCAAGCATCGAGATACGCAGAGTGTACTCTAATTGCATCGACCGTGGCAGCTACATCGTGAGTACGAATAATGTCGGCGCCGCCCAGTAGGGCATAAGTTGTTGCGGCAATCGAACCCGCTAGTCGCTGATCGGCTACCTTGCCCACCACGTCACCGATCATAGATTTCCGAGAGACGCCTATGAGCACGGGTAATTTCATCACTTCAAAATTGGGAAGGTATTTTAACAGTTGATAGTTTTGTTTAAGAGTTTTTCCAAACCCGAACCCAGGGTCAACTAACAATCGTTCTCTGACAACTCCGTTACGCTCACATATAAGTACTCGAGTCTTCAGGAAGGCCAACACTTCGGCTATAACATCATCATAGTTACAATTGTACTGCATAGTCTGGGGGTGGCCCCGCATGTGCATGAGGCAAATGGCAACATTAGAGTTTACGACCTTCTGAAGCACGGCCTTGTTTTGCAAAGCCCTAATGTCATTAACTACTTCAGCTCCCGCATTTATGGCTTCTTCGATAACTATAGCCTTGCTGCTATCCACAGAAACACAGATATCAAAGTTTCTGGTAATTGCTTCAACCACAGGAATGACGCGCTCCAGTTCCTCATCGGCAGTAATTTGCTGGGCCCCGGGTCTTGTTGATTCGCCTCCCACGTCGATGAATACAGCCCCATCTGCCACCATCTGTTTTGTCCGGCGTAGCGTTTTGTCGACATCGACCTTGAATAGATTTGCGCCTGCCTGACGCAATTGCCCACCATCAGAAAACGAATCGGGAGTTACATTGATTATTCCCATGCATACTGGAATTGAGAGATCGATGTGCCTATTTCCAGCTGTCAGGATAGCGCTCAACGGTCAGGTACCTGAAAGAATTAACGCTGCAGAGTCAACTAGTGTTCGCTGGCTGGGCCACCAATTTTGCGAGAGTCACCGACTTTCCCCTTCTCAACTTTACTGACTCCAGAATCATCGTTGTCCGAATCGGACCAGTCAGCCGGGGGCTGTGGCTTTTTGCCGTCCATAATATCGTCGATTTGTTCGGAATCGATAGTTTCATATTCCATCAAGGCATCTTTCATCAATTCCATCAGATTTTGGTTGTTATCCAATATTTCGCGCGCTCTTGTATAGCATTCGTCGACGATTTTGCGCACTTCGCTATCAATTATCTTAGCTGTGTCGTTCGAAACAGATTTGGGTTGAGAAGCCGCAGATTTGCCAAGGAATACCTCTCCCTCATCTTCAGAATAAAGCACTGGGCCCAGTTTTTCCGACAGGCCCCACTTGGTAACCATGTTGCGAGCTATTTCTGTGGCCCGCTGGATATCATTAGAGGCTCCAGTTGTTACACCTTCTTTGCCCAAGGTCATCTCTTCAGCTATACGTCCTCCGTAAAGTGAACATATTTGGCTGAGGATATGCTGCCTGCTGTAGCTGTAACGATCTTCCTCTGGCAGAAACATAGTGACGCCCAATGCGCGGCCGCGCGGAATTATGCTGACTTTGTAAACTGGATCGTGATCTGGCATCAGACGCCCAACGATTGCATGCCCCGATTCATGGTAGGCCGTGTTCAAACGCTCTTTCTCGGACATCACCATTGACTTGCGTTCGGCACCCATCATGATCTTGTCCTTAGCCTTTTCAAACTCTTCCATGGTTACCAGACGCCCGCCAGACCGCGCGGCGAACAGCGCGGCCTCATTAACCAAGTTAGCCAAATCAGCTCCCGAGAATCCTGGTGTGCCACGGGCGATAACGCTTGCCTTGACTCGGTCATCGATCGGTACTTTACGCATGTGGACTTTCAATATTTGCTCACGGCCGCGAATATCCGGCAGGCTCACAACAACCTGGCGGTCAAATCGCCCGGGTCTGAGCAGGGCAGGATCCAACACATCAGGTCGATTGGTAGCAGCCACCACAATGACGCCGTCATTTGCTTCAAAGCCGTCCATCTCCACTAGCAACTGGTTAAGGGTCTGTTCACGTTCATCATGGCCTCCCCCCAAACCGGCTCCGCGGTGACGACCCACTGCATCGATCTCGTCGATGAAAACAATGCAAGGAGCTTGTTTCTTGGCTTGGTCAAACATATCTCGCACGCGGGAAGCTCCAACACCGACAAACATCTCTACAAAATCGGAACCGGAAATGGAAAAGAACGGCACTTTTGCCTCACCCGCGATGGCTTTTGCCAAAAGGGTCTTGCCAGTACCGGGTTGTCCCACCATCAGGATACCGCGGGGAATCCGCCCTCCTAGCCTCTGAAACTTATCTGGTTCACTCAGAAATTCCACGAGTTCTTGGACGTCTTCCTTGGCCTCATCGACACCTGCTACATCGGCAAAAGTCACCTTTATCTGGTCTTCACCCAAAAGTTTAGCTTTGCTCTTTCCGAAAGACATCGGACCGCCCCTGCCTCCGGGACCGCCCCCTTGCATTTGGCGCATAAAGAAGAAGAATAAAGCAATGATAATTAGGATAGGAAAGCTAGCTACTAGTAACTGGCTCCAAATACTCTGCTGCTCCGGTTCATTTGCAATGATTTCTACATTGTTTTCAAACAGAACATCCATCAATTGGTCATCACCGATTAAGGGCATGATGGAGCGGAATTGGGTGTTATCTTTACGAACACCTGAGATATTGATACCTGCCAGTTCTACGACAGACACGCGGCCGGAACTAACTTCCCGGACAAACTCGGAATAGTTAATATTGTCTTCACGGGGTTCTTGGTTGATATTATTGAAAACCGTCAAAAGCACGCCGGCTATAATCATCCAGAGAATTAGGTTTTTTGCCATATCGTTCAAGGATCTATCTCCTTAAAGATTGCAGATTTGAGAGCTTAAGAAAGCCTAATAACAAGGCTAAATTGTATCCCAGCCACTTTCCGTAAATTTAAATCTTTCGTACGAACCGCAAGTTAATTCTAATCTTAACAGGAAATATTGCACTCAAATTCATCTTTATCCTGAATAATCCCCTGCTAAAAGGTAAATTTCATGGGATTGTGGTCTAGAGGCCTTAGGCTTCCTGGTCTTTACGGTATCGAAATTTTTTCTCAATTCCTGTCGAAAATATTCAAACCCCTCGCCCTGAAACACCTTTACCAGAAAATACGCCCCCGGTTTTAAAACAGACTTGGTCATATCCAAGGCCAGTTCAGCCAAGTACATGACTTGCGGCTGATCGATATCCTTAATTCCACTCATATTGGGGGCCATATCCGAAATTACAAGGTCTACTCTTGCACCGCTCAGTCGGTCTAGCAGCTCATCTAGAACCTGGCTTTCTGCGAAATTTCCCTGTACGAACTCAACATTTGCAATACTGTCCATCGGCAAGATGTCGCTGGCGAGAACTCTGCCCCTTTTCCCTACCAATTCTGCAGCGACTTGAGACCACCCCCCGGGGGCCGCTCCCAAATCCAGTACGGTCATACCAGACTTGAAGAGCCTATCCTTGTGCTGGATCTCTAGTAATTTATAGCTGGCACGAGAACGATAGCCCTCTTCCTTGCTTTTTTTAACGTATACATCATCGAAGTGGTCTTTCAGCCATTTTTTGCTGGTTTTTGATCGTGGCATGACTGTTAATCAGAGACTGATGTTCCTAGTTGGTCATTGTTGTTAGAATCCGTTTCTTTTTTCCCGAGACCGAGAGTCAATGCATCTATCAAACGCCGACAAAAAACGATTCCGCACTATAGGGCACAAATTAAATCCGGTGGTAATCATTGCACAAAAAGGGCTAACCGAGAATATCAGGAAAGAAATCGAACGAGCTCTGACCAAACAAGAAGTAATTAAAATCAAATTAATTACTTGTTCCCGTGAAGATAAGAAAGCCATGACCGAATTTATCTGCGGCAAATTCGGAGCTCAGTGTATTCAGAGTATTGGGCACATGATACTTTTATACAGAACCTCTCAGAAAGCGAAACCGCGATCTTCTTAGTTGAACTGTAGCCTTACCTAGAGATGTCGAACTGATTCAATCTCGTACTCGACATCCCCAGCTGGGGCATTCACCACAATCTCGTCCCCCACATTTTTGCCCATTACGGCACGGGCTATCGGCGAAATAACAGAGATTTTTCCTGCTGGCACGTCCGCTTCATCTTCGCCCACTATCTTGTAGCTTACCGATTCTTCTGTTTCAACATTCACCAACGTAACGGTTGTGCCAAAAATAACACGTCCGGTTGGTTCGAACTTTGTGACATCGATTATCTCCGAATCTGCCAGCTTGGACTCTATTTCTGAAATGCGGCCTTCACAAAAACTCTGTTGTTCTCGGGCAGCATGATATTCAGCATTCTCTTTAAGATCACCATGCTCCCTCGCTTCGGCAATCGCTGCTGAAATTTTTGGTCGTATTACGCTTTTAAGTTCGTGGAGCTCTTCCCGAAGAGTCTCTGCACCTGCAACCGTCATGGGTACCTTAGCCATTGTTAAATCGCTCTATCATTCATTTGGAAATATCAAAGTGATTACAGTAATTTAGCGTGAAGATCCTGAATGGTGTACACAGACATATTATTCCCAAACTTCAGTGCCTCGCAAACCGCCAGTGCCCCTGCAATCGTGGTTGTGCAAAACACATTGTGCCGCAATGCGGTGCGCCTGATAGTTGAAGAATCCGCAATAGCCTGCTTACCTTCGGTGGTATTAAACACTACCTGAATTTCGTCGTTTTTTAGCATATCGACAATATGGGGTCTACCTTCCGCTACTTTGTTAACCCCAGTTACCGGAAGACCAGCTTTTTCGATGACCTCAGCAGTGCCATGGGTGGCCACTAGGGAATAGCCCAACTCCATCAACTTCTCTGCCACCTCGACAACATTATCTTTGTCTCTGTCGCGAACACTAATAAAGGCGTTACCGCTAGTTTCAATGACTTCTCCAGCACCCATTTGCGCCTTCGCATAGGCTTCCGCGAAAGTCGTTCCCACTCCCATTACCTCACCAGTGGATTTCATTTCCGGTCCGAGAATAGGGTCGACACCAGGGAATTTATTGAACGGAAACACGGCTTCCTTTACGGCGAAGGTCTTGGGGATTATCTCTTTGGTGAATCCCTGCTCTTTTAATGAAGTCCCTATCATACAACGAGCCGCCACCTTGGCTAGCGACGTACCTATGCACTTCGAAACAAAGGGTACCGTGCGCGATGCACGGGGATTTACTTCAATCACATAAATCTCTCCATCCTGGTAAGCCAGCTGGGTATTCATCAAACCTACCACGCCTAATTCAAGAGCCAATGCGGAAACCTGCTCTCGAATGTGATCCTGGACCTTCATCGTCAAATTGTAGGGCGGTAGTGAACAAGCTGAATCGCCGGAGTGTATGCCGGCTTGCTCGATGTGTTGCATAATCGCGCCTACCACAACCCTCTCTCCGTCGCTTACTACATCAACATCAATCTCTATTGCCGAGCTCAGAAAGTAGTCCAGCAGTACTGGGCTTTTGTTGGAAACCATCACCGCCTGGTGCATGTACCGCTTCAATTCTTCTTCGTTGTATACGACCTCCATAGCGCGCCCACCCAGCACATAAGAAGGCCTGACGACCAATGGATAGGAAATTTTGTTGGCTTCCTCAATGCTTTCCTCCACACTGCGAACCGTGCAATTCGGAGGTTGCCTAAGACCCAGTTTTTGAATCAACTGCTGAAACCGTTCTCGGTCTTCAGCTCGGTCGATGGCATCTGGCGGTGTTCCAATTACAGGCACGCCGGCCAGTTCTAACCGTTTCACTAAATTAAGTGGTGTTTGTCCGCCGAATTGCACAATAACGCCTACTGGCTTTTCAAGTTGGACGATTTCAATGACGTCTTCAAAGGTCAATGGTTCGAAGTACAACCGATCCGAAACGTTGTAGTCAGTAGAAACCGTTTCGGGGTTACAGTTCACCATGATAGTTTCGAACCCGTCTTCTCGCATAGCCAATGCGGCATGCACGCAACAATAGTCAAACTCAATGCCCTGTCCTATGCGGTTGGGACCTCCTCCCAGCACCATAATTTTCTTTCTGTCCGAAGCATCTGCCTCACACTCCTCTTCGTATGTAGAATACATGTAGGCGGTAGACGAAACGAATTCCGCAGCGCAGGTATCTACTCTTTTGAACACCGGCCTTATGCCTAAGTCATGGCGTGCTTTTTGTACTTCCAGCTCAGATACATCGAGTATTTGTGCCAACCGCATATCTGAAAAGCCTTTTCGCTTCAGCCCGAACATTGTGTCTTTATCAATATTTGCCAGTTTTAATTCGGCAACTTTTTGTTCCGCTTCCACTAGGTCCTTGATCTGCACCAAGAACCAAGGATCTATTCCGCTTAGTTCATACACCGTGTCAATCGACCAATCCTGCCGGAATGCATCGGCTACGTACCAGATACGTTCGGCCCCGGGTTCTGTGAGTTCCCGAGTTAGAACCTCCTTAGCATTGCTTAGTTTGCTATCGAGTACCGGATCAAATCCGCACATGCCAACCTCAAGTCCACGCAGAGCTTTCTGTATCGATTCTTGAAACGTACGACCAATGGCCATAACTTCCCCCACCGATTTCATCTGGGTGGTAATACGATCATTGGCTTCGGGAAATTTTTCAAAAGTAAATCGAGGGATTTTAGTGACAACGTAGTCGATAGTCGGTTCAAAAGATGCTGGCGTAACTCCTCCGGTAATTTCATTGCTCAACTCGTCCAAGGTGAATCCTATGGCGAGCTTGGCAGCCACCCTGGCGATGGGGAAGCCCGTGGCCTTTGAAGCTAGTGCAGAGGAGCGTGACACCCGAGGATTCATCTCGATGATCACTAGCCTGCCATTCTGGGGACTGACAGCGAACTGTACATTGGATCCACCAGTTTCCACGCCAATTTCTCTTAAAACCGCAATTGCAGCATTTCTCAGTTGTTGGTATTCCTTGTCGGTAAGAGTTTGGGCAGGGGCTACCGTTATCGAATCACCTGTGTGTACTCCCATAGCATCAAGATTTTCAATAGAACAAACGATGATGCAGTTATCATTCTTATCTCTCACAACTTCCAGTTCGAATTCCTTCCACCCAATTAGAGATTCGTCGATAAGTAATTCATTAGTTGGCGAGAGTTCGAGGCCCCGCGCACAAATATCGTCAAACTCTTCCCTGTTATAGGCGATACCTCCGCCAGTGCCACCTAGAGTGAACGAAGGTCGTATGATGCAAGGGAAACCAACTTTTTCCAGTGCTTCGTAGGCTTGTTCCATGTTGTGGGCCATACCATGTTGGGGGGTTTCCAGGCCAATGGTAGTCATTGCATTGTCGAACAACTCTCTGTCCTCAGCTTTATCAATAGCTTCACAACTGGCGCCGATCAACTCCACATCGTACTTCTTCAAGACACCATGACGATTCAAGTCTAGCGAGCAATTAAGAGCTGTCTGGCCTCCCATGGTAGGCAAAATTGCGTCGGGTCTTTCCTTCTGGATGATTTTTTCGACAATCGGCCATTTTACTGGTTCGATATAGGTAGCATCTGCCAAGGCGGGGTCAGTCATAATAGTGGCTGGATTGGAATTCACCAAGATGACTCGATAGCCCTCTTCTTTGAGCGCTTGGCAGGCCTGAGTTCCTGAGTAATCAAATTCACAAGCCTGGCCGATGATGATAGGGCCAGCTCCGAGTATAAGTATGCTGTTTATATCGGTTCTTTTTGGCATTTTGTTCTAACTATTGACCATAGTCTTATTTTTAGAATTATAGGAATTTGCATTGCACTTAAATTCCATCAGTTCTATGAAATGATCAAATAACGGAGCAATATCGTGAGGACCTGGACTTGCTTCCGGGTGACCTTGGAAACCAAAGGCAGGCTTATCGTTTCTTTCTATCCCTTGTAACGACCCATCGAAAAGAGATTTATGTGTTGCCTCTAGATTGTCTGGCAGAGATTCCGCATCGACCGCAAAGCCATGGTTTTGACTGGTAATCATAACGGTACCATCCCGCAGATTAAGCACAGGATGGTTTGCGCCATGGTGGCCGAGTTGCATTTTTACCGTTCTCGCTCCACATGCTAACGCAAGCAATTGACAGCCTAGGCAGATTCCAAACAACGGCACTTCAGCCTCCAAAAATTCGGCTATGGCGATAATCGCGTAATCGCAAGGTTCAGGATCGCCAGGTCCATTAGAAAGAAAGATTCCATCAGGATTAAGGGCCAGCACTTCAAGCGCAGTCGTTTGTGCAGGTAC
>Ga0257107_1000950_pt1 | contig 10836 bp, 11 predicted proteins | sample LP_taG_2_FD_190178 | JGI IMG/M metagenome (GOLD analysis project Ga0257107, IMG submission 190178) | Marine microbial communities from Northeast Subartic Pacific Ocean, Canada - LP_J_2011_P26_500m | ecosystem: Environmental > Aquatic > Marine > Oceanic | place: Canada: Northeast Subartic Pacific...
AAGACTCCTGCGAGGGTAAAGAGGAAGATTGCGAAGCCACAGCTCATGATGATCGGTGCCCACGAGTTGTGCGGCGCGCCATGGCTCCAGTCGTGGGGACCCCATGCGCTGGAGTGGGGATGGTCATCGTTGTAGTCGGCGCTCAATGTACCACCTCCTCGGTCTCCTCGTCGGGTACCATGAGCCGACTGAACCACCGGCCGAGCACTCCCGGCTCGTTGGCGATGTGCTCGTTGGCGTCCTCCAGCCTTGGAAGGTTGTGTGGGTCGAAGCTGGGCGTGGGCGGAGGCGAGGAGGTCATCCATTCGAAGGACCATCCACCCCACGGATCAGCCGGTGCCGGCTCCCCACGGATGTAGGTGACCACCATGTTGGCGACCAGAATGAAGTTGGAGAGGAAGAACGAGAATGCTGCGACGGAGATGAACATGTTCCAGCCCGCGGCCTCCATCGGCAGAGAGCCAAGGGCTTCGTCCGTGGTGATGAAGTAGGTGTGGTGCCTACGTGTCATTCCCCAGACGCCCAGTCGGTGCATCGGCCAGAACAACGCGTTGTAGGAGACGAACGCAGTCAGGAAGTGCAGGACTCCGAGCTTCTCGCTCATCATCTTCCCGGTTGCCTTGGGGAACCAGTAGTAGATTCCGGCGAAGAAACCGAACACGGTACCTCCCACCAGCACGTAGTGGAAGTGTGCGACCACGAAGTACGACTCATGCAGGTGGGTGTCCATCGCGATCGAAGGGAAGAACATCCCCGATATGCCCCCCAGAGTGAAAGTCACTAGGAAGCCCAGAGCCCAGAGGGTGTGTGTTCTGTAGACCAAGGAGCCCCCATGCATGGTCATCAGCCAGTTGAACACCTTGATCCCGGTCGGCACCGCGACCAGCATAGTTGTCAGCATCGTGACGAAGCGCAGAGTCGGACTCATGCCGCTGGTGAACATGTGGTGGCCGTAGACGATGAAAGCCACGATGCCAATCCCTGCCATGGCGTAGACCATCGAGCGGTAGCCGAACACAGAGCGTCTTGCGCTCGTGGCAACTACCTCGGAGATGATGCCGAAGGAGGGAACCACTACCACGTACACCTCGGGGTGGCCGAAGTACCAGAACAGGTGGCTCCAGAGCAATGGGTCACCGCCGGCTGCGATATCGTAGAAAGCGGTGCCAATCACCCTGTCGAGGTAGACCTGGATGAGGCCGACCCCGAAGGCAGGAATTGAGAGGAACAACATCACGTTGGCAATGAGGATTGACCAGGTGAAAAGGGGCATTTTCATCCATCCCATGCCCTCGGCACGCATCACCGCGATGGTGGTAAGGAAGTTGATTCCTGTTAGCGTGGAAGAGGCGACAAGCATGAGCTGCCCGGCAGCCCACATCGTGGTACCAACGTGCGCAGTCTCGCTGACGACATAAGGCGCGTATCCCGTCCAGCCGGTGTCCGCCCCTCCACCGGAGAAGATTCCGGTGAAGATCAATATCGCTGCGAACGGTTGCAACCAGAACGACATCGCGTTGATCCTCGGCAGCGCCAAGTCGGGCGCGCCAATCTGCAACGGCACAATCCAATTCGCGAATCCGTTAATCATCGGCATCGCGGCGAGGAAAATCATCGTCGTGCCGTGCAGGGTGAAGAACTGGTTGTACTGCTCCTGGGTCAGGAAGTCGTTGCCAGGGACAGAGAGTTGGATACGGATGAACATGGCCATTATCCCGCCCACGCCAAGGAAGAACAACCCCTGGATGAAATACAGGGTGCCAATCCTCTTGTGGTCGGTGCTGGTCATCCACTCGGCTATCCAAGGGGCAAAGTTGTCCCAGTCGAACGAGTCAGGGTTCCTGCTGTAGAATACGAAGGTGAGAGTGATCCCAAGCAGGACTACGCAGACGACTATGAGGACGGAGAGCACGAGGAACGGGTCGGCCTGCTCCAGCACCTCTATTGGCCCTGTGATTTTAGTGCTAACTCTGTTCCAATTGTCACCCGAGCTCCCTCCGCCAGCCCCGTCGGCGTTGCCATTGACCGAGTTGACGTGGAGAACGAACTCCACGTTCCTGTCGGTGGCGGGTGCAGTCCAAGTCACGGTCCAAGAGTTTTGGTCGTTGCCCGCCTCGGTGTGCCCGGCCTCGTTCGGGTTGAACAACTGGGCTGTGGCATCGGTTACCGACAGCCCACCGTCGCTGACCCAGAGGTGGAATCCGCCTTGGTTGATGTTACTCGGATCACTGGGGCCGCCAGAGAACGAGACTGTGAGCTCGTAGGATTCCGAGTAGTTGTAGGTCGGGGGCAATCCGGAGATGGTAGGCGTTACTGCCGCGTCCGGTGTTGCACCGTGGCAGTTGCACCCAGAGTCCTTGACCCCTGAGATTCCTACCGGCAGTGAGGTGGCAGAGGGAGCAGCCAGCATGGCGACCAAGACCACCAGCATCACCAGTGCAGCGCGCCTTCTCTTGGATTGAATCAACATACCACCTCAGTTGTGAATTGACAGAACCGCTGCCATAACGGAGTGCGCATCACCGCAGTACTCAGCGCACAGGATCATCGAGTCGCCAGATTCCGTGACAGGCAGCCAGAGGGTGGTCTGCTGCCCCTGCAACACATCCTCCTTCGTTCCGAGGTTCAGGAACCACGGTGCGTGGGTGACGTCCTCTGACTCCATCACTACGAAGTAGGTCTCGCCCTCCTTTAGTTTGAGTATGGGTACACTACCGTAAACCTCGACGCTGTCCGTGTCCGTGTCACAAAGATCGTCCTCCAATTCCAGGCAGTCGAACGACCAGAACCACTGCTGGGCGGTGATTTCGATGATGTGGTAGCAGTCAGAGGTAACGATCCCGGAGCCCATATCAAGCTGGTTATCGGAGTAATGCCCCTCGACGCACTCGTAGCCGTAAACCCCTCCATCGGGAGAGGCCCACATTGCATCGAGAGGTGCCCAGGAGATGTAGGTCAAGTAGATAATGAGCAGGAAGGGGAGGATTGTCCAGGTCACCTCAAGCCGCATGTCGTCGTTGTGCTTGGGGAACACGCCTACCTTCAGACCGTCGACGTTGGGGGGATCTTCCCCATCATAAGAGCGGAACCAGAATGAGTGGTGGTACAGCCATCCGAAAGCGATGGCACTGACGAATAGAGACCACAGGATGTACTCATCCCAGAGCACATCGAAAAGCACGGTCGTGACGCTCATGCAACTCTCCAATCCGACGGGGGGAAAATCCCCTCATAAGGGTCGCGGGTTGGTCTTCTGGGCTGGCCCCATACTCAGGCTGAAAAACTACTACAAGCACAGCCCCCGAGATTTGCCCCGAACATGACCGGGAATTGGATTATGGAGGACGACGAAGGCATCCTCATTCTAATTGACCTTAGGCCCGCAGCACAGCATTCTCGTATTGTTGGTATCGAGCCGTGGAGGGGACGCCTCAAAGTCTCCGTCTCCTCGCTGCCCGTTGATGGAGCGGCGAACTCGGAACTGCTAACTCTGCTCTCCGACAGCCTAGGAGTGGAACGTCCGCAGATTTCCCTCCAAAGCGGGACGTCCAGCAGGCGCAAAGCAGTCAGGGTCAAGGGAGTAACAGCTAGCGAGGCGAAGGTCTCGCTGGGGGTCTGAGATGTCCGAGAGGGAAGGACTCCCCGATTGGGCGGGACAGAGAGCGAGGACAGCCGTCCCGCCTGGCCGCGCTGCGAGATTCGAGCTCGCTGCCAAGGCAATCGCCAGTGCTATCCTGAGGAACAGACCGATTGCCGAGGGCGGCTCGGGCTGCCCCGTCGTCGTCGAGGGACTCAAGGACGAGCGAGCCCTGAGAGCACTTGGCTTCTCGGGCACCGTCGAGAAGGTGAACAGGGGTTGGGACAGATCACGCCTCGTTGCCTACCTGTATGAGTCGTACTGCGCCGCCCGCCCGAACGATGGAGGACCGTCGCTAATCCTGCTGATGGATTGGGACCGTACGGGTGGCAATCTACAGACTTCCCTTAGGGACCGGCTGATGGCGCTCGATGCCCCCATCGACGAGGACTTGCGAATGGTTCTCCTCAGAGCGATGAAGCCCGAGGGCAGGACCGTCGAGTCCCTGCTGCCTCATTCCCAATTGCTGAAGCCAATAATCCAGGGCGTGCTCACCAACATTGGCTGATTATACCTCGGGCAGAGAGGGAGGCATCTCTTTGACAGTGTTCAGAACCAGATGGGTGACCGAGCGCTCTATGCCCTCGATGCTCATCACACTCTTGGAGAAGTCGTCGAGGTCACCACGGTCGCGGGCCCTAGCGAGGACCATCGAGTCGTAGTCCCCGGTGACGTCGTACACCCCGTACACGCGATGGTCCTTTGCAATCTTTTTCTGTATCTCCATCAGCCTCCCCTTCTGTATCCTGAGCCCAATTACCACACTCAGCCCCCAGCCAGATTTGTCTGGGTTCAGCAGGACGGTGTAACCACGGATGACCCCCAGGCCCTCCATCCGTCGTACCCGGTTGCTGACGGTTCCGAGAGCCACGCCCACCTCTTCTGCGATTCTCCTCAGTGAGGTCCGAGCGTCCGCCTCCAAGACCTTGAGTATACGCCGGTCGACATCGTCCAACTCCAATCACCGGGGCTGGCTGTTAATTGCAGAGGTTCTTGAACATATACTCTGCATCTTCGGCAATTCGTGTTCGATTGTACAATTTATTCCTGTTATTCTTCTTCTACCGAGACGATTGGCAAACCACGCATCTTCCTCAGCACCATTCGTTCAGCCTCGTTGACCATGGGCGTGACACGTGCACCGACCCACGCGGCCAAGCAAGTGCCCCCCTCATCAACTAGGATGCGACCCCCGCGGATGCCATCTAGAGAGCCATCAAGCTCCCCCGGCAGAGGCTCCTCGCCAAGCAGGATACGATCGATCGCCTCATCACCCACCTCGGTGAAGCCGCGCTCTATTTCGGGCAGCAGATTGGTCGCGGCTCGTGACACTATGCGCTCCAGTTCGCCATGCCTGATCCTAGCGGCAATCAGCCCGAGATGAATCACCTTCAGCGGGCGCCAGCGCCGGCCAGGCACCCTAGTGCGACCTCCCCGGCGGCCCCGCTCCGACTCCCAGATGCCAAGGACCTCGTCGGTAGACCAAAGCAGGCTCTTACCACGAATCCACATGCTAACGGGCACGGCGCCCCATGCGGTCTCCAGCCTCTGCCTCCATTCCTCGTTGAGAGGCTGCGGGAAGACCTCGGGGTCCGGCTTGACCTCGTCGGGTGAGAGCACTTGGGTTGGTTGGACGGCAGGCTTTTCGACATCCCCGCTCTTCTCGAGCACTGCGAGGAAGAAGCCACCCCCATCGATTGCATCGTTCCAGATCCGCACGCAGTGGCTCAATTTGGAGCGAATTCCCTCGTCGAGTGGAGGCATCATCGACTCGGGAGCATCGAGCCCCTCAGCGGGATCCCCTTCGTCGTCGAGTTGGGGCCACTCGGTAAAGCCAGGCTTGGAGGGAACGCCCCCGAGCAACCGATGCCCGGAAATGATTCTTACTTCGCCTCCCTCGAGCGCACGAGCCACCACCGCTTCGTTCTCGACGGGATCGAGCGAGCACGTGGCGTAGACGATTCTGCCGCCCCGCTTAGTCATGCGAATCGCCCTTGTTAGGAGGTCGGTCTGAAGCACGTGCAGCGATCGCCCTGACGAGGGCAGCCACTTGGCCCAGACGTCGGGATTTTTCCTAGTAGTCCCAGATCCGGTGCATGGAACATCGACGAGGACCCTGTCAAAGCCACCCTCGGGGACCATCGGCATGTGACGACCGTCGTGTTGGACCACCACTGCGGTTCTCGAGGCATGACGCTGGACGTTGGAGACGAGAGTGTTGACTCGACCGCTCATGATCTCGTTCGCTACGACAGCGCCACCGCCGCCGAGGTGCTCGCATATCTGGGTCGTCTTGGACCCTGGAGACGCGCACATGTCGAGGACCACCTCTTTTGGCTTGGGGTCTAGCGCGATCACTGGCAGCATAGAGACAGCTTCCTGCCGAGTCAGCCTACCCGTCTCGTGAAGCGCTTTGAGCAGCACCCTGACCTCGCCCTCGGCCTTGCCCCTCTCGAAGGGGAGCTCCCATGCGCTGCCTGGACCGCTGAACCACGATATCCTCTCTGCCGAAACTCCACTCAGCCAGGACTCCACCCAATCCCGGTCAATTCTGAGCGGGTTGACTCGAACGGTCTCGGGTAGCCTCTCGTAGGCTCCTTGGAACCAGGCATCGGAATCCTGCCTCCAGTGAGATACCGCCTTGAGAAGTACGCTGCCCGCGGCGGAATCCTCCCAAGCGACTTCGCGATCCATCATGCGCCAGCGATTCTTGCCTGCGCCATCAAGTGCTCGCTGGACGGCGTTGGTAATTATTGTGGACTCCATTTTTCACCACTCCGACCGATGCTTCACTAACAACGGTTAAACCCCACAGGAATCGCTGGCGAATCGCGGCGTTTGCCGCAGATGGGATGTACATGGGTGGTTTGAGACGCAGAATTTCCAAGAGACTGGCTGAGCCTACGAAGACTGACGAAATCGGAACCAAGTTGAAACTGGGCAATCTGGTGAAGCGCGCGAAGCAGAAAGGGTCAGAGCACGGGCCGTTGGTTCCCATCGAGGCGCTAGTCACCGTATCACAGGACGAATGGACGTGGCAGGTCGTCACTCACGATGTCCTAGACCGCCTCAGCCACAGGCTGGTGTTTCAGACATCGGGGGGCTTCCGTCGTGAGATACTGATGACAGAAGGGCTGGAGACCGCCGTGGGCGCGGCATCGATGATAGTGGAGCTTGACGGTGGTTGCGTCCTAATCGAGACCCTAGAGCCGTAGCACGAACCGATCTCTTGAGGCTCTCGCGGAGTTGAAATAGGGACTCTAGTTGCGGTGTCTCGATGGCTAAGGAGAAGAAGGGTAGCGGCATACAGCAGGCGGCTGGCCTGATTCGCTACTTCGATGAGGAGTCCGAGGACGCCATTCAGATCTCCAAGGGATCAATCTACTTCGCCTGCATCTCCTTCAGCGTAGTGGTCTACCTCGCTCAGTACGGCGTGTGGTCGTGGATGTGGCAGACTCTAGGGATCTAGTCTCTCATCAGCATCTGGTCGGCGCTTCGGATCTCAGTGCTCGGATCGGCTTGTATGATTGCGTTCGACGCCCTGCTCAGAGCCCTCTCGACAGCGGGCGCATTCTTGTCTGATAGTGCCGACCGAGCCTCGTCCAGCGCCTGCTCGGCTGCGTCCAGCAGCTCTGTAGTGTCCACACTCACTCCCCTCAGACTGCGAACCGCGTCCTGGAGTTGAGTAATCTCCTCGTACATGCCCTCCTTGGCTAGGGAGACTAGGTCCTCCCAACTGGATGTGTGCGAGGACATGGTGCCCGCGGTTGCCTTCTCGAATGCTTTGACCCGTGACGCCTCCCACGGATTCCTGCCTAGCGTGGCCATGATGTCGTGCACGCACCTCGCACGCACAGGCAGAGCCCCCTCAATCACGATCTCATTGAGGAAGCACCTAGCCAAGAGACCGAATCCCCAGTAGTGGCGACTTGAAATTATCATGGTCAGGTCGTTAGAGTGACAGAGCAGCTCCCAGCGCTGCTCGTCGTACCCCGGCTCTCGGGTGAACTTCGGGGACTCGTGAGTGCCCATGGACCTGAGCGCCGCCTGAGCGACGTCGCCTAGGTAGACCTTCCCAGCCGCGTCCTTGGCCCCATCGACCTGAAGGAAGCCATCGCTGTCTATCGACATCCTGGGCTTTCCGTCCATGACTTGGGCGTAGAGGACGGAGCGTTGTGTATCGAGACCCACAGGACCGGCCTGCACTTCAACCTCAAGCTCGTTCACAGTCGACTGTCCCAGCCAGCGTGGTTGAACGTTGCGCGTCGGTGGGAATCCCTAAGTCCCGCCTTCCGAACACCGAGCCATGCCTCGGAGGAAGTACGGGCGCCTCCAGAAGGTCGTCGAGAGACCACCTCCAGACAACTGCAGCAGGTGCAGGGCGGGCAAGCATTGCCCTATCCCTGAGCACCCGGGATACGAGGAGGACGCCAATCGGACTTGGAAGGGCCCGGAGGCCGTCGACAAACGAATCAACAAGAAGAACCCGTCCCGAAGTTGATTACTCGAGGGTGCGGGGCGCAATCTCTGTTTCCCCGACCTGAGGCTCTGGGCGATTATCTGCGGGCTCTTCTGACAGAGTCGGGCTGCGTTGTGCCCTGTGATATATCTCCCTCAGGGTCTGATCACTAATCTCAAGGTAGATTCGAGTGGTCGCGATGCTGGCATGACCAAGCAGGCGTTGGATGGTCACTAGATCAGCTCCCCGCTCCAACAGTCCAGTTGCGAAGGTGTGTCTGAGGGTGTGCGGGCTCAGTCGATTGCGCGGTATGTCCGCGGAGTCGGCGAGCCGATCCATCATTTTCTGAATCGAGCGGGGGTTGATGCGCCTACCTCTGCTTGATAGGAACAAGGCCCTCAGGGCGGCATCGTCGCTCATCGACAGCCTAACGTCCCTGATTGGCTCCCAAGCCTCTATCACTTCAACCGTAGACTCGGTGAACAGCACGGTGCGGTCCTTCTCGCCCTTGCCGCCGATTACGAGGGCCGACATGTCCTCGATGTCTATGTCATCGACGTCTAACCCGCACAGCTCGGAGACCCTTAATCCGGTGTCCAAGAGCAATGTGGAGATAGGGAAGGCCAAAGGGTCCTCTGACTCGCGAGAGGCCTGCCTGAGCCGCTGGAGCTCCCTCCTGCCAAGCGTCTTCGGCAGCGAACGGCTCCTCGACGGACGCTGAATCCAGTCTGGGATCGTATGGCCCAACCACTTGAGGAGGTGGGAAACGGCAGCGATCTTGGCATTAATCGTGGTGGGCTTCAGCTCGCCCAGCCCGTTCAACCAGGCATCCATTCTCCCGTTATTCGGATCCGCCCTTATGTGGAACGAACTGACTGAGATTTCTTGTACCTCGGGCCAGTCCGGCGACGGCTCCCCCGGCAGACGCGTGGTCGAGAAGTCGCGCACGGCGACACCGTAAGCCCTGATTGTGTGTCTGCTCTTCTTCTCGGCACGGAGTTGCTGCATCCAGCAGTCGTGCCAAGGGAGTTCCGCCAGCCGGTGCAACCTTGATGGCATCGAGTCATGGAACCCTATCTCATCAGCGCTGAACCTACGGCCGAACCTCCCCGCATCCATTCGATCTCCCGGTCCGTCTGTTCCATCCCGCTGCAAAGCAACTCGCCTCCCGCCGCGAACGGCGTGTGCATCCCTGTCCTAATGGACGGGGGCAAGGAGGTGCCCCGGGACTTGAATGCTTCTCCAACCAAGACGCATGGGGGCGACGTTCGCAAGCGTTCCGTTCCACGCCAAATCAACTCAATAAGCGCTGGAGAACTAGCCTGACTCGGTGTCGAGGCCATCGGAATGGCTCAGTGCATACTCTTCTTGAACAGCCTCGAATCGGGCATTGAGGTGTTTGGCCACCTTGCCAGCCACGTTGACGCTGGTGGCGCCCTCGATACCCTCTAGCCCGGGACTCGAGTTGACCTCGAGAACCAGAGGCCCCCGCACGGACTCGAGCATGTCCACTCCTGCGAGGTCGAGTCCTAGTGTTTCAGCCGCTTGAACGGCAATCTCCCTTTGCCTCTGAGTGAGCTTGACTTCGTTGACCGAGCCGCCAAGGTGGAAGTTCGAGCGGAACTCGTTGCCGTGCGCCTTTCGACGCATCGAGGCGACGACCTCCCCACCAACGACGAAGGCACGAATGTCCTGTCCGTGGGACTCCTCGATGTACTCCTGGACCAGCGGCCTCATCCCGCGCTCCAGCATTTGGTACACCAGTTGCCTAGCTTGCTGTTCGGAACGCACTAGGAACACCCCCGAGCCATGCGTCCCCTCCGTGGACTTGACTACGCAAGGGGTGCCGCCGACGCGACTCACCGCGCGCCCGGTGTCCTCCCAAGCGCCGACGTGGGCTGTGATGGGTACGGGAACGCGCCTCTCGGCCATCATCTGGCAAGCCATCAGCTTGTCCCGACTCCTGACGATGCCATAGCTGGAATTGAGGACAATGGCTCCGGTCTGCTCGAACTGACGTACTATGGCAACTCCTCTGCGGGTGATCGAGTAGCCGATTCTAGGTAGGATGGCCTCACACTCGACCGGCCAACCCCCGTGAAAAATCCTGCCTCCCTTCTCGCCGACCACTATGGTGAGGGTCAGGGGATCTATGATCCGAACCGCCCACCCGATCTTCTCGGCCTCGGTAGCGAGCCTCCTCGTGCTGTAGAGCTCGGGTCCCCGGGAGAGCACCACCAGTCGAGGTTCCATGAATTGCGCCGCCATGGGCCCACCCTTCAACTCTTTGCCCCGAAAAAGCAGTCCTCGTTCACGAGTGCTGGCCTGCGTGCCCGTTACGCCGAAGGAGTTGAAAGCTGTGGCACTGGATTCCGCTCCGCTAGCATGGCCGGAGACGATTCACTCGACCGCGACACCCTGTCGTCGATGACCGTCGTGGAGCTTCGGGAAATCTGCAAGGAGAAATCACTGTTAGTCTCGGGCAGAAAATCGGAGTTGGTCGACAGGATTCTGGGTGATTTTGTCACCGAGCCAGAGATTGGTTCACCCGAAGCGGCTGACGCCCTGATTATGGACGAGGGCCCCGAGAAGGCGAGCGACCCAGATTCCCCCGAGGGAGCTTCCGAGCGGACAGAGCACGCTGAGGCCGTGGAACGACTGATTTCTAGGTTGGGTGGAGGGGATTCACCCGAGGAGACCGCGGACGAGGGCCTATGGTGGGAAGGCGAGGTAGAAATCA
>Ga0257107_1000951_pt1 | contig 10835 bp, 9 predicted proteins | sample LP_taG_2_FD_190178 | JGI IMG/M metagenome (GOLD analysis project Ga0257107, IMG submission 190178) | Marine microbial communities from Northeast Subartic Pacific Ocean, Canada - LP_J_2011_P26_500m | ecosystem: Environmental > Aquatic > Marine > Oceanic | place: Canada: Northeast Subartic Pacific...
GCAAAGAAAAATAATGAGATGAGTGATGAAATAATCCAATATTTTTTTATGTTTTTTTTCATTAATAAGTGGTGGGCCGTGAAGGATTTGAACCTTCGACCAACTGGTTAAAAGCCAGCTGCTCTACCAACTGAGCTAACGGCCCAAAGTAAAATAAAAAATCTGGTGAATAATAACCTAGGTCTCAAAAATAAAACAGAATTTTAAACATATTCAATATTATCTTCTAGATTTAATTCTTCGAATGCCTTAGATCTAATTCTACAAGAATCGCATAAACCACAAGACTTGCCATGTTGATCCAATTGATAGCATGAAACTGTCTTAGAGAAATCAACTCCATTTTCTATCCCTATCTTAATGATTTCTTTTTTATCCATATTAATTAAGGGGGCGCAGACTTCTATACTTTTTCCTTCAGAAGTAATCTTGGTCGCAAGATTAAATAACTCCTGTATAGCAGATATATATTCTGGTCTACAATCAGGATAACCAGAATAATCAATGGCATTAACGCCAGAAAAAATTGCATCGGCCTCTATAACTTCAGCCCAAGCAAGGGCTAATGAGAAAAATATTGTATTTCTAGCAGGTACGTAGGTTATGGGAATTCCAGAAGATGCTTGCTCTGGGACTTTTATATTTTTATCAGTCAGTGCTGAGCCTCCAAAAACAGTTAGATCTATTGAAACAAGTTTGTGCTCAGTAATTTTAAAATCCTTTACTATATTTTTTGCACTATTAATTTCATTTTGGTGTCTCTGACCATAATCCAATGTCAAAGCATAGCATTCAAAACCTTCTTTTATAGCTATTGATAGTGCTGTGGAAGAATCCATACCACCTGACAAAAGAACGATTGCTTTGTTCATCTTTATTTACCTGGTTGATTATTCCAAAGAATTTTGTGTAATTGAATCTGAAACCTTACTGGCAAAGAATCTTCAAGAATCCATTCTGCAAGAGTCCTAGGTTCCATCAACCCTGTTGTTGGGGACATTAGCACTGTACATTTATCATGAATCATATGTTTCTCTATGATTTCCTTAGACCACTTGTAATCATCACGATTACAAATAACAAATTTTATCTCATCATCATTCTTAAGAAGATTTATATTCTCCCAATTATTTTTATCTACCTCTCCTGATTGCGGTGTTTTGATATCCATAATTATCTTTACTTTAGAATTTACATTTGAAATATCAATATAACCACTCGTCTCTAGACTAATATCATAATCTAGCTGAACCAGTTCATTCATTAAAATATGGACGTTAGGTTGCGCTAATGGTTCACCTCCAGTAATACAAACATACTGACTTGATAAAGCCTTTATAGTTTTAATGACCTCAGATATTTTTAAGTTTTCACCACCTGTAAAAGCATATTCTGTATCGCAATAGATGCATCTTAATGGGCAACCTGTTAAACGAACAAAAACTGTTGGTAAGCCTGTTTTTGTTGATTCTCCTTGAATAGAGTAAAAAATTTCTGTCACTCTTAGAGCGTTCTTAGTCATCTTAACTTATCTAATTGTGTTAAGTTTTTCTGCTGCAAGACGAGATACAGAAGAATTAGGATAATCAGTAATAATTTGTTTAAAAATTGTGAGTGATTTTTCAAAGTTTCCTAATTCATAATAACAAAATCCTGACTTCAAAATTGACTCCATAATCTTTTCTGACTTGGGGTGTTGGCGTTGGATATTCTCAAAGATTTCTAATGCTTTAATATAATTACCTTGAGAATAGAAAGACTCTGCAAGCCAAAATTTAGCGTCATCAATAAAAGAACTCCCTTGATAAGATTTAATATAATTTGAAAAGGCTATTTGGGCAGCTTCGTAATCACCTCGTCTTATTAACTCAAAAGATTCCTGATAGGCTAATCGTTCAGAATCTGTAAGAACGTCATTATTTATTTCCTCTGTAAGAACGTCATTATTTATTTCCTCTGTAAAATCTTTTTTTACTAATGACAACTCATTCTTCAACAAATTCATCTCTTCTTCAAGAAGTTGAGTTTTCTTTTTTAAATCTTTTAGTTGCTCTTTAAAAGTATCAACATTAATTTGTTGTGGTGGTGGAGACACTGTTTCAACAGTTGTGCAACTATAAACAAGAAACAATAAAAAAAAAGAAAACAGGCTGTTCATTAACTGAGTCATGAATTACTAATTCTTCTTAATTAAATACAAACCTGTTGTAACTATAGTCAGTGCCAGCAGTGGTAACCATCCTATAAATATTGGGTTAATTGTATAGATTTGCACTGACTCCATTAATGTATTTTGCATTATGAAATAGATTAAGCCAATAACAACCCCTAGAGTAATTCGATAGCCCATACCTCTAGTCCTCTGAACACCAAGTGACATTGGCAATGCAAACAAACACATAATAGGAATAACAAATAAAGAAGCAACCCGACTATGGAATGATGCCATGTATTGGTCAGCATCTAGATTATTGGTTTGAAGATATGTGATAAAGCGGAAAAGTTCTATTACATTCAAATCCTCTGATTTAACTACCGTTAAACTAACAAGATCTCTATTCAGTTTTGTTTTATCAATTTTATATCTCGAATATGTCGACTCTACTCCTGATTCTTTGAATGTAGATTCATTTAAATTACTTAAAATCCATTGATTATAATCATCAATACCTGCAGATGATGCTTTAGAGATTTTATTTATTCGAGCGTCTTCACCAAGCTCAAAGATGGTTAACTCACCAAAATTTTTATTTTCTGAAACAAAGTTAATATTGATAATTTTATTTTCATCTTTTAGCCAAAAGCCCTTTGATTGCCCTAAAGTGGAAAGATTGTATTTACTTTTTGTTCTTAACTGATCAGCAAACCTCTCCATGGGGGGTGAAAGATACTCTCCAATAATTGTTATGAAAAAACAAAAAATAAACCCGGTGATTGCGACTGATAAACTGAGTCTAAACAAAGAAAAACCAGATGACATAATAATGATTATTTCGCTATTTTTACTCAACGCTCCTAATCCAAGCAAACTGCCAATTAATACCACTATAGGCATAAGCTGAAAAATAGAACTGGGTAATTTTAATAACGTGTATTGAACTGCTTCATAAACACCATAACTGCCTATACCTATATCATCAGCCTGACTAATAAAATCTATAAATCCAGAAAGAGCAGCAAAAATAAAGCACACAATAAATGTCATCTTTGTGATAGATCTAAAAATATACCAATCTATGACTTTCATTTTTTCTCTCTAATGGTTGTTAACCGACTAAAAAAATTATAACTGGTTAAAATCATAAACAATGTAAAAATAAAACCGAGGCAATGAACCCACCAAAGACCAATAACCTGAGGTGAATCCCCCTGTTCAAACCATACTCTGGCAGCACCAAGCAAATTAACATAAATCATATAAACTAAAACACCGAGCACCAAGCCTCCATACTGACCTTGTCTGGGAGAAGTTTTACTTAGAGGAACAGCTAGGAAAACCAGAATTAATAAAGCAATAGACGGAGAAAGTCGCCATTGGATTTCAGCTTGAGATAATAAATCTGACTGTCTCAATAGGTTACTCATGCTTTCAGTTGAAATATTATTGGCCTCTTTATTAGTGTTACTGATAAATAAAGGTAACTGATGCTCTGAGAACTCTAAGACTCTAAAATCGTTATCACCTGGCTTACCTTGATATCTTCGACCATTAAAAAAAACTAAAAGATTATTACCCTGAGTTCCTTGAATCTCAGCATATTCTGCTGTAACAACACTCACTTCTCCATTGATCTCAGTTTCCATGAAAACTTCTAAAAACCTGTTATTACCAAGCCTTTCTTTTGAGTAAAAAACAGCACCATCTTTTAAGGTAATAAATCTTCCAGGTTCAAAAAATTCTATACCAATCTTTGTCAAAGCATTTTGTTTTGATAATTCAATACTCTTTTTTGCTTGAGGAGATACAAAAACAGAAATAAATAATAAGCTGGCTATTAAGACAACTAAAGGTCCACTTAAAACACGATATAAATGAGAAGGGCCAACACCTGAGCTTAAAATAGCTGTCATTTCACTATTTTTATAAAATCTTCCAAGGACCATAAGAATAGATAGGAAAGTGCTCAGTGGGATAAGAATCACTAAATAATCTATTGATGAATAGAAAATGACTTGAAACAAAGAAGATGATGGTAAATCCCCAGACGCAATATCTCCAATAACATCAGTAAATTTATTAGTAGATAAAATAATAAGGAGAATGAGAGTAACAGCAAACCAGGTAGTTACTAACTCCTTTAAAAAATATTTCCCAATAATCTTATTCATAAAATCTGCATATTCATTAAGATTAAAAAATAGCCTTTAATTATTGGTTTTAAAGCTCATGTCATTACACTACAATTATCATCTTAGAAATACTATAAAGATTATAGTTTTTTCAGGTTTTTCCTTTTAATATAAATTTAAATTAATGAGTACATAGAATGAATTTCTTAATAAATACAAACAAGGCTATTGAGGCAAAAGTAGACTGCCTTATCCTCCCTATTTTTGATGATCCTAAATTAAGAGGGGCAACAAAAACAATAAATACAGCAAACAATAAAATTATTTCTGATTTCCAGAAAAACAAGGACATACAAGGGAAAATTGGTCAGAGTAGAATCTTACCTATTACAGGAAAAACCTATAAACGGCTAGTTTTGGTTGGCTGCGGAAAATACGAAAAATATTCTGAGAAAAACTACAAAAAGGCATTAATCTCAGCTCTCTCAAAATTGTCTAGGACTACTCATAAAAGTGCTATAAGCTTTCTTGGAACAAGTGATATTTGTGGAAATAAAGCTGGAACTGAATATCGTGCTACGAAAATACTAGCTGAAGCTTGGCATCAAATTTCCTATCAGTACACTACTACAAAGCCAAGTAATGAAAAGAAAATATCCCTAAATAAGCTCTATCATGGCACAAACGGTAATGCCAGATCCTCTGAAATGAAAAAAGGATTTAATAACGGGGATGCCATCGGTAAAGCAATAAAAACAGTACGGCTTTTAGCAGACTTACCTTCAAATATTTGTACACCAACACATCTTGCTAATGAGGCAAAAAAGATTGGTCGTAAACACAAAGCAGTCAGTGTAAAAGTATTAAATGAATCTCAGATGAAAAAATTTGGGATGAATTCTCTATTATCTGTAACTGCTGGATCTTCGGAACCAGCTAAAATGATTATAGCTGAATATAAAGGCTCAAGAAAAAATGAAAAACCTATTGTGATTGTGGGAAAAGGAATTACTTTTGACACAGGGGGAATTTCACTAAAACCTTCTAACAGTATGGATGAAATGAAATACGATATGTGCGGAGCTGCTACTACTGTTGGCTTGCTTCAAGTTGTTGCTGAGCTAGGCTTGAATTTAAACGCTGTTTTCATTATCCCTACTTGCGAAAATGTACCCAGCTCTACAGCAACCAAACCTGGAGATATTGTTAAGTCAATGTCAGGTCAAACGATAGAAATATTGAACACAGACGCTGAAGGACGATTAATCCTAGCAGATGCCTTAACTTATGCACAAAGGTATAAACCAAAATTGATTATTGATATGGCCACACTTACTGGAGCCTGTGTTGTTGCTCTAGGGCAGCATCATTCTGGTTTGATGTCTAACTCGGATCATCTTGCTGAAAAACTATTGAAAGCTGGAGTTGATTCGGGTGATGCAACATGGAGACTCCCATTGACAGAAGACTATTCTGATCAGATAGTGAGTAATTTTGCTGATGTTGCAAACATTAGTACAAGAGGCTCGGGAGCTGGAACCATCACTGCGGGGTGTTTCCTGCAAAAATTTGTGGGCGATTTTGAATGGGCACACATTGATATTGCTGGTGTCGCTTGGTTAGAAGGTCAAAACAAAGGAGCAACAGGTAGACCGGTTGGTTTGGTTTCTGAATTTTTAATCAGTGAATCAGGTAATTAAGACTTGCAAAATATGCAAGTTCTTTTCCATCACTTTGAAAAAACATCAGGCAGAGATTTACTAGTTTATATTTGTAGATTAGTTGAAAAAGGCTACAAACAAGGATCAAAACCTATCTATATTCATTTCGATAGTGAAAATGAAGCTAAAGAGTTTGATCGCTTGTTATGGACTTTTAGACAAGAAAGCTTTGTTCCACACACAATATTAGGTAATCCAGAACAAGAAAAAACACCCGTAATAATAGGTTGGGATACTAATCAAATTGAAACAGCAGAAGCTCTAATTAATGTTAGTCAAGAAATTCCAAGAGCATCAAAAAGTACTTCAAAAATTCATGAAATTGTGGGCAATGATGAAAATAAAAAAAATAAAGCCAGAGAAAAATGGAAAGCATATAAAGCAAATGGTTCTATAATTAAAGCGTATAAAGCAGATTAGAATATGGACAAAACCTATAACCCAAAAACAATAGAGAAAAGGATTTATAAATCTTGGGAAGATGCTGGATATTTTGCACCAAGTAAAAAGGGCGATTCTTTTTGTATTGTTATTCCTCCCCCAAATGTAACAGGAACATTACATATGGGACATGCTTTCCAAGACACGATAATGGATACCTTGACCCGTTATCAACGAATGAAAGGAAAAAATACCTTATGGCAAGTAGGAACAGACCATGCAGGTATTGCCACTCAGATGGTAGTTGAGCGACAACTAGAACAAGAAGGTTCTTCCAGAACTGAATTGGGTAGAAAGGCTTTTGAGAAGAAAGTTTGGGAATGGAAAGAACAATCAGGTGACACTATTTCTAACCAATTAAAACGTTTAGGCGCATCAACAGATTGGACAAAAGAAAAGTTTACAATGGATGATGAACTGGCTGAAGGTGTTAAAGAGGTTTTTATAAAACTCTACAAAGAAGGCCTTATCTATAAAGGTAAAAGGTTAGTTAATTGGGACCCTATACTTTTAACTGCCTTATCAGACTTAGAGGTTATTCAATCTGAAGAAAGCAGTTTTTTGTGGCATTTTAAATACCCGATAAAGGGCACAACTGATTCAATAACTGTGGCAACCACAAGACCTGAAACCATGTTGGGTGATACTGCAGTTGCAGTAAACCCGAAGGATAAGCGATATAGAGATCTAATAGGAAAAGAAATAGAATTGCCATTAACTAATAGATCTATACCAATTATTGCTGATGAATACGTTGACCAAGAATTTGGTAGTGGGTGTGTAAAAATAACTCCAGCTCATGATTTTAATGATTTTGAAATCGGAAAACGACATGGCCTAGAAGTCATTAATATTCTCACTAAAGAAGCCAAGATGAATCAATCAGTTCCTCACGAATTTATTGGACTAGATCGTTTCGTTGCCAGAAAAATGATTGTAGAAACGATTAAATCATTAGGTCTTCTAGATAAAATTGAAGATTATCAACTCAGTGTTCCAAGAGGAGATAGGAGTGGCGCTATTTTGGAACCTTTGCTGACAGACCAATGGTTTGTGAAAATGAAACCACTTGCAGAACCGGCTATTAAAGTTGTTAAAGATGGCGAATTAAGATTTGTTCCTGAGAATTGGTCAAAAACCTATTTTGATTGGATGGAAAATATTCAAGACTGGTGTATTAGTCGACAACTATGGTGGGGTCACAGAATACCGGCTTGGTATGATAATGAAGGCAATGTTTATGTTGGTAAGAGTGAAGCAGCTGTTAGAAAAGAACACCAAATAAATCCTTCCATCAGACTCAAACAGGATGATGATGTGCTGGACACATGGTTTTCCTCAGCTCTATGGCCATTTTCTAGTCTAGGTTGGCCCAATAAGACTTATGATCTTGATACCTTCTACCCCACTAATGTCTTAGTGACAGGATTCGATATTATATTTTTTTGGGTAGCTAGAATGATCATGATGGGAATTAAGTTTATGGGTGAAATCCCATTCAATGAGGTTTACATTCATGGATTAATAAGAGATAAGAATGGACAAAAAATGTCTAAATCAAAGGGTAATATTCTTGACCCTTTAGATGTAATAGACGGTATAGACCTCAAAACACTCACTGAGAAAAGAACCCAAGGATTAATGCAACCTGAAATGGCACAAAGAATAATCAAAGAAACTAAAAAAGAATTTCCTAAAGGAATTCCGGAATATGGAACAGATGCCTTAAGGTTTACTTTTGCAATTCAAGCAACCACAGGGAGAGATATAAGGCTTGATCTGAATCGAGTAGAAGGATATAGAAATTTTTGTAATAAATTATGGAACGCTGCTCGTTTTGTAAAAATGAACACAAATGATTTTGAATATGAGCCCGAAATAGAAAAACAAACTGATGCTAATATTGTAGATCTTTGGATCCAATCGAAATTATCCTCACTAATATCTAATACTGAAAAAAACTTTAATGAATATAGGCTCGATAGGGCTTCTAACGGTTTATATGAATTCATTTGGAATGACTACTGTGACTGGTATCTTGAACTCTCAAAATCTTTCTTAAATGATGCAAATAAAACAGAGAATCAGAAATCACAAATGAAAAATAACCTTATACAAGTTCTTGAAATCTCTTTAAGGGCTTTACATCCAATAATTCCTTTTATCACAGAAGAAATTTGGCAATCACTAAGTAAGGAAAATAACCTCGCAAGTATAATGACTCAGCCTTTTCCTAAAAATAAAAATCTGGAATCAAACGATGACAGTGTTGCAATTATTGAATGGCTGAAAGCATTTGTTACTAATGTTAGACAAATACGCTCTGAAATGAGTATTCCGCCAAAAAAGAAAATTAATATCTTAGTTAAAGGGCCCTCTAAACTGGACATGAAAAATCTTGATCAAACGATGTCATATATTAAAGATCTTGCCTCTATAGATGAAATCAAAATCATAAAAGAAAAAGATGATGTTCCTATTTCTGCAATAGCACTTTTAGGTAATATAAAAATATTTATTCCACTAGAAGGTTTAATTGATATAGAAGAGGAAAAGAAAAGGTTAAATAAAAAATATGAAAGAATACTAAATGAAATTACCTCTATGAATAATAGATTATCCAGTGAGGGTTTTATCAATAAAGCACCTAGAGATGTAGTTGATGAGCTAAAAATTAAGTGTAAAAACGCTGAATTTGATAAAACTCGAATAGAAGAGCAAATTAAAATGCTCTCATTGAGCTAATTCTTTATTAGGAACCATCCAAAGTAGTATTAATCCAGGAATAAAAAGAAGCAATAAACTGAGAATACCATATCTAGGATTACCAGATATTAAAGCAATCCAAGAAACTAAGGCAGGACCTACAATTACAGCTGATTTACCAACTAAATTATAAAAACCAAAGAATTGAGCTTCTTTACCCTTTGGTATTAAATTACTAAAAAAAGATCTACTGATTGCCTGAACACCGCCTTGAACAAGGCCAACTGTTCCAGCAATAACATAAAACTCAAAAGCTGTGGTCATATAAGTGGCATAAAAACATACCAGTATGTATATACATACTCCAATTGTGAGGATCTTTTTAAAACCGAGTTTATCGGCATACATTCCAAAAACAAGAGTTGCTGGAAAACCTATAAATTGAGTCATAATCAAAGCTGTAATCATTGAGGATGTATCTAAACCAATGTCTGAACCATAAGCAGTGGCCATTCTAACTATGGTGTCTATCCCATCCATATAAAACCAATATGCAAGAAGGAATAAAGCAACTCGTTTATGATTCTTTATCTCTTTTACTGTTTGAACTACAGAACTAAAAGCTTTGATAATGGTTCTAAAAAAATTTATTGAGCTGTCTTCATTGCCTTTCTCTTCAACATTCTTAAAAAGAGGTAATGAAAAAATTGCCCACCAAATAGCTACAGACAAAAAAGACCAAAGTATGGCTTCCACTTCAGAGGATAATCCAAACCATGCAGGGTTCAAATACATTAAAACATTAATGAGAAACAATAATCCTCCACCTAAATAACCCATGGAATAACCTAGGGAAGAAACTTTATTTCTCTGATCTTCTCTAGAAACTGAAACAATTAAAGAATCATAAAATATATTACCCCCAGAAAACCCAATCACTGCCAATGTGTAAAGGCCAGCGGCAAGAAACCAATCGCCTTGTGGAATAAAATAAAGATACCCTGTACTTAGAACTCCGATAAGAATAAAGAATGCAAGAAATTTTTTCTTCAATTTGCCTAAATCAGAATAGGCTCCTAGTATTGGAGCTAAAATCATAATAACAAGACCCGCGATTGAATTTACTGTGCCGATTGCAGCAGTACTCTCAACTGATGAAAGATCTGTTGCCCAATATGATTTAAAAAAAAGAGGAAAAAAACCTGCCATCACAGTTGTTGCAAAAGCAGAATTAGCCCAATCGTAAAGAGCCCAAGAAATAACTTTTTTTCTTTTTAGGTAATTCACTGCTTATTGCATCAGTGTCATTACAACTTGCAAATCTGACCATACTTTATGTTTTTGAGACGGGCTTCTCAAAAGGTAAGCAGGGTGATAAATTGTGATTAACGGTATCGATTCTGAACCGTATGAATGCACTGTGCCTCTTAGTTTTGCCATCGTCAGATCTGTGTTAAGTAAATGCTGGGCAGCGACTCTTCCAACAGCAATAATAATTTTTGGTGAAATCATCTTAATTTGTTGCTGTAAATAAGTTGTACATGATTGAATTTCATCTTGCGAGGGATCTCGATTATTTGGAGGACGACATTTAAGGATATTAGCAATATAAACCTCCTCTCGTTTTAGACTTAATGAAAAGATAACCTCATTTAATAAACGACCTGCTCTTCCCAC
>Ga0257107_1000956_pt1 | contig 10801 bp, 6 predicted proteins | sample LP_taG_2_FD_190178 | JGI IMG/M metagenome (GOLD analysis project Ga0257107, IMG submission 190178) | Marine microbial communities from Northeast Subartic Pacific Ocean, Canada - LP_J_2011_P26_500m | ecosystem: Environmental > Aquatic > Marine > Oceanic | place: Canada: Northeast Subartic Pacific...
CTGAAGGTACTACCACAATAAAAAGTGAAGGCTTAATAAAATTAGATGGTGATGTAAATGTAACTGGTACTTTATTAGTTGATAAAACAACTACTACAAGCGGGTCACAAGTGGTTGATAGTCATACACATGTTATTTCAGGTGGATCAAGTGCTGGAAATACTGGTGCATTAACTTAATAAAGGTATAAATAAGATATATGGCAACGATAGCACGACAAGCAACATACAAAGATTTAGATTTTACTTTTAAGCAAAATCCTAATACCAATGACGTTGGTATAAAAAAGGATAATGCTGCAATAATACAAAGTTGTCTTAATATACTTAGAACAAATCATGGAGAAAGACCATTTAATTGGAATTTTGGTGCTAATTTAAGATCATATCTATTTGAAAATATGTCTCAAATAACAGCAGCAAATATATCTACTTCTATTAATACTGCTTTAACTAATTGGGAACCAAGAATAGAAATACTAAACACAAATATTCAAGCAAAAGCTTCAGAGAATGATGTACATATAACAGTAACCGGTAGAGTTAAATCTAGTAATGAAGTAATAGATATAACAACCACAATAGAGAGATTACGATAATGGCAATAGAACGTAGAATTACAACAAGTGAATTAGATTTTGACCAAATAAAAGCAAATCTAGTAACACATATGAAGGCAACAGATACGACCTTTAATGATTATAACTATGATGGCTCTGCAATGGCAACTATTATTGATGTATTAAGTTATATAACCCACATTAATTCAATGAATGCAAACTTTGCATTGAATGAAACATTCCTTGATACAGCTCAGTTACGAAGTTCTGTTGTTAGTCATGCCAAACTATTAGGTTATACTCCAAGGTCTATTGCTCCTTCAGTTGCTATTATAAATATGAAAATGAATTATGATACTACAGCTACACCTCTTTGGAACCATGATGCAAATAACGATCCACTTCCTTTAAATATGGCTAGAGGTACTAAATTCTCTACTACAATTGATGGTGTCACATATCCAATGTTTGCTTCAGTTACATCTACTATAAATTTTGATTCTGGTTGGAACTTCTCAAATATTTCAATTGAACAGGGGACATTATCTGAAATATCATATGTATTTCAAAATAATACATTTGAGCAATACTTAATTCCATCAACTAATGTAAACACTAAATCTATCAAAGTTACTGTAATAGATTCAGCTTCTACAAGTGCATCTAAAGTTTATACTTTAAATACTAATGTAGTAGATTTAGACGGTTTAAGTGAAGTATACTTTTTAGAGGAAGGCAGAGACGGATATTATGAAGTCAAGTTTGGTGATAATATTATTGGTAGGAGACCCGGAAATGGAAATACTATTACAATTGAATATTCTACTATACCTTCTAGCGCTGATGTAAACGGCGCTACTATATTTACTATGACTGATTCACTTAATGGTAATACAGATGAGACTGTCACACTCGTAACTAAAGCTACTGGTGGTGCACCAAGAGAAACTAAAGAAGCAATTAAATTTAATGCTCCTCTTGCTCATGTATCTCAAAATAGAGCAGTTACGCCTGACGATTATAAAGCTATTATTAAAAATGAATTTGCCGATATTGAAGCTGTTAATGTATGGGGTGGAGAAGACCATGATGTACCAGATTATGGTAAGGTTTATATAAGTATTAAACCATTATCAGCTGAAGTCCTTACTGATGCACAAAAAACTACCATAAAAACAAACATTCTCAAGCCAAAAAACGTTGTAAGTATCACTCCAGTTCTTGTCGACCCAGAATACACCTACATAGACCTTGCAATCTATTTTAAATATAATCCTAACTTAGCTACAGTTACAGCGTCTGGTCTTGCAACCTCAATAAGGAATACAATTATTACATATAATACAGATACATTACAAAGTTTTGGTGGAGTATATAGAGACTCAAATGTTCTTAAGAAGATTGATGATACTAATATCGCTATTTTATCTAACATTACTCGTATTAAGATGACTAAAAAAATTACACCAGTACTTGGTACAGCTACTAAATATACACTTAATTTTAATCAAGCATTGACTGACTTAGATGCTACTACAGGTACTACAGGTTCTTATGTGTCATCAACCATATTTACATATACTGGTGTTGATGCTAAGCTTAAAGATTTTTATGATAGTTCAAGTGATACACGAATTATTCAAATAGTTGATTCATCTAATTTAGTATTACATACAAATGTTGGTGATGTCAATGAAGAAGCTGGAATAGTTACTCTTAACTCATTTCAACCAACTGCATTACCAGTTGGGTCAACTACAATTGACGTAACTGTTAAGCCGGCTTCATCTGATATATCACCTACAAGAAACGAATTACTAACAATTAATACCTCAACAGCAACGATAATAGGAGAAATTGATACTATGGCTACTGGTGGTACTACTGCTGGTATTGACTATACAACAGTGAGTAACTAATGGCAACAATTGGTAAATATAATATATCATCATACGTAGATGATTTAATACCTGAACATATACAGTCTGCATATCCAGACCTTGTTGAGTTTATTAAAGTATATGCTTTATACTTAGAACGTACTAATAAGTCTGGATTTTATTTAAATGCACTTGATATCCAAAGGGATATTGACTTTGTAGAAGCTCATCTACTTACAGAACTCCAAAATGAAATTGGTGTTGCAGTACCAAGAGACTTTGCTGTAGATGCAAGAACATTTTATAAAAGACTTATTGAATTTTATAGAAGTAGAGGTACACCAGAATCTATAACATCATTCTTTAGAATGATATATGATGATGAGGTTGAAACATATTTTCCACTTGTAGATATACTTGAACCATCTGATGGAGATTGGACAGACCAAGCAGCTGATATTCAAATAAATCAATCTGCATACACACCTTGGAATACATTTACATTATCTGGAACACAAGCAGACCCAACAATAATTAGTGGTAATAATGATGATAGTAATGCAGCATTTTTAGATGATGATGTAGTATTTGTTAATAATACATATCAAATTCCAGGTACAGATTATGTAGAAGAGGTATATTCAGAATCAAATATAACTAAATATAGATTAAATTTTACAACACAATTATCAAATGGTGATGTGGTTAAAACATATCCTAAAGGTTTGTTTACTACTGCAAATGGTTTCTTATCAGATAAGAAATTTATACAAGACTCTTACTATTATCAAAAGTTTTCATATGTATTACGTACTGGTAAGAATGTATCAGATTGGAAGAATGCATTTACAAGATTAATTCACCCGGCTGGATTTATATTCTTTGGTGAAATATCAATATTTATTGAACTACTTACTTCAACAAATGACCAAGCACAGTATGGTTGGTTAGAAGCAGCTGGTAAGATTAATCTTAACTTAGCAGCAAAACAAATTGGTCCAGTAAGTTTTAATTCAAATTTATATGAAATAAGTTGGACACATATTCCATATACTACAACTGAAACTTATAATATTGGTTCAGGTGGTGATAGAATAGGTATGTGGAACCATTGGGAGAACATGAAGTTCAGATATTTGGGTCCAAATAGCAATTTTGCTTCATATACGTTTGCAGATAGTATAAATAACAATATAGGAATACAACATAACCAAGAGGTTATGAAATTAACGTGTGATACCGTTAATATAAATCAAGGCAATCCATATACAAGTACGTATACTAAGCCTTATATAGTAAATGGAGTAAACCAAAATGCTGATATAACCTATTACGTACAAGATTGTACAGCAACATATTCATAATAATAATACAATAAAGGAAAAGACATGGCAGCAATAATTACTAGCAAATTTAGATTAGATACAACTAATAAATTCTTGGCTAGTCTTGGCGACAATCAATTCTACATGGCCTTGGGACGGCCTAATGCGTGGACTGATGATACGGTTCCAACAACCCCATATGAAAATGACTATACATCAAATACTTTATGGGAAAACATGTTTGCCATGAAGCGAGTAGATGCTACAGACATTATTCATTGTTCACCAAGAAATCTTTGGGTTTCTGGTACAACTTATGTAGAGTATGACGATCAAGACACTGATATTGAAAGCAAAGTATTTCACGTTATTTCAGATAATAATAACGTATATATGTGCTTGAAAGCAGGGTCAGGAACAAGTACAACAAACCCAGATGCTACCGGTGTTCAAACATCGGGTGTTATAAATCACTCAGGCTCAGATGGTTACATATGGAAATATATGTATACAGTCCCAACATCTGATGTAACGAAGTTTTTAACATCATCATTTATACCAACAAGACATATTAAAGAAGCACCGGCTGGAGGTTCTGACACAGCTCTAGTTAATCAATGGAGTGTACAGACTAATGCAGTTGATGGTGCCATATATAATATGAAGATAACTACTGCGGGAACTGGATATACATCAGCTCCAACATTAGCTATTGTCGGTGACGGCGCATCAGCTACGGCTACGGCTACAGTAGCAGGTGGAGCTATTACAGGTATTACAATGACTAACGTTGGCACAGGATATACCCACGCTACTGTTACAGTAACAGGTGGTGCAGGTTCAAATGGTGCAGTAAGACCAGTAATTGGACCTCCAGGTGGATATGGAAAAAATCCAACCAATGATTTACGTTCACATTACATAACAATTAATACTACATTTACGGGTGATGAGGCAGGTACTATACCAGATTCAAATGACTTTAGACAATTGGCTCTTATTAAAAATCCAATTGAAGAAGACAATGAAACAGCAACTCTTTCAGCTGTTGCTTCAATGGTTATTGGTAACTTTTATAAGATTTTAACAATAGGTACATCATCAGATGCACATTGGACAACAGCAGGTTCAACAAGTGGTAATCCTGTAGTTGGAGAAGTATTTAAAGCTATCGCTACTACATCATCTGGTTCAGGTACTATTGCTCAAGTTGCTGAAGCTAGTGCATATAATGTATGTAAAAAACTTGTAGTTGCTACAGGTGTTACATTCACAGCTGACCAAATAGTTGAAGGTCATACATCAGGCACTGTTGGTGCTAAAGGACAGGTTGTAGAATATGATGCATCAAACGGCATTGTATGGTATAATCAAAATGAGGCTACAGGATATGGTACATTCCTTGCTACTCATTTCCTTCGTGCTGATGGTACATCAATTGAAGGACAAGATATTACAAGTGTAGTAGCACCTTTAATTAACCATCATTCAGGTGATGTTATGTTTGTGGAGAATAGAACAGCAACCACAAGAGCAGTAGGTCAAGTAGAGACAGTAAGATTAGTAATCGCATTTTAATAGGGAAGAAAGATGGCAATAGCATTTAACGTAGAACCATACTGGGATGATTTTGAAACCGCGGGAGCGGATGGTCTAAGTCCTAAAGAAAAATATCAAAGAATATTATTCAGACCTGGTAAGGCTGTACAAGCAAGAGAGTTAACTCAGTTACAAACAACATTACAAAATCAAGTATCATCTACAGGTGACCATGTGTTTAAAGATGGTTCTGTTGTTGTTCCTGGTGCAGTTCACCTCCATAATAAGATTGACTATGTTAAATTAGATTCAGCTAATGCATACTGTGATACTGTTGTAGAATTAGTTGGTACTGAATTTACTGATGGTACTAATACTGCTAAGGTTATTCATGCGGTATTAGCTACTGGTTCAGATCCTATTACACTATTTGTGCAATATATAAGTGGTACAATATTTGCAGATAATGCAACGATAACAGATGGAGCTAATAAATCAGCTGAAGTAAAAGCTTCTGCTGCCACAGGCTTTGGTTCAATTGTATCTCTAGAAGATGGTATTTATTATATTAAAAAACATTTTGTTGTAGCAAAAGCTAAAACAATTATATTATCTAAATATACTACAAATGTATCATTTGATATTGGATTACTTGTCACTGAAGCTCTTATTAGTTCAGGTAGTGATGCAACATTAAATGATAATGCTACAGGTACTCCTAATGAGTCTGCCCCAGGTGCACATCGTTATTCTATTACAGCAGCATTATCTTCTCAAGCAGTCAATGCAACAACAGGTAATTTTGTTCTTATAGCTCGATTAGAAGCTGGTGTTATAACAAAGAATGCACGAACAGCTGACTATAATCATCTTGCTGATGAATTAGCTCGTAGAACATTTGATGAGTCTGGTAATTACTATGTAAATCCATTTAAAGCACTCGTTAAAGCACATGCATCTGATTCCACTAAATTAACTCTTGGTGTTGAGCCTTCTAAGGCTTATGTAAGAGGTTATGAAATACAAACCCTTGCAACTACTAATGTACACTTTGATAAAGCAAGAACATCAGAAAGAGTCACAGATAAAGTTACAGAGATAACACATAATAATTATATTGAAGTTACAGCACTGACTGGCACACCTGATATTACTACGTTTGGTAGATTTAGTATACGTGACTCATCTACAGTAATTGCACATGCAAGAGCTAGGTCAATTGAGCGAGTTACAATTCCAGGTTCTGCAAATTCTGGTGATAGCTTTAGAATTCATATATTTGATTTTGCTCAAGTTCATGCAACAAAAACAATGGCAGATGCTGATAATCTAATTGACTTAGATAGTACTGCACCTGCTGCAGATTTTACTGCAACTATGACTGCAACAAGTTATAATTTTGGTCTAGATAGTTTAATATATGAATTACCATACGAAAGAATTAAAACATGTGATACTATAATAGGTGGTGGTACACCTGATTATAACTATCGCTTTGAGACTAATCGTATAATTGCTGGTGATGGTGTAGTAACTGGTGGTTCAGTTGCATTTACTACAGGTGTTGCTAATGAAGTATTTGGTACTAAAGCAAATAATGCAAATTGGATATTATTAAACGATGATGCTGACCCAGCGGGCGGTATAGCAGTTGTTGTTGGTAATATTACTTATAACGGAGCTAGTACAACTGCTACTATAACAGGATTATCTGCTATTAATGGTGCTACTGTAAGATTAATTGCACCATTTATACGAACTGCAACTCATAAGACTAAAGTATTAAGTGCAAATACTGCTGTTGCATTTAACGCAGGAACAGATTATAGTGTTGCTGCATCGGCTAACTCTCTTCAAAAAGCAGACGTATATTCATTAGTATCGGTTGTAGAGACTTCAGGTTCTGTTGATGTTACAACTCATTTTGATTTAGATAATGGACAAAGAGATGATTACTATGGTGTTGGTCATATTACATTAAAGAGTACATCAAATTATACAGCTGCAGTAGCACTTACTGCTACATTTAAATACTTCACACATTCTGTTGGAGATTTCTTTACAGTTGATTCTTATCCAGCTACAATAGATTATGAAGATATTCCTAAAGTTAGTGGAATAGAATTAAGAAGTGCAGTTGACTTTAGACCACGTCTTGATGATTCTGGCAGTAACTTTACAGGAACAGGTGCTATTGTAGCAGTTGCTCCTACAAGATATTCACAATTTGAAACTGATATTCAGTTCTACTTACCAAGAATAGATAAAATTTATTTAGATTCTAAAGGTGTATTTGGTGTTGCTTCAGGTGTTCCAGCACGTTATCCAACAGCAACCGATATTCCAGCTGACGCAATGCATCTATATACATTAACTATTCCTGCATATACATTAACTCCTGGTGAAGTAACAGTTGACTTTGTAGATAATCGTAGATATACAATGCGTGATATTGGTCGTATCGATAAACGAGTTGACCAAGTAGAATACTATGCTGTACTTTCATTCTTAGAAACTGAAGCAGCTAACAAACAAATTTTAGACGGGTCTAATAATCCAAGATGGAAATCTGGTTATTTAGTAGACGGTTTTTCAAATACTAGAATGTCAAATTCTGGTTCAGCAGAGTATAGAGCTTCTGTTGATATAAACAAACGCATATTAAGACCACCATTTGCTCAAGGTAATGCTGCATTAGCACATCATGCAACATCTACCACAGTTAAAACTGGTGACTTAGTAACATTACCATATAGTTCAACTGCTCTTATATCACAAACACAGTATTCTGGACAAATTAATGTTAATCCTTATGATGTATTCAATTGGACTGGTTCAATGACACTTACACCTACCACTGATGAATGGCGTGATATTGATAGGAGACCAGAGGTTGTAATCAATAATGATAATGAATTTGATGCTATGTTGGCAAACATGGAACCTCAAGTAGGTACTGTATGGGGTGAATGGTCAACTAACTGGAGTGGTAATCGATCATGGCAAGGTGGTGGTAGTACACAATCATTAGTTGAAACTGGTACATCTTCAAGAACAGGTGTTCAACAAACTATTGAAGTTCAAACATCAAGATTTAGTATTGGTGATAGGATAGTTGAAGTTAACTTTGTTCCATTTATGAGAACAAGACTTGTAGCATTCTCAGCAACACGTATGAAGCCTGGTACTACAGTATATGCATTCTTTGATGGTACTTCAGTAGCTAATTATGTTTTAGAGGGAGCATATTCATATGAGCCTCTCGTAGGTATCAATACAGTAACTGCTCATCCAGGTGGCGCAGGAGCATTAACAACTGATGCAAACGGTGCAGTAAGTGGTACATTCTTATTACCTAATAACTCTACACTTAATTTTCCAACAGGCGAAAAAGAATTTAAGTTAACTCAATCATCTGCTAATAATGATGAGATAACAGAAACATCTGCTACAGCAAATTATACTGCGGCAGGCTTAATTGAAACTAGAGAGAATGTTATTATTTCAACAAGAACTCCTGTTCTTCAAAGAAATTCTGTGACAGATACAACTAGTGCTAGTCGAACAGTAGCAACAAGAAATGTACAAGTAAACTGGGAAGACCCATTAGCACAGTCAATGTTACTTGATAAGTCTGCATTCATTACATCATTAGACCTTTACTTTACTCAAAAGGATGCTAACATACCTGTACAAGTACAGATTAGAGAAATGGTTAATGGATTTCCAACCCAAACAGTTATTCCATTTGCTGATGTAACACTTAATCCAGGCTCTGTAAATATAGATGGTACAGCTACAGCATTCACATTCCCATCCCCTGTATTCTTACAAGATGGCATTGAATATGCATTTGTTGTATTAGCTAATTCAAATAAATATACTGTACGTTATGCTGAGATTGGTGGTGAAGACCAAAGTGGTAATAGAATTTCGCAACAACCATATAACGGTGTAATGTTTAAATCACAAAATGCTTCAACATGGACTGCAGACCAAAATAAAGACTTAACATTTGTTCTTAAGAGAGCAGAATTTACTACAGATACAAAGACTTGTGTACTTAGAAATAGTGCACTACCTTCACGTGCATTAGTAGCAAATCCATTAACAACAGTTGCTTCTGGTGCTTCTGCAGCTAACACATTTACTGTTGCTCATAGAGACCACGGTATGTCAGTGGCTGATACAGTAACATTTGCTGGTTTTGCAGACACAAATGGTTATGATGCAGACGAATTAAATATAACACATACTATTGTGAGTATAGGAAGAGATAGTTATACTTGTACAGTAGCTGGTGGTGGCCACGATGCAGCTATTTTAGCTGGTAATGGTGGTGGTTCAGCTTGTCAAGCAACACAAGGTTTAGCATGGAATACAATACATCCAGTTATTCAACGAGTTGTGTTACCTGATACTAGTCAAACATGGACAATACAAGATACGGCTGAAGGTAATGCTACAACTATAGGTGCAACAGAATATGCAATTACTGCTAATGAAGATTATACACCAACAGCAAAGAAGGTGATTAAATCTGGTGCAACACATACAATACAATTAAATGGTACATTTAGCACTACTAATTCTTACTTATCACCTGTGATTGATATGGAAAGGTGTTCATTAATTACTATTTCAAATAGAATTGATAATCAAACAGGTGCTCCATTAGAAACGGTAGCTACTGGAGGTAATAATTTAGCTAAGTATTTAACTAAAACTGTTCAATTAAATGATAATTCAGATGCACTTAAGATTTATTTAGATGTTAATCGTCCAAATGGTTCATTTGTAGACTTATATTATAAATCTGGTAATACAGCAGGAACATTTAATGAAGGATTATGGATAGCAGCAACTCCAACTAGTAATAATGGTGCAGTTGAATACTCAGATGGTACAACATATGCCGAGACAATATGGGATATTGCACCAACTGATACATTTACTATATTTGCACTTAAAATTGTGATGAGGTCTACTGGTACAAATATTATTCCTAAGATGCAAGCTTTAAGAGCTATAGCGTTGAGAGTATAATGATACCAGTTAAAGGACATATAGGCTTAGTAAGGGACACAAGGTCAGGGGCCATTATAAATATGGCTGATGGCGGAAATGAATATTCTGCTAATCGTGCTAAAATTAAAGCCGATGAACAGAGATTAGATAAAGTAGAACAAGACGTATCAGAAATTAAAATGATGCTTCAAACATTAATAGAGAGATAATATGGCAACAGTAAACGTAACAACAGCAAATACATTTGAAGAATGGAGAGTCAAGACCAATGAGTTGGGAACAGCTGTTGGTAACTTAACTAACTTAACTGAACCATTAGCAGGTGCAACAAATATTATTGCTGCCTTAGGAGACCATGAGACTAGGACAGAAGCTATTGATTTAATCATTGGTACTGATGCTTTATGGGACACTTCTAGTTATGGTACTTTACGTAAAGCTGCTAATAAAAACCATGCAGATATTACAAC
>Ga0257107_1000957_pt1 | contig 10801 bp, 13 predicted proteins | sample LP_taG_2_FD_190178 | JGI IMG/M metagenome (GOLD analysis project Ga0257107, IMG submission 190178) | Marine microbial communities from Northeast Subartic Pacific Ocean, Canada - LP_J_2011_P26_500m | ecosystem: Environmental > Aquatic > Marine > Oceanic | place: Canada: Northeast Subartic Pacific...
GCTCCGTTGTGGGTCTGGATCTGGCAGGAAGAAGAGCCGACGACTGAGACGTTGGTCGGTGGGGCGATCGCCCTGGGGGCCGTCTTCTGGTTGACCATCCGGGCGGCACGGTCTGGTCGGCATGAGTTGCCGGATCGCATGGGCCGGGTGCGGGGACTGCATGTCGGCGCCGTGCCTGGGTTTCGACGCTATCGGGGGCTCGACGACGAGAGCGTCTGATCCGGGCCCGGACGCGAAAGAACCCGCCCCGTTGGGCGGGTTCTCTGCCACCTCACCCCGAAGGGGAGGTGTGCAGCGGGTTGGGCTGTGGCCTCAGGCTAACGCCAGGACCAGCCCACCAGTTCGGATTCAGACCTTGCGGACGTTCAGAGCCTCGGGGCCCTTGCGGCCGGGGCCGACCTCGAACTCGACGGCCTGTCCTTCGTCGAGGCTGCGGTAGCCCTCGCCCTCGATGTTGGAGTAGTGAACGAAGACGTCTTCTTCACCGTCCACGGAGAGGAACCCGTAGCCCTTTTCTGCATTAAAAAATTTCACGGTGCCGTTCGGCATTATTCGGTATCGCTTTCTATTGAACAAAACCGGGACGTGATCGACCCGGCACGGGGAAGCCTACGAGAGTCGAATCCCTACCCGTCGCTCGGCTCCTGGTGGGATAATCGCTGCGGCAGCGGACCAGGTCTCGGCCTCGCCGCGCTGGCCGACGAAATAGGTGAGCCCGAAGTCCTCGGTGGTGAAGGTGCGGGTGCTTCCGACGAGGAAGTAGAAGAGATCGCCCTTGGTGGCGGTCACCGACTGGCGTGGTTCTCGTTTCCTGACGGTGGGTTGGTGGCCGGGGGTCCTGTTACGGACCGACGGCGCTGTTCGTTAACCCGACTAGTCGACTTCTCGACTTGGTCGGTCAGCGCCAGGCAGCCACGGCACGCTCGGCCAGCGGAAAGATCAGGTCGTCTTCGGCCGACAGGAGGCTGGTCCAACCGTCGGCGTCGAGGGTTTCGAACCGTGTAGCGGCCGCGATGGCTAGGCGGGCGGTGGGGGCATCGCTCGGGGTACAGAACGCGTGGACGCTTGGAGTGGACAGGGCGAAGCGCACGCCCTGCTCGATCCTCTCGGGAGTTCGCTGCGGTTCGTACCAGGTACGTGTATCCGGCGTCCGGTCTCCCCAAGGTCGCCAGGCCACGGCTTTGATGGCCATGACGCCCACGTCCCGGTTGATGCACTCGGCCAGCAACGCCTCGACGTCGGCTCGGTAGTCGGCGTCGGCCATTACCCGCGGGTAGACGGGGAACATCACCGTGTCGAGGTCGTAGCGGCGGACTGCCTCGAGGTGGGCCCGTGGGGCACCGAGGTCGTGGCCGGTGACGCCGACGAAACGGGTCAGGCCCTGATCCCGGGCTTCGAGAATGACCTCGAACGCTTCGGCCCGCTGGTCGAGGACCTCCAGGGAGGTGACGCCGTGGGCCTGGTAGAGGTCGAGATGGTCGACCTGCAGTCGGTCGAGCGTGCGCCGCAGACGGGTGCGGGCCCAGTCGCGCTCGGTTTCGGCGGTCTTGCCGGCCACGAACAGGTGGTCTCGGAGCGACGGGAGGTGAGGGCCAACAGCCCGTTCAGCGAGGCCGTATCCGGGGGCGATGTCGAGGTGGTTGATCCCGGCATCGATCGCCTCGTGAAGAAAGACGGCGGACTCATCGGGAGTGTCGGCGGCAAAGGCCGCACCGCCGAGGATGGCAATGCTGCTGTGATGGTCGGTCCGACCGAGGCGACGGGTCTGCATCCGGCCGACCGTAGCAACGACGATGAGGCCGGTCGGTCGCTGGGTTACCTTCGTAGCCGTGACTCTCCGACTCCGGCAGGTGGCTCTGGTGGCCCACGACCTCGATGTCGTGGAGCGTGACCTGATCGCCCATCTGGGCCTGGAGCCGTGCGTCCATGATCTCGGGGTGTCGCAGTTCGGCCTCCGAAACGTGCTGTTCCCGGTGGGGGAGTGCCTCTTGGAGGTCGTCTCCCCGACGGCGACCGGAACGAGCGCCGGCCGGCAGTTGGAACGCCGTGATGGGGATGGCGGCTACATGGTCCTTGTCCAGACCGATGACCTGTCCGGAGATCGTCGTCGACTCGCTGATCTGGGTATCCATATCGTCCTGGAGGCGAAGATGCCCGGCATCGAAGGTGTGCATCTCCATCCGAAAGACGTCGGTGGTGCCATCCTCTCGATCGACGAGACCGAGGACTGGGCAGCCTGGCCGTGGGCCGGACCGGTTTGGAGTGACCACGTACGGACTGGTGTGGTCTCGGATCTCGTGGCCGTCGAGGTCCAGGCCGACGACCCGGCGGCCATGGCTGATCGTTGGGCAGATGTCTTGGGAGTGTCTCGCTCGGGCAACGTGGTGTCGCTTGACGAGGGTGAGATCCGTTTCGTGGAGCCGGCAGATGGTCGTGGGGAGGGCGTCTCCGGTCTCGAGTTCCGGTCCGAGCGGTCGGCCGATCTGATGATCGGCGGAGTTCGGATGGTGCTTCGACCGGCCTGAATCCTGTCTGGTGCCCACTTTCAGACTCCGGACTGGAAGAATCAGGTCGTGCCGACCTACACGACCGAGTTGCCAGTTCGTGATGAATTGGATGCTTCGCATGGGGAGGCCATGGCCGAATGGTCCAGAGCGGGAACATGGTGGACCGGAACTCAACGACTTGCCATGGTTGCCGAAGTACGCCGTGCCCGGGACGCCGACACGTTCGCTCCGTGGGAGTCGCCATCCACGGTGGATGGACTGATTTCAGATGGTCATCCGCTGCCCGACGCCGTGGTCGATCTGGTCTGGCGTCTCACCAACCACCCAGGGAGCCTGACCTCCGAGTGGCACGACTCGATTCTCGGCCGAGGCGTGCAAGCGCTGGCTTATGTCGAGGTGGTGTCCATCGTTGCCCAGGTGAACTGTGTCGACCGGTTCGCCGACGCCCTGGAACTGGATCGCGTGTCGATGCCGGAGGCGCAGCCCGGAGAACCCGACGGGCAGGTGCCCGACGATGCCGCGGTGCGTCTGCACTGGGTGCCAACGGCCGACGTCGGAGGAGCGAACGTCTGGCGAGCGCTCAGCGGCGTTCCCGCGGAACAGGAGGCGAGATCACGTCTGTCGACGCCTCACTACCTGGAGGGTCGGGCGGTCTTCGGCGATGTCGTCTCTGACCGGTTCTCGCTTCAGCGGGTCCAGATGGAGTTGATTGCCGCCCGCACGTCGAAGCTCAATGAGTGCTTTTACTGAACGACCAGCCACGCGTTGCTGCTCGGTCTGAGCGGCCTCCATCAGGACGGTGAGGTGACCTTCGAAGCCATAGCTGGCTCGGGGAACGGTGATGGCGGGGTCCGACACGGCGGTCTGCTCGTCCGACTGGCCGAAGCCATGTGGGAGGGGCAGCCGGGGCCATTGGCCGCGGTTCGCGAGGAACTGCTGGCCGCCGCCGGAGCCGACGTTCTGGTCGATGCTGTGGCGGTGAGTGCGAACTTCCACATGATGACGCGGGTCGCTGACGGCACAGGTACGCCGTTGGACCCTGGCACCGACGCTGCCTCCGTGGAATTCCGCAACGAGATCGAAGTGAACGACCTCGTGTCGCGGCGCCATGTCCCGGCGTCCTGATCGGTTGAGGTAGCCGTAGGTCAGGCGTCTAGGGCCTGTCGGATCCGGGCGATGTGGCCGGGTCCGATCTCACAACATCCGCCAACCACGTCTACGCCCATTTCCACCCACGAGAGCGCCACCGTGGTGTAGGAATCGGCGCCCATGTCGGTCCGGGCGGAGGGGAGGGGGCTGCCGTCACGGCCCCGCCAGCCGATCGGCATGTCGCTAAATGCGTTGGCGTAGACGCCCAGCGGCCGATCGGTGGCGTCACGAAGCACCGGAAGGGCCTCGGTTATCTGTTCAGGTGGGCAGCAGTTCAGAAGGTAGAGGTCAGCCTGAATCTGGCCACAGGCCCGGTCGAAGGATGTGCCGTCCAGTAGGTGGGGGCCGGTCCCGCCCTGGAGGGTGAACGAGACCCACACCTCCTTCCCGCTGATTCGGGCGGCGTCGGTAGCGGCCCGAGCCTCGTGGAGGGCACCCATGGTCTCACAGAGGAAGACGTCGACGTGTTCGTTGAGCTGGTCGACCATGACGGTGTACTCGTCCAGCAGTTCCTCGTAGGTGGCCTCCGGTGCGGGGTTGTAGCTGTGGCGGAGTGGCGGTAGCGAACCGGCGACCCGGACGGAACGCTCCGCTGCATCGGCGGCTTCTCGGGCAAGGCGGCCGGCGGCCCGACACAGTTCATCGGACCGTTCACCCAGGCCATGAGCTTCCAGCCGGTTGGCGAACGTCGAGTAACTGTTGGTGGTCAGTACGTCACAGCCGGCGGCCGCATAGTCGGCGTGTACGCCTCGGACAAGATCTGGATCCTCGATCATTGCCCAGGCTGACCAGAACTCGGCCGAGCGGGGTGATCCGCGCCGAATCAACTCCTGACCCATGCCCCCGTCCAGCAGCGTCGTCATCGTGGCTTCCGGGAGGCGGTGTGCTTGATCGCGAAACAGTAGGTGTCCGTGGTCAAGGGGCCTATTGTCCAGCGATGTCCAGCCCGGTGGTGTCGAGCATGGAGAGAGCCTTCTGATGGGTGCTCTGCTCGGTGCTCTCAGCGCCATCTCGGTCGGGTGCTCTGAGATGTTCGGCCGGAAGGGCTCGCTCGTTGCGGGGGTGCTGGCCGTTGGCGTGGTCTCCCAGGGTGTGGCGGCGGCGACCGCGCTGGTGCTCGCGCTGGCTCTCTCCGGCGAGTTCCTTTGGCCCGACCTTGCCCGCGGCGCACTGTCGGGGGTGGGGTTCGGTGTGGGGATGGTCACCTACCTCGGGGGCGTTATTCGGAGCTCCTCTACGGTGGTTTCCCCGCTGGTGGCCACCATGACCGTGGTGCTGCCGTTCAGCGTCGCGGTGTCCGGCGGCGAGGAGGCGTCGGTTCTGGCCTTCGCCGGTGTCGGGGTGGCAATTCTCGGCCTGGTGTTCATCACCGTGGGTGGCCGTGCAACGGCGGGGGTCCGACAGGGGTTTCTGTGGGGAATGACGTCGGGCCTCGGCTACGGGCTTGGACTCTCCGTCCTGATCGACACGTCATCGGCCAGTGGCCCGTGGCCGGCCGCTGCCCAGCGGCTGGTGGCCTGCCTCTTTACGGCCATGCTGGCCGTTGGACTCCGCCAATCGGCGCTGCCGCCGAAAGGGGTCCGGTGGCCTCCGCTGCTCTCTGGAACGTTCGGAGGCATGGCTTCTGTGTTGTACGTCCTGGGTGTCCAGACTGATGCTCTTCCCGCTGCGGTGACCGGAGCGATGTTCCCGGCGGTGAGTGTGGCCGTTGGCCGTGTGGTGTTCGGCGACGTCGTCCGACCACCGCAACTACTGGGCCTGGGTCTGGTGTTGGCCGGGGTGTCCGGCGTGGTTGTCGGATGATTCAGCGGGCTGCGCGAGGCTGTGCAGCATGAGCGACGTTGAGACTGACGGGGACACCGGTGGTCCGGAAACCGGCGGAGCACCGGTCCTGTATGAGGAACGTGACGACCTGGCGATCATCACGCTGAATCGACCGGAGAAGAAAAACGCGTTGACCGATGCGGTCATCCAGGGCATCGCCGACGGGATCGATGCGGCGACGAAATCCCGTGACGTGGTAGCCGTGGTACTTCGGGGCTCGGGCGGCACCCTGACCGCTGGCTACGACCTGACGGCCGGGACGGGAGTGGGTACGTCGTCGGGCGATGAGGCGGGCTGGTCCACGCCGTACGGGGCGAAGGGCCCCGAACCACGGGAAGGCGCCTGGGATCCGGTCCGCGACTACCAGTTCATGGGTAACAACGTCCGGCGGTTCATGAAGGTGTGGGAGTGCCCGAAGCCGGTGATCGGAGAGATCCGGGGTTGGGCGGTCGGTGGTGCCACTGACCTGATCCTGTGCGCCGACCTTTTGTACATGGCGTCCGACGCCCATATTGGGTACGCCCCCAGCCGGATTTTCGGCACTCCGACCACCATGCTCTGGGTGTACCGACTCGGCCTCGAACACGCCAAGCAGTTCCTGCTGACCGGTCGGGCCATCGACGCCGAGACGGCCCATCGGATCGGTCTGGTGTCTCAGGTCTGTGGGCCCGACGAGCTTTCGGTGGAGGCCGAGGCCGAGGCCCGGCGGTTCCGCCACATTCCGGCCAACCAGTTGGCGCTGAACAAGCTGCTGGTCAATCAGGCCTACGAGAACATGGGGCTTCGAACCTCGCAGATGCTGGGCACGTTCTTCGACGGGGTGACCCGTCATACCGAGGAGGCCTACCGGTGGGCCGAATCGTTCGACGACAAGGGCTTTCGCGAGGTCATCAGGGAACGGGACGCACCGTGGGAGGACTACGGCGAGCGTCCCCACTGAGTGGAGTCAGGTTCTGCCGAAATTGGCCGGACGTTTTTCGACGAAGGCAGCGATGCCCTCCCGGCCGTCGACGGAGCCCATTGCCTCGGTGATTGTGATGCCTTCCAGTTCGCCCGCCTGCTCAAGGGGTGAGTCGAAGCCGCTGTAGATGAGCTTCTTGGCTTGTCCGAGCGCCCATGCCGGGCCGGCGGCCAGTGTCTGGGCGAGTTCGGCGGTGGCGGTGCGAACCTGGTCGTCTGGGACCACCCGGTTGACCAGACCCCAGGCCTCAGCCTCGGTGGCCGAGAGGACCCGATTGGTGAGTGTCAGGTCGAGGGCCCGACGCACACCGATGTGGCGGGCGAGAAAGTAGGTCGAGGTGCCATCAGGGGTCACGCCGGCCCGGGTGTAGGCCATGGTGAACTTGGCCGACTCGCCGCATACCACCAGGTCGAAGGCGCTGACGATGGACAGGCCGGCGCCACCAGCGGCTCCGTTCACCCCGGCGACGAACGGCTTGGCCATCCGGTTCATCTTGTAGATGCCACCGTGGAAGTCGGTGAGCATGTTGCTGGCCAACCGGGGCAGCCCGTCGCCGGCCTGGTGGAACTCCTTGAGGTCTCCGCCGGCGCAGAACACCTTTCCTTCGGCGGTGACCGAGGTGGCCTTCACGTTCTCGTCCCACTCGATCTCGAGCATCACCGCCCGTAGGTCGCGTGCGAATGCCGAACTCACGGCGTTGGCACCCTCGGGTCGAGTGAGTCGCAGGTGAGCTACGCCGTCGCTCACCTCGTAGTCCATCGTGGTCAGGTCCATGCCGGGTTCCTTGTCTGGTAGGCCACCGTCTATTCCGACAGATCGACCGTTGGCCCGCCAACACGGCCGGGTGCCACGATTCTCTAGGCTGGAGTCACTGGCGGATGGCTGAGGAGCCGCCGCTGGACACGGTCTTCCCACCGTGCGATCGACCCCCACTTCGGTGGGGGTCGTCTCGCGTCTCGGGTCAGTCCCGGTCGGTGGACGTGAACCCGTCGAGGTCGAGCTGGTCTCAGAGGTCGTCGAGGTCGTCGACCAGACGTCCCTCGGTGGAGGGCGCGACCCACGGCGGAAGAGGCTGGGGGGGTCGACCAGTGCGGTCCGGACGGTCCGGACGATGACTAGACGCTCGGCGGCCGTCCACCATGACCCGGTTCGGCGAACTTCTCCCAGGCATGGGCCGTGACTGAGGTGATGTCGTGACGGACAAACCAAGGAGAGGCTTCGTGCACCTAGTCCACCAGTTGTGTGGGTATCACGCTCATCTCGGCAGCCTGTCGTGTGAGGCGTGTCGTTTTCGTCAGCGGGTGGCGAACGCCTCGGTCAGGCCTGCGTCCTGGAAGCCGTCGGGGATCGAACCGGTCGTGGCGTAGAGGTAGAGCGCGGTCTGGAAGACGGCCCCGAGGGCGGTCAGCACGACGACGACCAACGCCACCCAGGGCACGGCGATGACCAGCCCGACGGGGCCGGCCAGGAACACCATGAGGACCGCCGGGATCATGGCAGCCAGACCCAGGAGTCCGAACCCGATCTGGGAGGCGAGATTCTCTCCCCACGTACGTTTGAGTAGCGACGCTGAGGCCTTGAGGCCACTGACCGCACGGTGGTCGTCAACCACGATGGCCGGGATGACGAGGAACGAGGCGGCCTCCCAGGCCATACCGATCATGCTGACGGCGAACTGACCGAGTCGGCCCGAGCGTTCCTTGAGGGCTGAGAGGACGAGGCCCACGGTGGCCGTGAGGAGCGCCCACGGCAGCAGGCCGCCGAGGTGAGAGACGGCCCGGCTCAGCGCCGACTTCACGGTGGGGTCGCCGCCCGAGAGCCGTTCGTGGGCCCCGGCCACTAGGGCGCCCTTGAAGAACACCCCGATCACGCTGAGGATCAGAGCGCTCGCGATACCGGCAAACACCAGCACCGGGTCGACCTGCCCTTCTTCTGACGAGAGGCCGGAGAGGTCAGCCGCGGCGAGGGTCGGAAGCCAGAGCACGAGGAGCGCCCCGACGGACACCAGGAAGGAGAGCACCGGGAGTACGAGCAGTTCCCGGTCCTTACGTAGTACCTGCCACGACACCTTGGCCAACGTGATCGTTCTCGAGATGCGTCCCATGCGAAGACCGTAGCGGTGACCGGTGACAGATCTCCGGCTTGATGCTGATGGCGTCGCCATTCACCGCGGGTTTCTCGACCGAGAGTTGGCCGAGCGATAGTCGGCCCGGTAGCCCTGTCTCATGATGAGTTCTGAGCGCAGGGGAGCTTGGAGAATCAGGCGCCTGGGGCGAGGGTCGCGAGGATCTCGGCGAGGTCGTCGATGGTCGTCCGGGGGTTGACGATGCACACGCGTATGGCTGGTTCGCCGTCGAACGTGGTCGTGGTGAGCATGGCGGTCCCGTCGGCGAGCAGTCGGTCGCACCATGCCTGGTAGTCATCCGCACCCCATCCGTGGCGGCGGAAGGCCACGACCGACAGCTCGGGCTCGACGAGCAGTTCCAGGTAGTCGGCAGCCACCACGAGATCACGGGTGGCTCGGGCGACGGTCAGCGTCTCTTCAATGGCGTCCCGGTAGGCGTCGGTCCCGTAGGTGGCGAGCGAGAACCAGAATGGCATTCCTCGGGCTCGGCGGGTCAATACGTGGGCGTGGTCACACGGGTTGAACACTGTGTCGTCCATGAGTGGTTCGAGGTAGCCGGCGTGCTGGGTGTGGGCCCGGCGGGCGGCTTCTGGTTCCCGGTACACGAGCGCCGCACAGTCGAAGGGAGAGAAGAGCCACTTGTGGGGATCCACGACGAGCGAATCGCAGCGCTCCACCCCGTTGTAGAGGTTTCGGACCGAGGGCGCAGCCAAAGCCGCACCCCCGTAAGCGCCGTCGACGTGAAACCAGGCGCCGGCAGCGACACAGGCGTCGGCCACCGAGTCGAGGGCATCGACGACTCCCACGTTGGTAGTTCCGGCGGTGGCCACCACGGCGAACACCTCGGTGCCGGCGGGACGACCGTTGATGGCAGCGGTGACGGCATCACCGGTGAGGCGCAGTTCGTCGTCAAGGTCGGCGAGGAGTACCTCGACGTCCATGACGCGCGCTGCCGAGTCGATCGAGGCGTGGGTGCTGGTCGATGCCACGACGGCCCAACGGATTGGTCGGTCTTGTCCGCCGGTCATCCGGGCCCGGTTGGCGACGTCGCGGGCGGTCACCAGCGCGGACAGGTTGCCCATTGTCCCGCCGGTTACGAAGCAGCCTCCTGCCGTGTCGGGCAGGCCGGCCAGATCGGCGATCCAACCCAGGGCCTGGTTCTCGGCGTAGACCATCCCGGCGCCGTCCAACCAACTCGAACCCGCTACCGAAGAGGTGCCGACCACGAAGTCAAAGGCGCCGGCCGCCGGGGTGGGCGCACCGGCCACGAAGGCCAGATAGCGGGGGTTGTCCGTCGCGATGGTGCTCGGGGCAAGGTGTTCGACATAGCGGCGGAGTGCCTCGGTGCCGCCAAGTCCCTCCGCGGTGACGGTCTCGCCGACCAGGTCACGGAGTTCGTCGGCGCTCTTCGCCGGCTGCATGGGCGGTTCGTCGGTCATCCGCCCGAGAGCGTGGGCGATAACGGCCCTGACGAGGGCCTCGTTTTCAGCGTCGAAGTCGTGCACGCCGGGAGGCTACGGGCCGCTCTCCGCTGGGTGAGGGTCCGGTCAGGCGAAGTCGAAGATCGGCGGGAAGGCGATCATGACGACCATTGCCTAGGAGGCGTACACGGGAGGAATCCGGTCTGCCGCCACAGGAGGAGGAGGGGGAATGGGCGTCGTTGCCCTGTGGCATCAGCTTCTGACAGCGGTCGCGGTTAGTCCTTGGTGCTAATCCGACTACGGCCCGATGGGCCGGAGGGGATCAGACGTCGGGGTGGGCGGCGAGGTAGGTCACCTCGAGGCCGCCGGCCAGGTACGGGCCGAGTGCCTCGGGGAGGCCGGTTTCCATCCGCCATGCCAGATAGGCCTCGTGGTCGGAGCGCTGGGCGAAGGTCTCCCAGAGGATCACAAAATCCGGGTCATCGGCGTTGGAGAACACGTCAACGGCTTCACAACCGGCGAAGGCCCGGGTCTCAACGAGGGCGCCCTTCAGAAATTCGAGGAGTTCCGGGCCCTTGCCCTCTTGGCAGGGAAACCCTACGTGGATCGTCTGCGACATCTGATTACGCCTTCCGCCTGTGTGGGATCAGATCGATCCCGCTGGAGACCTGATCTCATCAGAGTCGAGGGGGGGTTGACAAATCACCAGCCGTTTGATGCTGTCGGAGGTGCGTCAGATCTGGCTCAGCGTGTACCGGCTGCCGTCGACGATGAGGTCGAGATCGGCGGCCCCAGCCAATACGTCGAGGGGCGT
>Ga0257107_1000966_pt1 | contig 10754 bp, 12 predicted proteins | sample LP_taG_2_FD_190178 | JGI IMG/M metagenome (GOLD analysis project Ga0257107, IMG submission 190178) | Marine microbial communities from Northeast Subartic Pacific Ocean, Canada - LP_J_2011_P26_500m | ecosystem: Environmental > Aquatic > Marine > Oceanic | place: Canada: Northeast Subartic Pacific...
CAATTTACTCTAATATTTGGCGCTAGGTGTGTAGCAAGAAATTTTGTGAGATTTATTACACCTGCTTTTGAAACAGAATATCCAATATGTTTGTGTGCTCCTTTATACAAATCTGGTCTTGCTGAAGTAATACCAGTTGTAGCAGAAAAATTTACTATGGTGCCTTTTTTGTTATTTCTTGCAAATTCCCTGCACACTGAAAAAAGAGCGGTTAAATTAATTTCTAAAAAATCAGAAATAGATTCTAGAGATATATCAAAAAGTGTTTGTTTTTTACGTTTGTTGTCTATATGATCATTTAATGCGAAGCAGTTTACTAACGAATCTGCCTTATTTTTTCTAAACCAATCCTTAACAAACTCCTCATTAGCAAGATCGTGTCCTAATTTCAAATCTAACTTTAAAATTTTATTATTTTTACTAAGATGTTTTGATAATTGTTTACCAATTAATCCTTCTGAACCAGTTATTACTATTCTCAATTGGTATCCCTCTTATAATGCATTAAATTTAGTTCATATTTTTCAATATAGTTTTTTACAAATGTAAAGTATTTTTCACAAGTTGATTCTGGTGTTATAATAGATACATCCAAATCTTCACGTGCTCCTTGAATTACAAAATCACCGCTATAATTAATTTTTTTTAATGTAGAAAAAAATAAATCAAAATTTACATCCCCCTGACCTAATGGCATCGTGTAACCACCAATATTACGGTCTTTTATATGAACATTAACAATCCAAGGTTTAAGAATTTCAAGTTCAAATTCAGTATCGTAATTTTTTGCTGTGCTATTACCAATATCATAGTTGGCCATTACGTTTGGATGATTTATTTTGGATAATAGATTAGTGAATGAATTTGGTTCAAGATCGGTTTCTAGAGCTAAAATAACATTGTTTTCTTCTATAATTGGTAAAATTTTTTCCAAATTATTGATTATTTCATCCTGGTTCTGTTCAGTTTTTAATGAAGAGGAATCTACAAACGGCAATTCTAAAATTTTTAGATCTATTTTATGACATTGTGATATCAGTTTCTTTAATAATTTTAAATTTTTTTCTAGCTCAAAACTTGAAACCTCAAAGAGTTTATTATGCATAAAATAATCAGCACATAACGAATTAACAAGTATGTTATGTTCTTTTTCAACCTGTTGAATTTCTTTTACTCCATCGTTATCAAGTATAGGATTATTTTCATGTAAATCAAAAACCCATTCTAGTACTTCAAAGCCTATTTGTTCTGCCTTTACAAATTCTGTTTTCCATGATTTTTCAGAAAATGATTGTATTTCACTATGTATATGGTCTGACAACCTTCCTCCCATTATACCAATCATATTTCTCATAATTCAAATTCTTCTTAACGTTGAAATATTATAGTATTTGGAATAAGTTATCACATGAAAAAAGAACTATATAAAAAATTTAAAAAAATAAAACTGGTGCTTACAGATGTCGATGGTGTATTAACTGATGGTGGAATGTATTACACTACTCAGGGTGATATAATGAAAAAATTCCATACTCGTGATGGAATGGGTGTAACACTATTAAGAAAATATAATATACCAACAATTCTGATAACAAAAGAAAAAACAAAAATGGTAAAACAATGGGCTGCAAAAATGAAAGTAGAAAAATTGTACGATGGAATTATTAAAAAAAATATGATTCTAGATAAAGTTTGTAATGCATTTAATCTCAAATCAGATGAAATTGCCTATATTGGAGATGATGTAAATGACGTACCATTACTAAAAGCAGTATGCTTAGCTGTAACACCAAATGATGGAACAAAAGAAGCTAAATCAGTAAGCCATTACATTTGTAATTTAAAGGGTGGAGAAGGTGCATTTAGAGAGTTCGCTGACTTAATTATATCAACGAGATAATCATCATGACAAATTATGAAAATGATATATTAAATATTTTTGAAAAAAGTGCTAGAGTAATTAACGAATCAAAAGCGAGCATAAAAGAAATTAATTCGGCAGTTAATGTGATTGTTAAAACTATTGAAAAGGGAAAGAAGATCGTAATCTTTGGAAATGGTGGAAGTGCTGCGGATGCTCAACATATGGCTGCAGAATTTGTGGGTAGATATTTAATCGAACGTGATAGCTTACCAGCGATCGCTCTTACTACTGATACATCTGTATTAACTGGAATTGGAAATGACTATGGTTTTGAAAAAGTTTTTGCTCGCCAATGTGATGCATTAGTTAACAATGGAGATTTAGTAATTGCAATTTCAACCAGTGGAAAATCTCCCAATATTATTGAGGGGATAAAAACATCCAAAAACAAGAACGCCAAGATAATTCTTCTAACTGGAAAAAATAACAATAAATTAAAACATCTGACCGATATAACTATCCGAATACCATCTAACGAAACCCCAAGAATACAAGAATCTCACAGAATAATAATACACATTATTTGTGAATTCGTAGAAAAACATTTTCAAGATCAAAAAACACATTCTAAAAAAAATATAAAGTAGAATTACAAATATTTGAAATTACCATTTTTTAAATGAATAAAATTAACAAGATTGTATTTGTCCGCCATCAATTACAAAAACAGAACCAGTAATATATGCTGATTTAGAAGATGCCAAGAATGTTACTAGATTAGCGACTTCCTCTGGTTTTCCAAAACGACCCAATGCAACATCTTGACTAAGCATTTTTCTGATTTTAGTAGAATTTTTTAATTTTTTGGCTTCCCAAACTGAACCAGGAAACATAATATTTCCAGGAGCTACTGCATTAATACGAATTTTTGATTTTCCAAGTTTTTTTGATTCATTATGTACAAATGTATTAAGTGCAGATTTTGCCGCTGAATAGGTAACAGGCCCTCCCGTATTTTCTATGCCTGCTATTGAAGATATACAAACTATGGTTCCGTATGATTTTTTTAAATATTTTTCCGCAGCTTTGATAGTATTGATTGCACTAAACAAGTTTACCCTAAACATTTCAATCCAGTCATTCAATGTTTCTTTCCCCTGTTGAACTGTTCTGCCACTTCCAACATTACAAACAAGAATATCTAATTTTCCAAATTGTTCAATAGTATGTTCAACAAGTAATTTACATTCATCAGGTTTTGTTACATCGGCTACAAAATAATCAGTTTTTGACTTCATTGTTTTCATAGCTCTTTGTAATGAGTGTGAATTACGCCCATTTAGCATAATATTACAACCTTCAACAGAAAGGTTTTGAGCTATTGATTTACCAATACCTTTACTAGAACCAGTCACAAGTGCTGTTTTACCATTAATATCCAATTTCATAATTTTAACTCAACCATATTTGTTTTCAAATTGATAATGTAATAGAATTTTAATAAATATGTATTTAGTGTGAATTTTTAGAATTAATCAGTAATTCTGCTACTTTGAAATCAAATTCAAAATCTATCATGTGACTATGTTCTCTGCTAATTTCATATGGTAACATTTTTGGTGTAAGACATTTACGTGTTTTTAAGAATTTTTTGGTCCAAAATACAAATAGGCCATCTATAATATATACAATCGGAGCATCCTGTCGGCGACTAATAACTTTATCAGTAGTTTTAGAAATTTTCAAAAATCCTTCTTTGTTAGGTTCCCACATTCCAAAATATGGGTTAGGGTGAGCCTTTATGGATGCGCACGTTGAATAGCAATCAGATTTTTTTAAAAGTTCTATGGCACCATTCATATCACTTGAATCTATAAATGGAACCGTACAATCACGATAAACAAATATTTCAAAATCAATACCTAATGAATTTAATTTTTTTACTGCGTGTAAAAGAACCTGTTCTTGTGGTGTTTTATCGGTTGCTAAATTTCTTGGTCTCATAAAAGGTACTTCAGCACCATACTTCTTTGCGATTGAAGCAATTTTTTTGTCCTCAGTTGATACAATCACATGGCTGAAAAGTTTTGATTCAAGAGCAGATTTAATCGTGTAATATATTAACGGTTTACCTGCAATTAGCCTGATATTTTTATTTGGAACACTCTTTGAACCGGCACGTGCTGGAATGATACAAATTGGCTTCATCATTCATTTTCTCAATTTTATATTTCTCTTAACACTTTTTTTGGACGTGAATCGTTCCATCCTTTTTCTGGTGAATATTGATCTAAAGTTATTGTGAGCGCTCTTCTTTCAACGTCTTTAGTTATCTGTCTAACACCATGTCCTGCATTAGGACCATCCTGAAAGATCATCACACTGTTATCTAGGTTATATGGTTCAAAAATCATGTTAGATTCTGTATCGTCAGGAGTGATGTATGTACCTCCAGGATCCCCCTTTTTCCAGTTTTTATTAAAATAAAGTAGGAAAACCAGAGAAGCAGGTCCAATATTATGAACATGAGGTAGTTGATATCCTCCAGTCGTTAAAAGAAGGAATCGAAAAGCTTTTGGTTTGTTAATAGGAACACCGGAAAATTTTTGAAAATTAGATATTAATTCGTCAGAAAATAAATAACGGTACAATTTATTCCAAGATTCACTGAAACTAGGATCTTCTACATAATCTTCATGTGGAGCATATGATTCTAGACCGTTGGTCCACCATTTTCTATGAGCATTTGTATCATCAGTAGATTCGTAAAACCAATTAGTCCCTCCCCCAGTAGCTAATTTTCTTCCTGACAATTCATCGCCTGACTTGATTGTTTTACTATCATCTTTTTTTGGATAAGTTTCGTATAATTGTTCATAGAAATCCCTAACAAAGAATTCTTCAATAAATGCCCATTTAGTGGGTTTATTCTCTTGAAAAGTCTTAGAATAAGAGAAAACACTCTCCCAGTTAATAATATCAGAATTTTTAGTCATTTTCAATTAAACCTTTTTTGTTCCAAGTCACGAGCATTAATTTTATAGATAACTGCAGTTATGTACCGTTTATATAATTTTTTTATAAATGGTCCTAACAACTTTGCTTTAAGCGACAATTTCAAATTAACATCAAACTTAACCACACTACCTTGATCATTTTCAATGCATATTACCTTAATTACACTACCTTTTGCTGGTCCTTCAATTATCTCTGTAAGTAATTCCTTATCTGATATTAGTTTGTGGCATGATTTCTGGACGAATGAAGATTTGAGTAAGGAAGTAAAAATAACACTTTCTTCAGTAGTGATTTCATTATTTTGTCTATCTAATATTTTAATTTCCTTTAATTGACCTGGAAAAAAATTTTTGTAGTATTCAAAATCAATTATAAAACTCATCAATTTTTCAGGTTTAAGAGGAGAATTGGTTGAAAACTGTAAATTTCCCATGAGTATAGTTCAAAAATGACATAAATATATTTCTCTATGAACTTCTTAATTTTGAAAATAATCAATTTTTAATAAATCAATAAGAATTGTTATAGAATCGTATTAATGATATTTATAATAAAATTATGAACATAAGACATGGCAAAGATTGAATTTGAGATGAAATTACCAGTAAACTCTAAAAGATTATATGAATTATCTGTAGCATTAAATTGAAATCTGCTATAGTAATTCAAACTCGAATGGGATCAACTAGATTTCCAGGCAAGGTGATGGTAGAGCTAAATGATAATCATAATGTCTTAGACTATGTGATTAATCAACTAAGATTTTCAAAATCTATCAAAAATTTGATAATTGCTACAACATTTCTTGAAGAGGATGATATTATTGTAGAATATGCAAAAAAAAATAATCTTGAATACTTTAGAGGAGAACCATTAGACGTATTAGATAGATATTATCAATGTGCAAAAAAATTTTCGTTAGAAACAATAGTTAGAATGACTTCTGACTCGCCTTTTCTAGATCCTCTAATATTAGATAAAACTGTGAACAAATTTCAGGAAGATGATTTTGATTTTGTATCAAACAATTTAATCAGAACTTTTCCTATTGGAATTGATACTGAAGTATTCTCTTTCAAAACATTAGAACAAGCTTGGAAAGAAGCAAAATTACCTTCTGAAAGAGAGCATGTAACTACATTTATTAAAAAAAATAAGGAAGTTTTTAAAATTTATAATTTAGAAAATAACCAAAAAATTCCAATATACAGATTAACAATAGATAGAAATGAAGATTTAGAATTTTTAAGAGCAATTGCATCTAATATAACAAAACAGCCAATATTGATGGAAGATATTTATGAATTGTTTTTGCAAAAACCTAAAATTCTTGATTTGTATAATGACGGAATGAATCTCACTGAAGGATATAACAAATCATTAAAAGATGATGAAGAGTTTTTGAAAAAATAGTTATTTCAATATATCTTCAAATTTCATATTTTTAATCCCCTTTCCAAATAATGAACCACCTTCAGTACAATTAATTGTTTTAACCCATTTTGGAGAGCGAGTAACTAAATCTAGAAATGCTTCACGGTAGAAATCAAAGATTGGATCAGATAGAACTTCTATTTGGAGATCAGTGTTTTTGATTCTTTTGAAATGTTTACTAGCTTCAGATTTATTATTCTTAAAAATTCTAAGATACTCATCGTAATGACGAGTTTTTTCTAAAGGTATGTTGATATCATGACCTAAATCTAATCCTATTAAGGCAACTGGAGAACACCCAAGTATTGCCCAAGAAAAAATCCATGCAAAAACACCAACGTTTCCACCAGTTTGCATACCTGGTAATCCAGTTGGGTTTGTTTTACTTTTTGACATCAAATTCATGATTTTATTGGTTGAACCAGGTTTTCTATAATCATCAATTAGCGGATGGAACCAGAAAATTTTAAGGCTATTTTTTTTACATAATTCAACTACTTCATGTCCGATACAAGTAGATAAGACGACTGAAATACCCTTACTATATTTTTGAATTATCTTGTCATCATATAATTTTATTGTAACATCCTTGGGTTCAATAGAAAGAACATAAAATTCAGAAAATTTTTCGGGAGTAATACCATTTTTCAAACATGGAATAAGCATCCTGTCAGTACAAATAATTGCGCCTTTATAGTTACTGTCTGATAAAATTTTCAAGTGATTATTTTTTTTTATACTAGGACCAGCGCCTATTACGACAGCAGATCTTTTTGGTTTATGATTTTTAATTGATTTTTTTCCATTCTTAAGTACGCTTAGTTGTTTAATGCTATTACCATTTAAAAAATCAGGGATGTTTCTTGCAAAATTATACATCCATAAATCTATCAGTTGTAACGTATTTTTCTGAATTAAATCAAAATTTTTACTTTGTTTCATTTCTAGAAAGTAAACCTCCAGTAACTACAAATCGTCTACAACAAAAACATCTTCTAATCCCTTTTCTCGAAAAACAACAAAAGATCCTTGAGCTGCACGTAACGCAAGTCTTTTATTTTCTAATTCTAGTCGTCTTTGTTTCTTTTTTGACTTCTTGTCAGCAGATTTATTACGTTTTGGAAGCTTGTAACTAGCTTTTGTTAAAGGCATACTAAACAGAATTTATAGACTGCTTTATAAGGAAATAAAAATTGAAAGTAATCATGAAGGTTCTTCTAATTAATCCACCTGTTAGACAAAGACAAGGACCACAGGACATTCCGGTAGGATTAGCAATGATTGCTAGCATTACTAAACAAGAGGGACATCAAATTGCATTTTTAGATCTAAATGCAAATCGTGTTACACTACAAGTTGCTGCAAACGAAATAATGATTGACGATTACGATATAATTGGTATTGGTGGACTTAGTAGTCAGTATAAAGAAATTAAACAAATTCTTCCCATATGTAGGCAAATTCATCCCGATGCATTAATTGTTGCAGGAGGAGGATTTGTTACTTACATGCCAGATAAAATGTTAAAATTAAGACCAGAAATTGACATTATTGCTATTGGGGAAGCAGAAGAAACTTGGGCTGATTTTCTTAGAGAGGGACCACATGGTGACTTTTCTAAAGTTAAAGGAATTGCGTTCAGGGACAAAAATGGAAAAATAATTTTCACAGAGCCTAGACCGCTGATTAAAGATATGGACACTCTTCCTTATCCTGCTTACGAATTATTAGATCTTGACAAATATTCTGAAAATTATCAGTTTTGTTTAAGTGAAGAAATGCTCACTACGAAAAGAAAAATTCACATGATAACTGAACGTGGATGTCCTAGACAATGCACTTTCTGTACCCATAATGGAATGAGTAGGTGGGACCAAATTGTTTCAATAGGTAAAGAAAAAGTAAGGGAATTAGACGATGAATTTGGTTTTCAACAAATTGCACGTTTTAATTCACCAAAGTTTGTAGTAAAACATCTGAAATTTCTTACTGAACAATATAATCTAGGATATGTCTTTATTGCAGATGAAAATTTAACATCAAACCGAAAAAGAACAATTGAATTATGCAATTTAATGATTAAAGAAGGTTTACCAAATAAAGTAAAATGGGGCACTGCAGGAGATGCTGCATCAGTAGATGATGATGTTATTGCATTAATGAAAAAAGCAGGATGCACCTTCATATCGTATGGAGGTGAAAGTGCAAGTGATAAAGTTTTGAAATATGATATTCAAAAAGGTACAACTAGAAAAAATAACCAAGATGCTGTTGACATTATGAAAAGGCAGGGAATGGAGCCTATAATGACATTCATGCTAGGTAATCCTCATGAAGATGTAAACGACATACTCGAAACAACAGATTTTTTTATAAAAAATAATCTTTCATGCGACCCATTCATTTGTACCCCATATCCAGGTACAAAACTATACTTGGATTATGAGCAACAAATTCTTGAACAGTTTGACGAGAGATTGGCTGAGGTCAAAAACTGGCCAGAAGGTTCAATTGATAAAGAACTACTTGCACAATGGAAAGAACAAGCATTAGACAAATTTCTAAGTTCGTTGGATGATGCTGATGTTTTAAGTGCCCACGTAAGTCAGGTTTTTAATCACCATGATCTGTTAGGATTGAAAGCCTTAATGTTTTCACATGATATGCCTAAAATTCTAAAAGTTGCTCATATGCGAAATTGGTCACATGATAAAAAATGGGCAGAACATTGTCCGGTTTGTACCGCAAAAAACGAAATAAGTCAATTAAGTCAGATTAATGAAGCCCTCTTTACCCCTACTGCTGCAACAGGGGAATCAGATCAGATTTAATTTTTTATCACCTTCTTTTTGAATTCTTGTGCTAAATTTTCAAGATTTTGTTTTTCTTTGATTAAAAATTCCTCCATATGAGATTCTGATATTTCTACATCAACCAAATTACCATCAAAATAGAAGTGTTTGTGATAATTTACCTGAAATCCAAACTTATCAAAAATAAACGAGTTTTCTTCCAAAATATCAAAATATTTTCCAACATAATCAGGATCTACTTTTTTTTCTAAAGAATTTTCAATTAGTTCACGTAGTTCGCTTTTAGAATTTAGTTTTGATACAGATGGTAGTAGAGTATAATCGTTATCTGCAAATGTTATAGCAGGTTTGTTATAGAATGCAGATTCTAGAGCAAGTGTTCCAGAGGCAGTTATTACAAGTTTAGATTTTGAAACAATTTTGATTGCGGGCACTGATGGGTGAACTAATCTAACTTTTGGATTGTTTTGCATCGATTTATAGTCAGAGATCTCTCTCCAATCCCTACCTGAACCTTGAGTTGGGTGTTCTTTAACAAAAAGTAAATAATTTTTGGGCATACATTTAGAAACGTATTCTACAGTTTTGACTTGATTTTTATAATCTGGTGCACTAAGTAAAAGTGAGCGTTCTGGTTCTTGCTGTAAGGGCAAGAAAATAAATTTTGTGTCATTTGGAATCTCTTGCAAAAAATTTTGATCGATATATTTTTTTCTATACCATCGTTTAATGATACTACTAATTTCATTGAACAAAACTTTTAGTTTTTTCCTTCCATAGTATGTATAATGTGTTTTTTCGTTACTATTATCCGAAAGTATCAATAATTGAAATGCGGCTTGCATTAATTTTATTTTTGAATTCTTGTGGCTTTGATAGAATTTTGAAACTTTCTTGGATAGAATTTTCGATTCTAAACGATTTTGTATGTCGTTGGAGGTAGTTGGTAAAGCTTTTCTATTCGCAAATAACTCATTAAAATTATCAAGTTTATGATAGGTTTCAGAAATATAGCAATGCTTTCCCCAATTTGCTGTATTAAGCATCAAAACCCTGATTCCTTTCTTTTTACATAATAAGTAAAATAGGTGATGTGGTCTCATTGCAGTTTCTGTGGTAAGAAAAAAATCAGGTTTAACCTCATCTAAAATTTCTTCAAATAGTTTACATTCCTTTTCCATGATTTCAGAAATCTCATGATCCGAGAATTTGTAAAAAGTATTGTAATAATCTATGAAAATTCTATCATTTTTAGCTAATTGCCATAAATCAATATCATATTTTTCTTCAAATGATTTTAGATAGTCTGGTTCTGATTTGATCTCCTGGTTCATAACATCATGATAAAACCAAGTTTTTTTGAATTCAACAAGTTTTTGACTCTGAAAAAAAGATTTTTGGCGGTTTGTAACATCTACAAGTGTAAAAAAATCTGTGTCATGGATTTTTTTCAAATAATATGCTATGCAAAAAGCTGTTGGTTCTGCATCTAGCCAAAAGAGAACCCTATTTGACATCTTAATCGTTTAATTTTTCACATCTCAATAAAGATTGTTACACATTTTATTCTATAATAGAGTGATAGCAAATCATCGTAATGATGATAAATCTGTTTTTTTTTCTTT
>Ga0257107_1000969_pt1 | contig 10739 bp, 8 predicted proteins | sample LP_taG_2_FD_190178 | JGI IMG/M metagenome (GOLD analysis project Ga0257107, IMG submission 190178) | Marine microbial communities from Northeast Subartic Pacific Ocean, Canada - LP_J_2011_P26_500m | ecosystem: Environmental > Aquatic > Marine > Oceanic | place: Canada: Northeast Subartic Pacific...
CTTCTACAGGTTTTACACGGAGTACATCCGGACCGAGAGTTGTACAGATCTCTACACATAGTGCACATCCTATACATCTCTGTTCGTCTATGTCTGGAAGTATTGCTATTGGCATTTTATTTCTAATTACATAGGTTAGATTTTGCTATTTAAACCATGAATGAGATCGTTAACAGCGTTATTAACACCGTTATTAAATTCAGTTAAAACTAGAAGATAAAAAAAGAAATAAAGAAAACGTGATAATCACGCTACTTTCTCATTGCGTCGATTTGACCAGATGTTACCCAATCCAATAATTCTGCAGAAGATGGATTAAGATCTGCTTTTTGAGCCATAAGATTTGCTACCCAAATCCAGTTAACCTGGTTTAATAGTGGTTTGTTAGCCTCATCGCCAGCACGTACCTTTGCAACTAGTGCTTGGTCTTGTGTTGCTAGCCATTCAGCGAATGTTCTACCCATAATTGATCATGAGTTAGGTTGCACTAATTAAAGCTTGTGACAATTGTATGTGATGAAGAATGTATTTTTAAAAAAAGAAGGTTTTAACGTAGAGATCAAAAACTGCATTCGTGGAAATAAAAGTTTTAGGTGCAGCTGGTGAAGTTGGGCGATCAGCTTTCCAAGTTAATTGTGATGGAACAAATTTTTTGTTAGACTATGGAGTAATGTTTGGCAGGCCAAGAGGAAGTCCACCAACATATCCACTACATGTAAAACCTAGAGATATCGATTCTGTCATAATAACACATGCACATCTTGATCATTCCGGATGTGTTCCTTCGCTGTTCGTTAGTGGTAATTGTAATGTTTATGCTACACCACCAACTTTTGAACTAAGTCAACTTCTAATTGAAGATATGCTAAAGATTGAAAAAAACGCTCACTCATTTGGAACACCCGAAGTAAATAATATGCTGGGTAAAGCAAAGGAGGTTGAATTTGGAGAAAAAGTCAGTAGAGGTAACGCCTCTTTTGAACTACGTTCATCTGGACACGTATTGGGGGGTAGCACTGTTTTACTTGAATCATCTGGAAAAAAATTGTTCTATACAGGTGATATTAATCTAAGAGGTTCTAGAATGCTACCTGCTGCAGATCTAGATATAGGAGATATTGACTTGTTGATTACAGAGAGTACATACTCACAGGCAAATCAGATGCCTAGATTAGAGGCAGAGCAGGGATTAATCGAATTTGCAAATGAAGTTATGGATAGAAAGGGAACTCTGTTTATACCTTCATTTTCAGTTGAGCGCTCGCAAGAAATTGCATGTGTTTTAAAAAATGCAAACTTCAAGCACCGTATAATTATGGATGGGATGGCTCTGAAAGTAAATGAGATAATTTTACGGCACCCAGAATATCTAAGGGAACCAGAAATATTCAAAGATGTAGTAAGACAAGTAGTCGCAATTAATGATCACAAAGAGAGAAAACGTGCTTTATCAGAGCCATGTGTTGTGATTTCTCCTGCTGGAATGCTTGTTGGTGGCAATGCGGTATATTATCTCCAACAATTAGCATTTGACGAAAGAAATGGAATAGCACTTGTATCTTATCAAGGAGAAGGAACTCCAGGAAAAAAATTATTAGAGACTGGTAAAGTCTCAAGCCGCGGGAAAGATCTTAACGTTGTAGCAAAAGTAAAGCAATTTCAGTTTTCAGGTCATGCAGATAGAGATAGTTTATTTGAAATGATAAAAAATATTAAAGGAAATCCAAAAGTTTTGACAGTGCACGGTGATGACGAATCATGCACAAAATTTGCTGAAGAGATAAATGAAAAATTTGGTCTCGATGCTCATGCACCAAAACTAGATGAAACAATTAGTATCTAATTTGACAAAAAATTTTCAGGTTGATCTTGATGCCAGTATAAACAGTGGCCAGGTGTTTTTATGGAAAAAAATAAATTCAAAATGGTATGGTATTGATGGAGAAAATGTTCTGGTTTTAGAGAAAAACTCGAAATTTGATCAAAGTGAGAAGACACTATTTAATTTTTTTAGACTTGATGATGATTTTAAAAAAATTTCATATGAATTGAAAAAAGATAAGATTGTACGCAAGGCTATAGAATTGAATCCAAATTTAAGACTGTTAAGACAAAATCCATTCCAATGCTATATTTCGTTTATCGTTTCATCAAATTCTAATATATCAAACATTCAGATGAGTTTACATAAATTATGTAAAAAATTTGGAAAAAAAGTAATAATTGATGGTTTTGATTTGTTTTTGTTTCCTAAACCAAATGTGATAGCAAAAGCATCAATAACAGAAATTCAAAAATGTGGATTAGGATATAGATCCAAATCTGTCAAAAGTGCATCGCTATCTGTAATGAATGGAGAAATTGATTTTGAACACCTGAAAAAATTAGATTATTACAATGCAAAAAGAGAATTAACAAAAATATCGGGAATCGGAAATAAAGTGGCTGATTGTATTATGTTATTTTCATTAGAAAAATTAGAAGCGTTTCCGTTGGACCGATGGATGTTACGCATATTACAAAAATATTATACAAAAGAATTTAAAATCTCTACAAAGACAATTACAGAAAAAACACATGAGAATCTTCATGATAGAATTGTTCAGCATTTTGGATGTCAGGCAGGTTATGCACAGCAATTTTTGTTTAAAATGGAAAGAGAATTGCATAAGAAGAAATGGTTGTAAAAACCCTTAATATGGAAAGTTATTGCATGATTCTTGGGCCTGTAGCTCAGCATGGATAGAGTGTTGGACTTCTAATCCAATGGTCAAGGGATCGAAGCCCTTCGGGCCCGCTTCACATAAGTTATTTATTTTAAAAAAATAATTGTAAACATAATGAAAGATATAGAAATTAAATTAGAAAGTAAAAATATTTCGCCGCATAATGAGATTAAAGGTGAGGTTATTGTTAATTATCCAGGATTATATGATGGTGTTGTGATAAATACTCAGATTATCGGTTCAAATGAGTTAGTTGTATGGAGTTCATACAATGGAAAAAAAATCACACAAAATGTTTCTCGATTGTTTATTAGTAAAGATGTAATGCCAGAAAACAAAGCTGAATTCACTGCATCTATTGAATTTGAACCAACAGAGACTCATGATGTAAAGTTTCGAGCATCAATTATTGAACAACATAAAGAAGTTGAAAGTGATCAATTATTTGCTACTTTTTCAGCCTAGAATCTTGATTTTGTGATTTCAACTGTACCTTTCATCCAAGGATGTGGCTCACAGTGATATTCAATTACTTTGGCGCCATTTGGTGGAGCGTCAGTAAATAGAAACTCGTATTCCTCACCTGGCATGATTACACCTGTTGAACCAAATTCACCACTCCAAGGATCAATAGTGATGCCTTTATCATGACTGTCAGGAGTTACTGTATGTGGTGTTTCATCATTATTTTTCCATATAATATGATTATCAATTGTGAGCTGCGCATGAACTAATTTTGGCACGTAATTATCTACCTGCTCTGGACTCGCTGAACCTGCTATTATATTGATGATGGTTTGCCCATTTGGATGCAAAATATGCTCATCAACTGAAACTTTTGTGTTTTCTTCTGGTAACCAATACATTGTATACCACCCAATTGTAACGCCCAAACCTACAATCACTACAAGAATTCCAATTCCGTATGCATGGCTGGAAGAAGGTTCAGTTGTGCTCAACAGCTTGCTTGGTTTCTAGAAGTCTTATAAAGCTTATTTAGAAAAAAATGTGTTTTTTCTATAGTTTCTTAAGATCAGATGTTCCAACACTATGATCTTTGTTAGTTTCCAAATTCACAGCATCAGCCTTTATTCCCGAAGTTTTAGGTTTTACCGCCGTCTCTGGGACTGGCTTGTCATCATTTGGTTTATCTATTGGGTTTACTCCTGCTCCATCTGCTAGAACATTACTAGGTGATGGAAGTTCTTTAGAATCCAAGCTTGTTATTGATTTTGTTTCTATAGTTCTTGCACCTGGAGGTGGTGGTGGTGGAATCTCTTTTGTTTTAGCCATTGCATATCTATACACATGGAACATTCCTGCAAATACTATCAAGATAAGACCAGCCAAGAACAGTGACATATTCTTCATTCCACTTATAGCTGCATTGTATGCAGCTATGTTCAGGAATACCTGAAATGCTATCAAGGCTACAATTACCCAATTAATCCATTTCTCTGATAGATTAATCTGGGATATCTTCTGTGGTCCATTTTGTTTAGCAAGTTTTGCCCGTCTCTCACCTTCTTTTGCAAGATGAATCATCATAAAACTAAATCCAATTCCTAATGGCACCAACAATATCATAACCGTGTACAGGTAAATTGGATCAATGACTAATCTTTCCACAAGAGGTAATGTGGAATCTGGTGGGATATAGAATCCCCAATAAGTCGTAACTAGTATTTGTGCAATTCCTACAATTCCAAATGATGTTATCCACGGTCTGTCTTTCCATGAGAACTTTTTGTATCTATCAACAAATGGAATAATCAGCAATGACAGTATGAACAGCCCGGGCCATAATACCCCAGTTGTAAATTTGTCATACTGTGTTCTCAAAAATGCGTATAAACCAGTTAGATACCACTCCGGTACAGTAATTCCAGGCGGCACAGTAGGTTGGAACTTGAATCCAAGATCAACAGGGAATACGCCACCAGTGATTAGGATTGCACCTGAAATTGCCATAACCATTGGTACATCAAATACTAAGAATCGTGGAAAATGAACTGCCATCAAACCCAGCATTACTATAGGTAGAATAAACACATGTTGCGTATAGAATCGTAACACAAAATCATGGAATCCACTTCCAAATGCTGCATCACGGATTACTGGCCCTGCAATCGGTATAGAATTTGTCAGTGATGCTGCAATACTAATTGCAAGCTCTGCCCTTTCGCTGAATATTATATCATAACCAGTAAATGCTTCTAGGATTGTAACTGTTCCTAATATTACACCAGTAACCCACAAAATTTCATTTCTAATTTTATATCTTCCACTAAAATATTGATAGTACATATGTAATATCGCAAGCATTACCATTGCATTGGAACCATGATAGTGTATGTTACGTATATGAAATCCAAATGGAACGTCGTTATTGATGAATTCTACGCTATCCCAAGCTCTATCAAGTATTGGTTCATAATAGAACATTAGCAGTGCGCCAGAAACACCAAGAATAATAAACGTGATGAACGTAAGCATTCCCAAGAACCCAAACGGACTTACAAATCTTGCAGGGAATGAAAATTTTATTGCAGTGAAAATTGTTCTGTCAATACTATCCCAGATCCAGTAAATGAATGCAAGGGTACCGTTTCTTCTAACTTGTGTGGCGGCCATATCCTATAACTCCATTTGCGTTTGGTCCCCATATTGGGGGTAGTACGAAAAGATAACCATCTGAATCAGCTTCAAAATTTAATTCTGGTAAAGTGTTAGATGGTGCTGCTTGTAACGATGCAGGTCCTGCGAATGCTGTTCCTGTTCTTGGATCATACATACTTCCATGACAAGGACATTCACCTCTCATGCGTCCTTCTTGTGGCCAGTATTTCCATACACACCAAAGATGCAAGCAAATCATACTGTATGCTCGAAATGATGACACACTGTTTTTATCGCCACCAAATTTTTCAGGTAGTCTAATGAATTGCCATTTTCTAAATGCCTCCTCGTCTAAAACACGGTCACCTGTTTTTGGATAAGTGATGATTTCTGCATGATTTATTGGAAAAGTGTTGAGGTTTGCTTGAGTGCCATCTGGTAATTCTACTGGAACTTTTTCGGAAGTAGCAGATGATGGATTTGGAAGAAAAGTGCCCCATGGAACAAAAGGTGCAAAAGCAAGACCCGTACCTGCGGCACCCATTAATTTTAGAAAATCTCTTCTAGATAACTTACCAGTACCCTGACCAGACATTTAGTTTCAAATCTTCTCAGATTGGTTATAAACCTTATTTCATCAAGTGGTAACTATCTTCCGCCTTCTTTGTGAAAAAACTGTTCTCACTATGATCGCTACCCCAATTACAATTACAATTACAATTATAACCAATATTAGAGTAGAATCAAATTCTATTTGGACTGGTGCTTTTGGTATGTCTACTATTGTATGATCTACTGTAAACATAATATCCCGAGTCAGTGAATTTCCTGCTTTATCAATCACCAGTATGCTAATTTGGTACTGACCATCATCTACGTCAGTAGTGTTAAACGAATATGTTGTTTTGTCTACAATCCTTTCACCGGTTGGAAGTAGAAATGTAACCTTATCTTTTTCAGGTAGATTATCATCACTCAATCTTAGATCAATAAAGAGATTGTTTGAGATTGAAGTGTTATTTTTTGGTGATTTTATTTCTAATTCTGGGGCTTCGATATCTACAATAAAATCAAACGATTTAGTTGTTTCAAGACCCACACGATCATTTGCATTAATTGTTATAGTGTGTAAACCGCTAGAAACATTTGACAAGTTAAAACCGCCTGATGGAACTTCAATCTTATGTCCATCTAGAAAATAAACAACGCTAGCCAAATTATCTTCTATGATTTCCGGTAAAATTTTATTTTCTGTATTAACAACATCTGGTAGAACTAATATTATCTCTGGTGGTATATTGTCAGGAGTTATTGTAGTGAATTTTGCCGCGAGTGTAATAGGCTCTGTAATCTCCTTGCCCTCAAACAATGTTGAATGAACTAAAAATGAGTAAGTTCCTGTTTGGTTAATTGGTACAAATAATACAGTAGATGTATCATCCTTGTTTTTTACAGGAAAGAATCCTCCACCTTCACTAAAAGGAGTTGTGCCAAGCCAATCAAGTGAAGGCCAACCCATAAAATGACCAAATACACCAGTGGGTACATTAGTTGAAACAATTTTTCCTTGTGGATCCAATGCAAAAACAGAAAGATTTGTATTTTTTTCTTTCCATGAAAATTCAATTGCTCCAGAATTAATTGTCTCATCATCAATGTCTATGAAGTACTGTTTCCAATCACCTGCCATGTAACGGTTTGTCATATCAAATGCGCCTTTAACAAAACCATTTCCATAATTTACACTGTTTTGTTCTCCATGAATTACAACTGGAATATCTTTTTCTGCGGGATGTTTAATTGCGTAACTAATTGGAACACTAAGTTTGTGGTAGTCTCCCTCAAACATTAAAAAGCCATCATATATTCCAGTTTCTTGATCTGGAGTTGTTGTTATAGTTGAATTCATTTCAACACTGCTCAATGGTGGAATAGAAATATTATTTTGATCAACTGATAAATCATTCCAAGAGTCTTTTCCAAAGTAATTTGCAGTTAATGAATAATTCATTGCTGTTGAATTTTGGTTTATTCCACCGGTCCAAAACGAAAATCTTGATGGGACCGGGTATACACCAACCACTGGTGTATCTTCAAATTTCTTATCTGGTTCGGTAACACGTAATTCTTGAACAGTGCCCCAAGAACCACCTCTATTTACTAAGGAAAGTTCATCGCTTGAAATTTCAGTATCACTATTTTTATCATTCCAGTCATAAAGATAAAGAGATGATATTCGCAAATCATCTGCATAGATTGGATTTGTTTTATTCATGAAGGTTTCAAATTCAAAATTTGCGTTCAAAACTAGTAATGAAGAATTGTCTGGGAAGTTGGTGTTAGATGTTGAATTTTGCTTGCTGGGAACATCAGATGTAAAGTTGGCAAGAGGAATGTAATTTGCTCTATATGTTTTTGATTTATTTAAAATTGAATCTTGTAGATGAGTCTCCGTTATTCCGTCTAGAGTTAGTTTTTCAAGTAACTTGAGTTTCTGAGGGATTACTCTTATGTCCAGTGTCTTATTTGTAGGGTTTTCAATAGTGAATGTTGTTGTGCTGGTTGTGCCTGGATCAAGCCTACCTCCAAACCAGCTAGTTTGTGGTACATCTTTTAGGGGTATTACGAATCGTTCAAAGCCAAATGCTGTTGCATTAACATTATTTATTGACTCGTGAAGAATTGACTCTATATTTGATGTTCCCATAGAATTATGCACAATGAATGTTCCACCATGACCATTAACACTTCGTACGGCTTGAAGTGAATCTACCAATCCTGAACCTTGAGTAAACACATCGTTCTGCAGGTCAGTAGCAGATGACATTAGGATATTCTTTACATCATATGGTGCAAAGTCTTCCGATTTATCATTAAGACTTTGAATAACAAGTGCGGCACTTCCAGAAACAATTGGCGCAGCCATACTTGTTCCACCAAACAAACTAAATGGCTCATCAGTAGAATCATCCGAAGTTTTTGTAACTATAGTCGGCGTAAAACCATATGCGCCAATACTCATCAAGTCAGGTTTTGGATCACCAATTAAACTAGGTCCTCTACTTGAAAAATCTACAACGTGATCTGCATGAGTGGTTGTGTTTCCAAATCTTGGTTCATCTTTGAATGGATCATAGCCAACAAATATGTTATTTGTTGTTGCGCCAACAGTGATGGCAGATGGTGAAGCGCCTGGTAAGCCAATGGTACCATATCCATGACCTGAATTTCCTGCACTTACTACCATCAATACACCAGGATAATCATCAGAGAGTGAACCTGGTACATACAATGCACTAGTGATTAGTGATATTAGATCATAACCTGGTGCATACTGAAATGCTGGAAACTTGGATACCCCCCAACTGTTAGAAATTATATCTGCTCTTGGTTTTCCAGAAAATTTCCATTCTATATCATCATTATCGAATCCTGCAGACCAAAGCCATGAATAGACAATGTCTCCAAACCATAATGCCTTTACGGGAATTATTTTTGCGTCAGGTGCAACGCCTTTGATTGTAAATTTCTTGGTATTGTTGTAAATGTCATATTGCTGAATTCCTTTTGAAACAATTGTTGCAGCACTTGACGTGCCGTGACCATACGGATCAGTCATTACACCGAAAAATTCTCCATCACTGTCCATTGGTGCCAATAATGTCCCATTCATTGCGCCTATCGTATCATGTATTTCTGATTTATCGTTAATTACACCATAAATATCAAGAACTTGGGCTCCAACAGTTCCTGCACTGTAATCAAATTTTCCATCATCGTCAAAGTCATAGACTAGAAATTCGTTTCCATCTCCAAGTTTTATTGAAGTTTCATCTGTAAAATCAAAATCATAATCAGGTCCATTATCATTACTATTTTTTGTATAATCTTTCCATGATGTTGACATATCAGCTGTTATCGTATCATAAATTCCTGGCTTTTCGGAATCAGTAACTAATACAGGAACTACTTGTAGTTTTGATAATGCTGCCTGGTACATAACACCCAAGCGATAAATTCCACTTTGGGAAACAATGTAATCATGCATGTTTGTACCAATTTTCATATCATCATTTATTGTTCCATTAAGTAATGGAGAACTTCCAATCATAGGATACAACGAGTTATAGACTGAGAGACTTGTTCCATTGCCTGCTTGTACAAGATTTAGAAACACTCCATCATTTTTTGCTTTGAGATATACAGATGAAGTGGTGTTTAGACCGGAGATTTTATACGATGAAAAATTTTTCATAGTTCCATATTTGTCTATGTTAGCGGCAAATGTGGCATTCGTAATAATTATTCCTTGACCATCAGCATCAAGCATAATTGGTATGTTTTCATCATCTCGTGCAACCGCATGTTGCATATCTGGATTTGAAAAATCAACTCCAGTGTCTACTACCGCAACTGTAACACCCTTTCCAGTAACATTATACAGATTATGTACCTCCCTAGAATTTGCAAGGTTACCTATTTCAGAAACTTCTGAGTGGGAATCATAATCTGTATACTTTGAATGAAAATCTAAAGAAAAATCTTCCATTATATGAAGTCCGGTTGATTCCAAATGTGCAATGTTGTTTTCAGGTAGTGTTACAATTGAAAAAAATCCATTAGAAGAAGAAACAGAATTAGAGATACCATTTGTCAAATAATGTATGTCGTTTACAGAGCCATGACCAAATACGATGTATCGCTTTAACTTTTCACCATTATCCAATCCGTTGATCGTGATTATGTCAGAAGTTTTTTCTGTGATGTCAAAATTAACAGAAGGCGAATTTTGTTCAACCATGTCCCCTCCAAAATATGCAAAGGATTCACTAGATATTATTGGTACAAGCAATAAAATGAAAAAAAATAATGCTAGTTTGAGCATGATCATGAAATGATTCCTAGAATAATTATAACTATCTTCTTCTTGCAATAATAACAATTTGCAATGCGAGAATTATCGCAATAGATGCCACAATTGGGAATAATAGCGCATTAAGCTGAGATGAGCCCTCCTCTATGTTTACTACAGAGGTGGAAATTGTATTAACGCTTTCATCAATGTTTGTACTTGCTGTCTCTAATGTTGCACCAAACTTTGATGTTTCTGTCTTTAATCTTTCAAGTTCCTCTGCAGTTTCATCTAGAACTTGGTTCAATTCTAAAATTTGTTCAGATATTCCACTAATGTTTTGTGTAAGAATCTGTGTTGCGGCACTACCATGTGAAATGTTTCCTTCATCAAATGCAACCATGTGAAATACATAAGTTCCCTCTAACCCAGGAAAGTAATCTACAAAGTACAAGCCTTGATGTAATGTACTTAACACCTCATCAAGATTTTCTACTTGTCCGTTTGGTAAATGAATGTGTGATGTTCCAAGAATTTCTTGT
>Ga0257107_1000970_pt1 | contig 10737 bp, 10 predicted proteins | sample LP_taG_2_FD_190178 | JGI IMG/M metagenome (GOLD analysis project Ga0257107, IMG submission 190178) | Marine microbial communities from Northeast Subartic Pacific Ocean, Canada - LP_J_2011_P26_500m | ecosystem: Environmental > Aquatic > Marine > Oceanic | place: Canada: Northeast Subartic Pacific...
ATTGGGTCAATCAAGTAGATGGCATTTTCAGTGTATTTTTTCAGACTCTTTGTAAGTTTTTCACTGGTAATCCTTGCTTTAATCAGGGTCTCATCATTGACTGTTGGGGTTGAGTTATTTTCAATAATAATCATTCTTTGAATGCGGCGCATGTCAGCATTCATAAGTGTACGAATAGTTTTCATATCTGCAACTGCTTTTTCACAAATGTTGTTGCAACTACTTGAGACGTAAACCATAGTCCATATGCCTTGCAAAGAGGCACCATCATCAATCTCTATATCGCCCTCTTTAGTCGCTATTACAGGTCGAACCAATTCTCCATAATTAACTGTACTTTCACTGAAATAGTTTGGGTTGGCATAAAAAAATAGCGTGCCAAAAGCTATTGGCAATATAAACATAGCCAGCAACATCCAAAATTCTTTTTTTGCCGTCATTGCTTTCCTTGAATCAAAAGTGCGTAATCATACGCTGTTGAGACTTAAAACTCAATACGCTTTAGAGTCGAACCTCAATACCATTTTCCTGCATTGATTGTTTGGCTTCTTTAACAGTATATTCTCCAAAATGAAAAATGCTAGCTGCTAAGACTGCATCAGCGCCGCCTTCAAGAATGCCTTCTGACAAATGCGATAAGTTACCAACTCCGCCAGAGGCAATTACAGGTACATCTACGGCATCAGATATGGCCCGAGTTAAGGCTATATCAAAGCCATCCTTTGTACCATCCCTATCCATAGAGGTTAGCAGCACTTCACCAGCGCCACAATCTCCCTCTGTCATCTTCACCGCCCACTCGATAGCATCAATGCCAGTTGGTTTACGTCCGCCGTGAGTATATATTTCCCATTTCGGTGGATTATCAACAACTCGCTTAGCGTCAATTGCGATAACGATACACTGTGAACCAAAACGCTCAGAAAGCTCCTGAATAAGCTTGGGATTCAAAATCGCTGCAGAGTTAACCGCAATCTTATCAGCGCCAGCATTTAACATGGCACGTACATCTTCGGCCTTGCGAATACCGCCACCGACAGTGAGCGGAATAAACACTTGTTCAGCTATTTTTCCTACCATAAGCGCAGTTGTATTACGTCCCTCATGTGAGGCCGTAATGTCGAGGAAAGTAATCTCATCAGCCCCTTCATTATCATATCGCTTTGCAACCTCAATCGGGTCTCCTGCATCCTTAATGTCAATAAATTGAACGCCCTTTACGACACGTCCATCACGGACATCAAGGCATGGAATAATGCGCTTTGCTAAACTCATGATGGATAATTTTACCGTATAAAGCCTAGCTAAACTGCTTTGCTATTCTGGTAAAAATAGTATTATACGAAACCCCTGAATTGCGTCTGCAAGGCAGTTAATAGCAATGAAACTTTACTTTGGGTTTCACAGGCCCTGTGGGTATAATTGCGCTCTATGGGTTCTGCTAATAACACATCAGCAAATAGAGTTAAAGCGCCTCCAAAACACATAGCCATTATCATGGATGGCAATGGACGTTGGGCAAAATCAAAAAACCTGCCACGCTCTAGTGGACACCAAAAAGGCGTGAAAAGCGTTCGTACAATTGTCAAACATTGTGCTAAGATTGGTGTTAACACCCTCACACTCTTTGCCTTCAGCAGTGAGAACATGAATCGGCCCAGCGGAGAAGTTAGTCTGCTATTTAAATTATTTCTCACGGTACTAAGGAATGAAACAAAGAAACTAAAGGATAACAACATCAAACTTGACATCATCGGCGATCTGTCTATATTCTCTCCCGAAATTCAAGACCTTGCCGAAAAGGCACAACAACAACTTCAAAACAATACCGGCCTTAATTTAGTGGTTGCTGCTAATTATGGAGGTCAATGGGATATTACAGAAGCCGCTAAAAAGATTGCCACCAAAGCGGCCAAAGGGGAAATAAATCCTGAAAGCATTGATAATAAAGTATTTAGCGTTCATACAGCCTTGGCGCAATACCCTAGAGTCGATCTATTGATTAGAACCAGTGGAGAGGTTAGGATTAGCAATTTTTTGCTCTGGGATATTGCTTATAGTGAGCTATACTTTTGCGAAACATTGTGGCCTGATTTTAATGCTAATGAGCTAGATATAGCTATCAATAACTTCCATTCGCGTGATCGTCGCTTTGGCGAAAGGAATGGCGAAAAATAATGCTAATTAAGAGACTATTGACAGCAGTCATTTTAGTTCCACTGGTTATTATGGCGGTTCTAAAATTAGACAGCTCGGAGTTTCTCTTGGTCATGATACCTCCTCTTGCCATTAGCTCTTGGGAGTATAGTAGTCTGATTAAAATGAGGCGTTGGCTTGCAAAGGCTTTATACGTTTCAGCTCTGATGACAGCTGCTTATTTTTTAAATCAAACGCCGTTCTTGTTAATGCCACTTTTAATTATCACGTTTCTTTGGTGGGTTATTAACTCCTTCTGGATTATTAGCTTCCCTAGACATACCCACTATTGGAATAGCTACTTAGCAACAAGACTAGTTAATGGCTTTTTCTTTTTTGTTCCATTGCTTATTTCACTATCAGCACTGCATCAAATCGACAGTACGCTTGTTTTATTGTTGCTTTCTCTAATCTGGGCTGCAGATAGTGGCGCTTATTTCGTTGGCCGTGCGATTGGAAAAAATAAGCTTCTTCCAGGCGTAAGCCCTGGCAAAACCATTGAAGGAGCTGTAGGTGGGGCGCTATTCTCTCTAGGAGTAATGTTTATATATGTTCATTTTGGTTTTGAAAACGCTACCTTTGAGCTGTATTTTTTCTATGGTATTTTATCTCTGGTTGTTACTCTTACCTCGATTCTTGGTGATCTTTTTGAAAGCCTTCACAAGCGTATTGCAGGTGTTAAAGATAGTGGTATTTTGCTGCCTGGTCATGGTGGCTTGTTTGATAGGATAGACAGCCTAACCGCCTCAGCGCCAATCTTTTTTCTAGCCTACGGTTTTCTCACATGAAAAACATTTGTATTCTAGGTGCTACTGGTTCAATTGGACTCAACACCTTGGATGTTATTTCGCTTCACCCAAACAAATACAAGGTGTTTGCACTTAGCGCAAACACTGACTGGGAAAAAATGCTTAAGCTCTGTGAATCATACAGACCAACCTATGCGGTACTAGTTGACCCAAATGCTGCTGAACATTTACACAAATTGGCGCCTGAAGGTATAACTGTTTTGTCTGGTGAGGAGGCTCTTGCCAAGGTTGCAGCTCACCAAAAAACGGACTATGTCATGGCTGCTATCGTAGGCAGCGCAGGAATGTCTTCTACACTTGCCGCAGCAGAGGCGGGAAAACGCATCATGTTGGCCAATAAGGAGTCTTTAGTACTAGCTGGCAACTTGCTAATAAATGCAGTCAAAAAGTCTGGCGCAGAATTGATACCTGTTGACTCTGAACATAGCGCAATTTTTCAGTGCCTTCAAGGAAGTCATGTTGGACTTAGCAAAATTCAGCTAACCGCCTCAGGAGGGCCATTTCTTAATACGCCGTTATCAGAGCTTGCCTTGGTAACCCCAAGTCAGGCATGCAACCACCCGAACTGGAAAATGGGACGAAAAATATCTGTTGACTCTGCCACTCTGATGAACAAGGGACTTGAAGTAATTGAGGCACATTTTTTATTCACCCTAAAGCCTAACCAAATTGAGGTCGTCGTTCACCCACAAAGTATTATTCATTCGCTTGTTCATTTTGACGATGGTAGTGTTTTATCTCAGCTTGGTCTACCCGACATGCGAACCGCAATATCCTATGCGCTTTCTTATCCAGAGCGACAAAAATCTGGAGTCGCATCACTGGACTTAACACAACAACCGTCTTTAGAGTTTTTAACACCTAATTTAGAGGCTTTTAGTTGCCTTGGGTTAGCTTACAATGCGCTAAAAATAGGAAAAAATGCCCCTGCCACTCTTAATGCAGCTAATGAGATTGCAGTGGAGGCATTTCTTAATAATCAAATAGGTTTTCTAGATATTAGCAAAACCATAGAAAACGTCCTTGATGCCACCCCCACTGTAAATCTTGACACGCTTGCAAGTGTCGTGGAAAATGACCAACTTTCTCGACAAATAGCGCAGTCTGTTATTGAATCCCGTGCCTAATAATAAAGTACTATCTTTAAGCAAGTTTATGTTGCTTGCAATTGCCTTGATGATCTCTGTTTTAATGCCTACAGCCAAGGCAGACGGAAAGCATGATTTTTACTTTGAGGCATCTAGAGGAGACGTCTTTTACAAGTTTTTTTATAGTACAGGGCTTTCTGGAGAGCTTTTAATAAAACTCATGGGCTCAGATGAGAGGGCGCAAAGGCTAAACCATATTTACCCAGGAGATAAATTTAAAATTGCACTTGATGACAACCACAATCTCAAAAAAATCGTCTTTGCCCCTCTGAACGCAAACCCAATGCTTATAAGTTATTCAAAGCAAAAGTTTAGCTTTATTGTTGTCAACATTCAGCCCACGCAAGACATAACACATTCAACAATTACTATTAATAAGTCTCTTAATTACGATGCCAAGCAGGCAGGCATTGAGGCTAAAGTCATTAAGCTGATGGTTGATAATTTTTCTTGGGAGCTTGATTTCAGTAGAGATCTGCGCAAGGGCGACAAGTTTGTGCTTGCCTGGGATGGCGAAAAAACACCTTGTGCTATGATTTTTGTCGGCGACCGAAAAACTATTGCTCTTTTTGCTTACAAGAATTCTGCAGGTCAAAAAAAATACTACACATCTGAAGGAAAAACTCTCAATGATTCTTTTAGCTTCCCGCCATTAAAAAAATATACCCGCATTAGCTCAACTTACCAAAAAAGTCGCTATCATCCAACACTTAAAGTATGGCGATCCCACCTAGGAACTGACTTTGCTGCACCAAAAGGTACACCTGTCTACGCCTCAGCAAAAGGCGTTATTAAATACTTAGCTACATTGACTGGTTACGGCAATGTAATCTACTTAAAACACGGAACCGACTATCTCACTGTTTATGCTCACTTGGCGGGCTTCAAAAAAGGCTTAAGGTCTGGAGATAAGGTCTCTAAAGGACAAGCAATAGGTTTTGTTGGAAGCACCGGTCAATCAACCGGCCCACACCTGCACTATGAAGTTCGCATCAATGGCGTCCACCATGATGCTGAGAAGGTCAAGCTCTCGAAGCAGTCTTTTGTTCCAAGCGGTGCAATAGCGAGCTTTAAAGAGAACTCAAACCACGTGCTCTCAGAATTAGGAATAAAATTAACTCTCTTCTGATTGGCTCCTTGTCTCAACAGAGACAAACGTTCAAGACATTCCTTTAAAATAAAAACTTTATATTAAGCTGGGGTGGTTATGCGAACCCTTACAAAAACCAAATTAAGTTTGCCACTTCTCCATAGAGGCAAAGTTAGAGATATTTTTGATATTGACGATGCCAACATGCTGATTGTTACTACTGACAGACTCTCAGCGTATGATGTTGTGTTTGATCAGCCCATTCCTGAAAAAGGAACGGTCCTCACCTCTATAGCAAATTATTGGTTTCAGAAAACCGAACACATTGTTCAGAACCACTTAACTGACATAAGCCTTGAAGAGGTGTTGTCAAAAGACGAAGCTGAAATGCTTGCAGGTAGAGCAATTATCGTTAAAAAGCTAAGACCTTTGGCCATAGAGGCTGTCGTTAGAGGATATCTAATCGGCTCCGGATGGAAAGAATATCTTTCATCTGGAATTGTTTGTGGCATTCCGCTACCACAAAACATGAAACTTGCCCAGCAACTCTTAAAGCCTCTCTATACTCCTTCTTCAAAAGCGGACGTTGGCGAACATGACGCCAACATCTCCTTCAAAGAGACAGAAGCTCTTGTCGGTAGTGCGCTTGCATCTCAAATCAAGGATGTGAGCTTAAAAATCTATCAATTTGCTGCAGAACATGCTCTCAATTGTGGCATTATTATCGCTGACACGAAGTTCGAATTTGGCCTAGATAAAGACAACCAACTAACCCTAATGGATGAAGTGTTAACGCCAGACTCTTCAAGGTTTTGGTCTGCTGCAGATTATCAGCCCGGAAGCAGCCCAAAAAGCTACGACAAACAAATTATAAGAGACTATCTGGAAACGCTTGATTGGAACAAGAAGCCGCCTGCTCCTAGATTGCCAGATAACATTATGGCAAAAGCTGCAGAAAAATATCACCAAGTTTATTCAATATTATGCAACTGAGTGGACACATAGATAAAATGCAAACTTCCTTAGAAGAGGGTATGGCTCATTACAAGCTCTTGTTTGACGACCAACAGTTCGACATGAACTCCCTTGTGGGGCAACATATTGAGTTTACATTTAACAAAACAATACGATGCGCCAATCCAGAATGTAAACGCATTACTCCTAAAAGTTATTCACAGGGATACTGCTTCCCTTGTGCGCGCTCTCTGGCCAGGTGTGACTTATGTATTATGAGGCCTGAGACTTGTCACCACCACCTTGGTACTTGTAGAGAGCCTGAATGGGGGCTGTCAAATTGCTTTACTCCCCACATTGTCTATCTTGCAAATTCTTCAGGAATTAAGGTTGGCATCACCCGCAAAACAAACACGCCTAGTCGCTGGATTGACCAGGGCGCAATCAGTGCATTGCCAATACTTGAAGTAAAGACACGCCTTGAATCAGGCATTATTGAAAAGGCCCTAAAGTCGTTTATCACTGATAAAACAAACTGGAGAGTAATGCTAAAAAACGAAACCGAGCCCGCAGACCTTGTTACTACTAAAGTGTCTTTATTAGCTGAAGTTTCTAGCCTTGTAGACGAACTCGACGCAAAAACCTTCCAAGCCGATGTCGTAAATATTGACTACCCTGTGCTAAAATACCCCACCAAGGTTGTCTCTTTAAGCTTTGACAAAAACCCCGTCATATCAGGCTTTTTAAATGGGATTAAGGGACAGTATTTATTACTTGAAGGCGGTGTGCTCAATATACGAAAGTTTAGCTCATACCATCTAACACTCTCCACTTGATGACATATGAAACTCACTGCAAAAGAATTTAGAAGCGAAAAAAACAAACGCTTGACTCTGCTCGGAATGTCAGGCGTTGGCAAAACGCACCTCGCAAAACTTATCGGAGAAAATGGTGGGTGGTACCATTTTTCAGGCGACTACCATATTGGAGCAACCTATTTAAGGGATGAAATCATTAACAACATTGCCAATAAAATGAAACAAGACCCTTGGCTTCAGAACCTATTAGACAACCAATCTATTAGTGTTAATAGTCAGGTTACCTTTGACAATCTAGAGCCCATTTCTGCGTTCCTTGGAAAAGTAGGCAACCCAGAAGAAGGTGGTCTTGCGATTGACGAATTCATTCGCCGTCAAAGTCTTTTTCTGGAGGCAGAAATCAAGGCTATGTATGACGTTCCAAAATTTATCAAACAATCCCAACAATCAGGATATGACAATTTCATTAACGACGCAGGCGGCAGTTTGTGTGAGCTGGAGGATAAAAAACTTTATCAACTTTTGGCCAAAAACACGCTGATTGTCTACATTAAAACAAATAAAGAAGCCGAGAGTGCGCTCATAGAGCGGTCCAAAACCCAACCCAAGCCAGTGTACTATCACCCCGACTTTTTTGAGTCCACCCTGCAGTTCTACCTTGAAAAAAACAGCCTGGACTATGTTGCCCAAATAAACCCTGATGCTTTTGCGCGCTGGGTTTTTCCAAGACTGATTGAAGACCGCCTAGTAAAATATAAGACGCTTGCTGATCAGTATGGCTGCATCATAAAAGTCGACGATCTTTATCATTGCCATTCTGCAGACGATGTTATTAATCTTATTGCTGGAGCTCTAGACTGATATGCCATTAATAGCTCATTCCGAACTTCCCTCATTTCAGCGCCTTAAAAAACAAGGCGAAGCAATTCTTTCACAACATAGGGCGGAACATCAGACCATACGTGAGATTCATATTGGTCTATTAAACATGATGCCTGATGCTGCGCTTGAGGCCACTGAACGACAATTCTTTCGCCTGGTTGGCCACTCAAATCAGATTGCACAGTTCTATATGCATCCCTTCTCTCTTTCAAACATTAAAAGAGGAGCGCAAGCAACTAAGCATCTAAAAACACACTACAAAACTTTTGACGAAATTAAATCTCATGGGCTTGATGCGTTGATTATTAGTGGCGCTAATGTTTCCCAGGCCAATCTTGAACTTGAGCCATTTTATGAACAACTAAGAGAGGTGGTAACCTGGTCTTATGAAAATGTAACTTCAACGCTATGCTCTTGCCTGGCAACTCATGCTGTTTTGGAATTCAAGTATGGCCAAAAGCGTCAACCTGTCGGCAAAAAACATTGGGGAGTCTTCCCTCACCATGTGATTGACAGAACCCACCCCTTAATCAGCGGAGTTAGTACTCGTTTTGACATTCCTCATTCTCGTTTTAATGAGATCTCTGAGTCACAATTTGATGAAGCAGGTGTAAAGATTTTAGCCAAAAGTTCAATTGGTGTTCACCTAGCCGTGAGCCCTGACTTATTTAGAATTGTATTCTTCCAGGGTCACCCAGAGTATGACACCATAAGCCTTCTCAAAGAATACAAAAGAGATGTTGCGCTTTGCCTTGAAGACAAGGAGTTAAGCTATCCACCCATGCCTAGCAATTACTTATCGATACAAAACCAGGCCATATTAAACGAATACCGTGCCAATCTTGACTCCGGCAAAATGTTAATTAAAGACTTCCCAGAGTCGCTTATTTCAAAAACTCTTGACAACACTTGGCACGATAGCGCTAACGCAATTATTAATAACTGGATAGGTTGCGTATATCAAGTAACTCACGAAATAGTCGGCAAACCATTTATGAGCGGCATCAACCCGGACGACCCACTTAGCCTTAAGAAGTGACAAGGTTCGCCAAAGATCTATTGGTCTGGTTCCAAGAACATGGAAGAAAAAATCTGCCTTGGCAGTCAAGCCCTCCTGATATTTATCATGTTTGGTTATCCGAAATTATGTTGCAGCAAACACAGGTCGCCACTGTCGTTGACTATTTTAATAACTTTATCATTAACTTCCCAACATTGGTTGATCTCGCAAATGCAGACGAGGAAGAAGTTTTGACTAGTTGGGCAGGGCTTGGATACTACAGTCGCGCAAGGAACTTGCACAAAAGCGCTAAAATTATTTTATCTGAATATCAGAGTATCTTTCCAAACAGCTATTCTGAATTGATAGCCCTTCCTGGGATTGGCGAGTCTACAGCAGGCGCCATCTTGTCGCTAGCATGTAACCAGTCTCAACCAATTCTTGACGGTAACGTTAAACGCGTCTTAAGCAGATACCATAGAGTAGTTGGACATTATAGCAATTCTAAAGTTTTAAATGAGCTCTGGCGACTTGCGAAATATCACACGCCCTCTAAACAAAACGCAAACTACACTCAAGCTATTATGGATTTGGGCGCTACAATCTGTGTACCCCGCAAACCCTTTTGTTCAAGGTGCCCAGTTTCCAGAAACTGTAGAGCAAACTTATGCAACGATCAGGCGTCCTTTCCTCAAAAAAAAGAGAGGACAACTAGGCCTGAAAAGGAACTTGCATTTTTGGTCTACCGCAATAACAAAGGGCGCATATATCTAGCAAAAAGACCTAATAGAGGAATTTGGGGTGGCTTATGGAGCTTTGCTGAATGTGAGGATAATGAAATAACTATAGCTGCAGCCATTAGAGAACACAACTTAGAGGCGAGCGTTATTTCTTCGCTGTCTAAGTTTAAGCATAGTTTTACTCACTACCATCTGTGGATACGGCCCATTATCATCAATTCTCCAGGCGTAGAAAAAGGGTATCACAATATTAACAAGTTGGCATTAGGTGTTCCCGCTCCTGTTAAAAAAATAATCTCTATGCTTGATTCTTTCAACTCCACCGAAAGCAATGAGTAAAATATGACTATGCAATTAATTCGCGGCTTTCACAACCTAAAAAAACAGTCTAGATGTGTACTTACCATTGGAAACTTTGATGGTGTGCATATTGGTCATCAAAAAATTATTAAAAGACTGGTGGAGAAGGCTCATGAGCTAAAGATACAATCCCTTGTTATTTCTTTTTCAGTTACCCCAGAGTCTTATTTTGGTCGGCCAAAGGCAAGGCTGAGCAGCTTTAGAGATAAGCACTTATTTCTAAAATCAATGGGAGTAGACAAGCACTTACTGATTCGCTTTAACGATTCTTTTTCTCAAACAAGCGCAACCTCTTTTGTAGAAAATATTTTGGTTCAAAAACTTAAGGTCAGGCACTGCTTTATTGGTGACGACTTTCGTTTCGGAAAAGACCGCTTAGGCAGCTATGAGCTACTTGAAGAGCTCTCTAAGCCAAACAACTTTATCGCAGAAAAAATAGGAAGAGTAAGCTTTGAAAACCAGCGGGTTAGTAGCTCAGCAGTTAGACACTGCCTAGCCTCAGGTAATTTTTCAATTGCAAAAAAGCTTCTTGGCAGACCTTTTGCAATTAGCGGAAGAGTTTCTCATGGAGACAAAAAAGGCAGAACTATCGGCTTTCCCACAATCAACGTCGGCATTAGTCGAAGACTTAGCCCCGTTCTTGGAGTTTTTAATGTCTTAGTTAAAATAAACAAAGAGGCTTACCACGGCGTGTGTAACGTTGGCAAACGACCGACAGTGGGTGGCGAAAAAACTCTTCT